>Ga0209181_10008129_pt1 | contig 14168 bp, 12 predicted proteins | sample MAT05_FD_187208 | JGI IMG/M metagenome (GOLD analysis project Ga0209181, IMG submission 187208) | Freshwater microbial communities from Lake Fryxell liftoff mats and glacier meltwater in Antarctica - MAT-05 (SPAdes) (version 2) | ecosystem: Environmental > Aquatic > Freshwater > Ice > Liftoff... | reverse complement strand
TGCTTTTTTTGTTGATCTGAAAACCGCGGCCATGTTTGGCATCATTGCAGGTACTGCTGTCATCAATAGTGCAGGTCAAAGTGAAATCCGAAATATGGACGTAGGAATCAGCCCCGGCAATCGGTCCTCGATCATCGGATTTCCCCCGGCTATTCTTGTAAATGGAAACCTTTTTGCTTCTGACGACCTGTTACCCCTGGGGGTAGCGGCCATGCTCTTACAAGCTAAACTAGACCTGACTGAGGCCTATCGTTTTGCTGAAGGCCTTTCATTCCCCGCCGCCATTCCGATTTCCGGAGACCTTGGCGGACGGACGCTGACTCCCGGGATCTATAAGTCGAATTCCAGCCTTTTGATACAATCCGGTAATTTGACGCTGGACGCACAAGGGGACGCGAATGCGGTTTGGATTTTTCAAATTGCCTCAGGTCTGACTACCGTTGGTGGCGCTGGCGGCAATGTAGTGCTCACAGGCGGCGCCAAAGCCAATAATGTTACCTGGCAAACAGGCAGCTCAGCGACCATAGGCGAATTCACGTCGTTCAAAGGCAATGTACTGGCATTGACCTCTGTTACCCTGAATTCCGGTGCAAGCGCAGAAGGTAGAATGCTCGCCCAAAATGGCGCGGTAGTCTTGACCAATACAAATATTATCTATAAACCCTAAAACAAATAAGTATGAAAAATAACGCTCATATTACGTTGAATTCGCGCAAAGCGTGGAATCTACAAATCCTAAACCTTAAAAATGTGGTTTTAGGCGCATTGATGTTGGTTTTCGCCCAAGCGACCCTGCAGGCGCAGACCTATCAGTACTCCAGACCATCCTGGTGGTTTGGTGGGGCCGCAGGTGCCAATATTAATTTTTTTCGGGGGTCTACCCAAAATCTGAATTACGACTTTACTCCTCCCGTTGTCTTCCGTGAAGGTGTCGGAGCAGGCCTCTACCTGGCTCCTCTAATGGAATATCATCACCCAAGTTCCCGATGGGGCGTGGGTTTGCAGATTGGATACGACAGTCGCCACAGCAGCTACGACCAGGTGATTTCGGCCTGTAATTGCCCGGCTGACTTGTCCACCAACCTCAGTTATCTGACCGTTGAGCCAACGGTTCGCTTTGCACCCAACAAAACCGGGTTTTATCTTTACGGCGGTCCACGCCTTGCATTCAACCTGGAAAAAGCCTTTACCTACAAGTTGGGGATCAACCCAAACTACCCGGAACAAGTGGCCACTCCCGACGTAAAAGGAGAATTCAGTAATATAAACAGCACCCTGCTCTCTTTTCAGGTTGGCGCCGGTTACGACATTGCGCTTTCTCCGGAATACCAACGGACTCAGGTGGTATTATCGCCTTTTGTAGCGTTTCATCCTTATATCGGGCAAAATCCACGTTCTGTTGAAACCTGGAACATCAGCACATTGCGGGCTGGTATTGCCTTGAAATTTGGTTGCGGCCAACGTATTATTACTGCTTCGGCCCCTGTTATCATGGAAGTCGCTGATCCGAACGTGCAATTTTCGGTGATTTCGCCACGGAATATCCCGGTAGAACGTCGGGTGAGGGAAACCTTCCCACTGCGCAATTATGTGTTCTTTGACCTGGGATCTACAGAAATTCCGGAACGTTATATCCAGCTCCGCCAAGACCAGGTAAAAGACTTCAAAGAAGATCAACTGGAAGTGCTGGTGCCTAAAAGTTTGTCAGGCCGCTCCCGCAGAAGTATGGTGGTTTATTACAATGTGCTGAACATTTTGGGCGATCGTATGGGGAAAAACCCCAACACATCCATCAATCTGGTTGGCTCCTCAGAAAAAGGTTTGGATGATGGAAAGGCGATGGCAGAATCCATTAAACGCTATCTGATTGGAACCTTCGGGATCGCGGGCTCAAGAATTGGTATTGATGGGAGAGACAAGCCCAAAATTCCTTCCGAACAGCCAGGTAGTACCGTTGATGTAGACCTACTCCGGGCAGGTGACCGTCGGGTATCCATTGAGAGCAACTCATCGGATCTTTTGATGGAATTTCAGAGCGGCCCGAACGCCTCGCTGAGACCTGTGGAGATCAATGCTGTACAGGAGGCCCCAATGGATAGTTATGTAACTATCACAGTCGCTGGCGCCAAAGAAGCCCTGTCTTCCTGGAGACTGGAGGTGTTGGACGAAAATGGCCGTTTGCAAAATTTTGGGCCTTATACCCAGGAGGTCGTAAGACTGCCCGGAAAATCCATTTTAGGCACCAAATCTGATGGTGACTACAAGCTGACGATGATCGGACAAACCAAAAGCGGCAAAGCGCTACAGAAAACAACCTCCACCCACATGGTGCTTTGGACTCCACCAGAGAATGAGCAAGGGATACGGTATAGTGTTATCTATGAATTTGATGAATCAAAAGTCATCAATATCTACGATAAGTATCTCACTGAAATCGTAGCTCCGAAAATACCCATAGGAGCTACGGTGATCGTGCATGGCTACACTGATATCATTGGGAATGAGGTCTATAATCAGACCCTTTCCATGGCTCGTGCCAATGACGTCAAAAACATACTGGCCAACAGTCTGGCAAAGGCCGGTCGTAAGGATGTCAAATTTGAGGTTTACGGCTTTGGTGAAGATGAAATCATTTCACCCTTCAATAATAAGTATCCGGAAGAGCGTTTTTATAATAGAACGGTTCTGATCGACATCGTGCCAAAAGAGTAGATTTTCGTAAGATCTATAATTGTTTTGTAGTTCAGGAGGTTGTCTGATGATTCAGACAACCTCCTTTTTAGTTTGCTTGGTATGGCTGTTTGGCGGTTGAATTGGCCCAATGACAAGGTCCAACAGATTAAAGCGCTTTATATTTCCGGCTGTGCTAACATAAGCTCCGCATACAACTTTCACGAAGTTCCCAGAGGAAGGTCGCAAGCACGAGTTTTATTTTCCGAACCATTTTACAAAAAAAGCAGCCTCCAAGCATTCAGAGGCCTCTTTTTTAAATCAGAAACCTCGCACTCAAAAATTAAACCGCACATACCCCTTCATAAAAAACGGAGTACCCGGGGTGAAATGAATTTCCGAAACAGACTCAATTTCATTGCGCAAACGAGATTCGGTTTCAAACTGCGCTTCTTTCCATGCTGCATTCAGCAAATTTTGTGCATTCAGGCCAAATTCGACTTTCCTCTTTTTCCAACCGGCCACTGCATCGAGCAGAAAATAACCTTCCGCATTCAGGCTGTTATCCGCATTGGCTGGCCGATCACCCAAATGCCGAAAGCGCAGACTACCAAAAAAGCCCTTCTGCTTTTCCCATGCCAGGCCGCCCGTTGCGGTGAATTGTGGGGCTAATGGAATAAACTGTGCCCCCTCTGGATCTTCTGTGGAGCGTGCACGGGAATAAGTGAAATCAGCATCCACAAATAGATGGCGAAATAGCTGCACGCGGGCAGAAACATCAGCACCCAGGCGTAGCGTTTTGCCTCCAGCCTCCACAATTGCGGCATCTCCGACGTACACAAATTCCTGATCCAGGGCAAGTGTCCAGGCGGCTACATTGAATAAAAGCGCAGGAGCGGGCTTGAAAATTGCGCCAAAATCTGCGCCCAAGGCTTTGGGGAGAATCTGTTTGCCGTTTTGCGGCACTACTACCCTGACATCATTGGAGTGAAAGCCATAGCCTCCGCTTAGGTAAAGGCGCAGGCTGGAAGACGGATCAAAATAGAAGTTAAGTTTAGGGCTTGCAATCGCAGTGGTTACCCGACCTGGTGCGTAGAGCGAGTCAAGCTTGTCGTCGTAAGCAGATTGGAATATATCTGCACGAAGGCCGGCGTTCATGGTAAATTTTGGAGAAAGGTGCCATGTTTCAGCTGCGTAAACGCCTGTATTCGTTTCGTTTACATCTCCAAGCGCAAGGTGGGTACTGGTGAATTCTCGTTGCACAGAACGGCTCAGTTCGCTGTTGTCGGTTTGGTCATTCCGGAAAAATAAACCAATTTCGGTGTCGAGTTTTTTACCCAAAAGGCTGCCAGTGTTTTGATAAGAACCATTGTACCCAAGGATACGGCGGTGCTCTTTTTGACGGATTTGATCGCCATTTACAGGGTCTTCCAAGAAAAAAGTAAAGTTGGAGTAGAGTTCAAAAGCATAATCAATATAGTAGAGTTGGTTTTTGAATAGACTATTGTTCTCCATAGACTTGACATGTTCAAAATTGAAATTGTATCGGCTGGTTTTTCCCCCTTCTGTGTTGTCGATGGCTCCAAAACGACCAATGAGTCCACTTTGCACAGCGCGCTCAGGCACCTGGCCTGAAGCATCCCAGCTGCTTTGAAATGCTGAAGCAGAAATGGTAACCCGCTGGTCGTCGTCCGTGAGCGCCCTGAATTTGCCAAAAAGATTGAACCGATTGAAGGCTTGTGGGCTGTCAAAATAGCCGTCTGAAAAGTAGGTTTCGGAAGCGATGTAGGCAGATTGGTTGCGGCGCTCAGCATTTTTTCCGAGCAAATTAAATGCGCCTACCGCACGGGCGGTGGCAAATTGTCCGGCTTCTATTTTAAGAAAAGAATGATCGAGCACATCAGCTGTTTTGAACCGTACTAAGCCAGCCGTCGTGAAATTACCCGCGTCAGCATCATAGGGCCCTTTCTTGAACTCCACATTTTCAATGAGTTCAGGGATGACAAAATGCAAGTCAGCATATCCTTGCCCGTGAGCATGACTCACCATATTGACTGGCAGACCGTCTACGCTTAGGTTAATATCAGTGCCGTGGTCGATGTCAAAACCGCGGAGAAAAATCTGTTCCGCCTTTCCGCCACCGGCGTGTTGGGCAATGAAAAGTCCCGGTACAATGCGCAATACATCTTGTGTCGTGGTGATGGGGCGCGTAAGGATATCTAGTGTGCTAATACTTTGAAAAGGCTTGGACACAGCGGTTTTTACTTCTACATCCTGAAGGTTAATGGGGGCTGGATTGAGTTCTACGCGAATTGCGGTAGTTTCTCCATCGCGGACGTTTACTGTGGAAAGCGTTTTGGTTTCAAAGCCTATATAATTGATAGTCAGCGTATAATTACCTGCTGGCAGGTTGTTGAAGCTGAAAAATCCAAGCGTATTGGAATTGGTGTAAAGTCCTACTGGTTCGAGCCTGACCGTAGCGCCTACCATTTCGAGACCGCTGCCGTTTTCAAGGATTTGACCGTTGATTGAACCGTTGTGTGCGTAGGAAGTGGCGGCAAAAAGCAGCAAAAAAGGAATTAGTAGAACGTTGTTTTTCATGTGCAATTTTTACTTTTATTTGAATTGATATCAGCCATATACGAAAGGAATTGCAACTTGGTTTTAAACAGAGAAATATTCACGCCTGGATGGCAACCCACCCGTAAAATCAAGGCCAACACGGGTAATTGAAAGGAAATCTGCTTAGATTTAGGGATTTTCCCTACCTTTGTATCGCTCTTAGGGGCAATTACTTTTCATTTTTTCAATTTTTTCAGTATGCAAACAGGAACGGTCAAGTTCTTCAATGAGACCAAAGGTTTTGGATTCATTGTCAACACAGCTACGGGTGAGGAATTATTTGTTCACATCAGCGGCCTGGTCGACAAAGTCCGCGAAGGTGACACCGTCACCTTCGAGACAAAAGATGGCAAAAAAGGCTTGAACGCAGTAAATGTCCAACTCGCATAGGCCATTTCGGCATTTGGCTATACGATTTAAGAACTCCGACAGGTTACTGATCGGAGTTTTTTTATGCTTTTATGGCCAATAAATCAATTGTTTGGAGAAGCTTTAACAATATTTTGGGAGAGAATTTAATCGAACCCATTGATTTTCAATATTTGTTTGTACCTTTGCCCCGTTCTTCGGAACAATTACTTTTCATTTTTTCAATTTTTTTAGTATGCAATCTGGAACTATCAAGTTCTTCAACGAAACCAAAGGTTTCGGTTTCGTAGTCGATTCAAACTCGGGCGAAGAAATTTTCGTTCACGTCAGCGGTTTGGTTGACAAAGTACGCGAAGGTGATGCTGTTACTTTCGAGACACAACAAGGCAAAAAAGGCTTGAACGCTGTCAATGTCCAACTCGCATAAGCGATTAAGGCATCTTGACGATACGATTCAAAGACTCCGACGGGCAACCGTCGGAGTTTTTTTTATGCCTGAACGCTTGCGTACATTTATGCCGGATTAAAAACCAACAAGCAACGTTCATTTGACCAAAATTATCACCCATGCAAAAACTGTTTTTGTCCATCTGCTTACCACTGGCTTTTACGGCCTCCCTTTCCGCCCAGCCAGAATTCGAAAAACAACTCCAAACCCAGCTCATTCTGGCGGAAGATGGCTCAACAGTCGAATTCCCGGCGGGTACCTTCAGCCTCTCCAACACCCTCTGGCTTGATGCCAAAAAGAACATCACGCTCCGCGGCGCGGGGCAGGGCAAGACCATTCTTTCCTTCAAAAACCAAAAACAAGGGGCCGAGGGCATCAAGATTACCAATGCCCAAAATATTGTTCTGGAGCAATTTACACTCGAAGATTCCAAGGGCGACCTGATTAAAACCCAGCAGGTAAAGGGCTTGGTTTTTCGCGATATTACGGCCCAATGGACGGGTAAGCCCAAAGCCAGTAATGGTTCCTACGCCCTTTATCCAGTGCAATGCCAGAATGTGCGCATCGAACGATGTACGGCTATCGGGGCTTCAGACGCAGGGATCTATGTGGGCCAATCCGATTCGGTTTGGGTGACCGATTGTGTTGCAAAATGGAATGTCGCTGGCATCGAAATCGAGAATACAACCAATGCCTGGGTCTGGAAAAACAAGGCTTTCGACAACACCGGCGGTATACTCGTGTTCGATTTGCCTGACTTGTTGAAAAAACGCGGCGGGCACGTCAAAGTCTACAATAACCTGGTGACCCGCAACAATTTTCGCAATTTCGCACCAAAGGGAAACATTGTAGGCAAAGTGCCGCCGGGCACGGGGGTGATGATTCTGGCGACAAACGATGTGGAGATTTTCAACAATAAAATTTGGGACAACAGGACGGCCTCCACCGCTATTATGAGCTATTTTATTGCCGAAACTCCCATCAAAGACAAGCAATACAATCCATATCCATCCCGAATTTTCATCCACGATAACCTCTATTCCATGGGCAAACGGATGCCAAGCTGGAAGAGTAAATTGGGCTTTATTTTTTGGTGGAAATTTGGCAAGAAAGTGCCACATATCCTCTATGATGGCATCCAAAATCCGGATTGGGTAGACGTCAAGGGCAAACTAAAACCGGGCTACGAAATCTGTATCAAAGACAACGAAAACGGTACTTTTGCTAATATCCGAGCCGATAAACTTGGCCTTTTTAAAGATAAAATCAGCAAAAAAACGGAACCTTATGACTGCGAATTTTAGAATTTGGGGGTTAATTTTAGTCGCAATGGTGATGCTTGGTGCGCGTAGAAATCTGACAACTTTGGAAAATTTGTCAGATTTGGAACAAAATCTGGCGTTCGCACCCAAAGCAAAGCTTTCTGATTATGGATTTTTTAAGGGTAAAATAGCTGACCTCTCGCCAGCACTCAATGTGTTTCCTTACGAGGTAAATGCCCCGCTTTTCAGCGACTATGCTGAAAAAGCACGTTTTATATACTTGCCAGACACGCTGCAAATGCGATATCATGCCGAGCAGGCTTTTGAATTCCCTATCGGTGCAACAATCATTAAAAACTTCTATTATTGGACAGATGCACGTAGCCCTGAAAAGGGCCGGCGAATTCTGGAAACACGGCTTTTAATCAAGGTAGACCAAGGTTGGAAAGCACTTGAGTACCTCTGGAATGCCGAGCAAACCGATGCTATTTTGGAAGTAGCAGGCGCTAGTTTTCCAGTAAGTTGGACAGATAAAACAGGCAAGAAACAAAGCATCGAGTACATTGCGCCGAATCTAAATCAATGTAAAGGCTGCCACTCTTTCGATGGTCAGTTTGTGCCTATTGGCATTACAACCCGCCAACTCAATCGCGAGGAAAACGGCGAAAATCAACTCCTTTATTGGCAAAAATCAAGAAAAATAGTGCTTCCCGAGGGCTTTGACCCTGCTACCGCTCCATTGCTCAAAGACTACCGCTCGCCCTCTGACCAATCAATCAACCAGCAGTCAAGCACCGCACGCAGTTACCTCGATGGCAATTGTGCCCATTGTCACAACCCACACGGTCCGGCCAGTACCAGCGGTATGTTCTTGGAATACAATCAAACGGATCTGGAACGCTTAGGCGTAGGAAAACCGCCCGTAGCCGCTGGGAGGGGCAGTGGCAACCGCCGTTACGGCATTGTACCGGGAAAGCCCAACGAGAGTATCTTGGTATTTCGCATGGAAAGTGATGATCCAGGAATACGGATGCCGGAGTTGGGGCGGCAATTGCAACATCGGGAAGGTGTGGAGATCATTAAAGCATGGATTAAGGGGATGTAATGTAGCACGAGCTTCAGCTCGTGTAACAAGTAGCACGAGCTTCAGCTCGTGTAACAAGTACAACGAGCTTCAGCTCGTGTAACAAGTAGCACGAGCTTCAGCTCGTATCAAACCAGGAATCACGAGCTGAAGCTCGTGCTACAAAAAAAACAGCCCGGCGGAACTACTCCGCCGGGCCTCTTTATTACTGCTAAAATGGTGTCTTTCAATTGCCCTCGCCTTTTTTCTTTTGGGCTTCTGTGCTATTGGGTGGCAAGGTTTGTTTACTGCCTGGAAGCGGTTGCGCTCCATTCGCACCTGGGTTAGCCTGATGCTCCTCCGTACTATTTCGGGGCTTTGGCTTGGGGTGGGTTTCCTTAACTGCGCTGTTGTTCGTAGTCGAATTGGGTACTGTAATAGTTTGGCTGTTATCCTTTTCCGCCGGGGTAGAAGGGGCTAGAATAGGCTGTTCAACAGGGGTGACTACAGGCGGTGTTGCAGTCCTTTTGATTGGTCCGGAGAACATCCAATACAGTCCACCTCCAATGGTTAAGAGGATGGCGGCAAGTAAGACCAAGGATTGTAGCCCCCAACCTTTTTCGGGTGGTGCCATATTCGCTTGCACGTGTTGCCAAACACGGTCGGATGGGGTATCCCATCCCGATTCGGCAGGCGAATCGGGGAGGTTTTCCAGGGTATTGCGAAAAAGATCGTCGATGGGCGAATTTGCTTGTTGCTCAGTCATGGGTAGGAGTGTGGTTTTTTTTTGGGAGTTATGATCAAGAAATAAAAGATTTGTTGAGTATTTTTTTGAGGAATTCACGGGCTTTGAACAATTGACTTTTACTGGTGCCGATGCTAATCCCTAATTTTTCAGCTATTTCCTCGTGGCTAAAACCTTCAATCGCATAGAAATTGAACACGGTTCGATACCCCGGGGGTAATCTTTGCAGGTACGATAACAGCGTTTGTGCATCAAGATTTGAAGCAAAATCTTCTTCTGTATGGAATTTGCTTTCAAAAACATTGAAGTCCGGCACATCCTTTACAAAATCGCGCTGTTTTCGCAAATGACTCAGTGCTGTGTTCACCATGATTCGCCGTATCCAACCGCCTAATGCGCCGTCGCCACGAAATTGCGCCATATCTCGATAAACCCGCACAAACCCGTCCTGAAGCATATCCTCTGCCTCCGCTTTGTCTTTGGAATAGCGTAGCAAAACCCGAAACATGGGCAGACTAAACTGACGGTAAAGTGCCGTTTGATGCGCTGGGCTACCTCCCAGTATACCACTAACTAGTTCCTGATCGCTGTATTGATGCATGTTGGTTTGAACAAAGTGTTTGATGGTGAATGTTGAATTTGGGTTGCCCGAGCTTTAAAAATTTATTTCATCATGTCTACAAAGGTCTCAAAAGCCTACGACAATTAGCTTTTGTCGAAATAAGCCAATCAAGGAATCAGATGAAAGTAGCAAGTTATTATTCATTCGTTCCTAAAAATAGAGCCAGACTTTTAAAATTCTATTTTCGGGCTAATTTTACCGCAAAAATCAATCCTTTATGAACTATCGCCCAATACGAAAAGACAATTCAAACCTATCAGGAGGTTTTTGGTCATACGCCGCCTGAGGACATTTGGCCATCTGCCAAACAGCGTTTTGCTGCCGGGCTTTGGCGCTGGGTTAATCTCCGGAAATTTTGCGTGATCAAGAAGAGCATTTTTGGAATTTTCAGCAGCACTTAAAAAGCTGCCTTTCGTACAAATTCCCAAGCCACAATACCTGCTGCCACCGCCACGTTCAACGAATGTTTGGTGCCAAATTGAGGGATTTCCAAAGCCCCATCGCATAGCGCAAGTGTTTCTGAATCAACGCCTTCTACTTCATTCCCTAGTATAAAAGCATAACGACTTTCTGCCTCCGGGGAAAAATCTTGCAGCCATATTTTTTTCATAGTTTGTTCAATCGCCAAGACGATATACCCTTCGTTTTTCAGGGCTTGAACCGCCTGAATTGAGGTGTCGTAGTAGGTCCAATCCACGGAATCGGTGCTGCCGAGTGCGGTCTTCAAGATCTCCCGATGGGGTGGTTGAGCGGTGATGCCACAAAGCAGCATTCGCTCTAAAGCAAAAGCATCAGCAGTGCGAAAAATAGAGCCCACATTGAGGCCGGAGCGTACGCTATCGAGCACGAGGGTGAGGGGCATTTTTGGGCGGGATTTAAAGTCAGAAACGGACATTCGGCCCAAATTTTGCATACTACTTTTTTCCATGCCGCAAAAATGCGCAACTTCGCGCTTGGTTTTTAACTTTGAGCCGACATTTAAGCCCCAAAATGCCCTGTTCAATCTTCAATGATGATTTTCAACAGGATTTTCAATTTAATCCCCTTTCCCGCCACAGCTTTTTTACGCACCATAGTTTTAACGGCTGTGTGGGCGTTTGCGGGCGCTGTTTCTCAAAACACGCTCCTTGCCCAATCCATCGCAACAGCACGCGCTCAGCCTTTGGGCAGTACCGTTACCGTACGGGGTATGGTGACGACTGGTTCAGAATTGGGCAAAATACGGTACCTCCAAGATGGTACAGCGGGTATCGCAGCCTATCCTGGCACGGGTTCGGTGGCCGGATTTGAGCTTGCTGCCAAGCCAGGCGATAGTATTGAATTGACTGGAAAGATGATTTCCTACCATGGTTTGCTGGAAATAACGCCGATTACTGCGTTCAATATTATTTCCTCAAATAATCCCTTGCCTAGCCCAAAAGCAATTTCACTTGGAGATCTTTCTGATAATTACGAAAGCCAACTTGTTGAATTAGAGTGTATTACCTTCAAAAGCGCAGGTAACACATTTAGCAATTATGGATCTTTTGGAGTCACTGATTCGGAAGGAATGGGGGCTAAAGTTTACCTGCGAAGCGGGCACCCAATGATTGGCGGGAGCATTCCAGCAGAGCCTATTCGACTCCGATCTATCCTTTCCAAATATTATGATTTCCAGCTTTTGCCCTGCAGCCCTGCTGATTTTGTCTCAGCCACATGTTTCTATTTTCCAAAAAAATTAGCGCAAAAGGATATTGGTATTGCAGGATTTAAAGTGAGTTGGGAAACAAGTTTGCCCTCAGTTTGTAGCCTTCGAATTGGCACGAGTACTTCGCCTAATACGATGGTTACAATTCCAGGATACACTACTGAACATAGTTATCTCTTTACAAATCTTACGCCGGGTACTATTTATTGGGTGCAGATTGAGGCACATCACAATGGCGGGATAATTCTTTCAGTGCCAATACCTTTTGCCACTCGTTCCCTGTCTTCAGGACAGGTAAAGGTGTTTTTTAACTACAGCGTTGATCCAAGCTTTGCAAACGGGTTACTTCCCAATGGCGACACTTTCGAGGCGGTATTGTCGGAAACGATTGCTCGGATTGACGCCGCCCAGCAAACCCTTGACATTGCGGTTTACAACAATAACCGAAGCGACATTACCAATGCTATAAAAGCTGCGCAAGCCCGTGGGGTGCGCGTTCGGTATATCGCGGCTGAAGCAGCCAGTAATTCGGCCCTCAATCCCGCGCCTGCTTTTCCCGTACTTTACGGTAACACGGAGGCACTGATGCACAACAAATTTATGGTGATCGATGCCGATCTCACGAACCAGGCCTGGCTGATGGGAGGCTCCTTGAATTGGACTACCCAAAACATTACCAAGGATTTCAATAACACGCTATTCATTCAGGATCAATCGCTTGCGCGAGCTTATGAACTTGAATTTGAAGAAATGTGGGGCAGCGAAAATCTCCTGCCTGAACTCAGCCAAAGTCGGTTTGGAGCTGCCAAGCGAGATAATACGCCACATCAATTCATCGTTGGCGGACAACTTGTGGAATTATATTTCTCACCTTCAGATCAGACCACCAGCCATATTGAAACTGCCCTTCGGAGCGCAGAAAGCGAGGCCCTTTTTGGCGCATTTTCTTTTACCAAAAATGAATTGGGCAATGCGCTAGTAAGCGTGCACGATGCTGGCGTTTCGGTACGGGGCATTATGGAAAACATCAGCGACAACGGTGCCGAATACGAACACTTACTTGAGAATGGGGTGAATATTCGCCATCATAACCTTTCTGGCGATTTTCACCACAAATATGGCGTGGTGGATGCTCACGACTGGACCTCTGATCCCACCGTCGTCACGGGTTCTCACAACTGGTCGGTTGCGGCAGAGACGGTCAATGATGAAAATACACTCATTTTACACGATCCAGTGCTGGCGACTTTATTTAAGGCCGAGTTTGAAACCCGCTGGGGCGAATTCCCTTCCAGCGTACAGACGATTCGAAATCAGTCTTTTAAAGTATTCCCCAATCCAAGCACTGATTGGCTCGAACTATCTGGATTGCCTATTGAAGACGGAGTAATTCTGGTCAAAAACGCGCTAGGCCAAGTGCTGATTTCTGAAAGTTATTCGGCTGAAAATCAATTAAGCTTCAATGTATCGGGCTTAAATCCAGGCCAATATGTTGTCACCTTCATTAGTGCCCATGCCCTTGCCAGCGTTTCGTTTCAAAAAATTTAGCGTAGCTCAGGATGGCGCGGCGCACCCCGTAGGTACGGATGCGGTCTTGCTGGGTGCTTGGGCGGATGTACGAGCGGTAAAACACTTTTTGGATATTGGGACGGGGACGGGCGTGGTAGCGTTAATGCTGGCGCAGCGGATGGATCAATTTTCAAATCAGGTAAACCCAAATTGGGCCGGAATAGGGGTAGAGTTGCACCCAGCTTCCGCGGCGCTTTCACAAGGCAATTTTACAAATAGTCCTTGGAGAGAACAGTTGAAAATTTGGGAAGGTTCTGTTCAAGAATTTGCACAAATAGTTGAGGATCAGTATGATTTAATCGTAAGTAATCCTCCTTTTTTCTCCGAGCTTACCATTTCTCCCAATAAAACCCGCAGCCTTGGAAGGCATACAGCCACGCTTTCACCTGGCGATTTACTTGCCGCTGTACATAAATTACTAGCACCCCATGGCAAATTTTGCGCGGTATTGCCCGAGCGGGAAGGCCGCAGATTGTGTGAATTAGCGGTTCAAAATGGATTGTATTGGACTCGAATTGCCGAAGTCCGCAGCAGGCCTGGAAAGCCTGTAGAACGCCTGCTCTTGCAGTTTGAAAAAAGCCCGTTGGGCTTTGAGCGGGAAGAAATTTGCCTGTACGGAGGAAAAACGGGAATGGCTTATTCCGCTGAATTTCAGGAGATGAGTAGCGCTTTTTACTTGGCTGGGTAAAGGCGTTGTATTGGTCAGGCGACTTTGAATTGTCGGTCGAAGTGAGGATTAAGGGTGTGCATTTCAAATTGTCGCTGTTGCGTATGGTGGAATGGTATTCTACTATTCGCAGAAAAATAGTATTGTCTGATGAAAAAATGGTTGACCTAAGCTTGGGGTTGTGTCAAAAGGAGTAGGGCCAAAAATGAGGTAAAATTTTATTTTATTTTCTTTGGCGAAAAACCTCGTAGGTTTTAAAAACCTACGAGGTTTGGCATCTGAATAGAATTAAAATTTGTTCATTTTTCTGTCGATAACCTTTTGACACAACCCCTGAGTAGCAGGTGTGTGTGGCGGCGAAGCCGACATATCCTGTTCATCCTGCAAATCCTGTCAAAAAAATATCACTCTTTAAGGCAAGAAAAGATATATGAAAACCTATAA
>Ga0209181_10008127_pt1 | contig 14169 bp, 14 predicted proteins | sample MAT05_FD_187208 | JGI IMG/M metagenome (GOLD analysis project Ga0209181, IMG submission 187208) | Freshwater microbial communities from Lake Fryxell liftoff mats and glacier meltwater in Antarctica - MAT-05 (SPAdes) (version 2) | ecosystem: Environmental > Aquatic > Freshwater > Ice > Liftoff... | reverse complement strand
CGCCTCGCCGACCCCCGCAGCTACGAACTCTCCCTCACCGCCAAATTCTAAATCCCGGAGCGACACGGCCCCCGCCACCCGTGTCGCCCCCTCCGCGCCCTCTTTCTCTTTCTCCAGCCCGTAGGAGCAAATTTATTTGCGATCCGAGCCCACGCCCCGCCCGCGCCCTCATTCTCGTTCTTCGTAATCGTTCTCGTTCTTCCGCCCGCTCCAAATCCAACCGCCTCCCCCCTCCCGCCTCCCCCCTCCCCCTTCGCCCTTCGCCCTTCCTCCGAGCACTATGCCCGCCTTCAGGCGGAATCCGCCTCCGCTTTCTCCGACCTCCGAAATTTCCGTTCCTTCCGTGTCTTCCGTGGGCCCCTCTCCGCCTCCGTCTCCGTCTTCTAAACTTAAACTCCCCACTTAACCTAGCGGCAGCACCCTCCGCGCCCACCGCGTGAGGCCACTCTTCCTCCGTCTCTCGACGCTCAGCTCTCAACCCTCAACTTCCCGATGCTCGCCCCCATCGCCCGCCACACTTTCGCCGAAATCGTCCGCGACGGCCGCTTCAGGTTCCTCGCCGCCCTCCTCATGGTCCTCACCGTGGCGGGCGGTTTCGCCGGTTGGCAGCAGGTCCGCACCCTCCGCGCCGAAGCCACCGCCGCGACCGCCGGCGAGCGCGCGCGCTGGCTCGATCAAGGTGACAAGAATCCCCACTCCGCCGCCCACTACGGCGTCTACGCTTTCAAGGCCCCGCGCCCCCTCGCCGTCCTCGACCCCGGCGTGCAACCCTACCTCGGCAGCGCGATCTGGCTCGAGGCCCACAAACAAAACGAGCCCCTTTACCGTGCCGCCGCCGATGGCACCGCGCTCGAGCGCTTCGGCGATCTCAACGCCGCCCTGGTCGGCCGCGTCCTCCTCCCGTTGCTCGTGATTTTCCTCGGCTTCGCCACCTTCGCCGGCGAGCGCGAACGCGGCACCCTCCGCCAACTTCTCGCGCTCGGCGTCGCCCCGCGCGCCTTGCTCCTCGGCAAAGCCCTCGGCCTCGCAACTGCCGTCGGCCTCGTCCTCGCCCCGCTCGCCGGCCTCGGTATCGCCGCGGCGGCCGCGCTCGCTCCCGCCGGTCAACGCGCCGACGAGTTGCTCCGCGCCCTCGGCTTCGTCGGCGTCTACGCCCTCTACCTCGGGGCATTTCTCCTCGTTACCCTCGCCGTCTCCTCCCTCGCGCGTTCGGCCCGCACCGCCCTCGTGGTGCTCCTCGCCGCGTGGCTCTTTGGCGTCGTCGCGTGGCCCCGTGCCCTCTCCGATCTCGGTCGCGCGCTGCACCCGACTCCGTCCAGCGTCGCCTTCCGCGCCGAACTCGAAGCCGCGCTCGGCGATCCCCACGGCCGCGAAACCCTCGAGGTCCAGCGCCAGGCCATCCTTCAGCGCTACGGGGTCAAGACCACGGCCGAGTTGCCGATCAACTGGGCCGGCGTGGCGCTCCAATTTGGCGAAGAACGTGCCAACGGCCTCTTCGACCGTTTCTACGGCGAACTCTGGTCCGCGTTCACCGCGCAGGAGCGGGTCGTGCAACTCGGCTCCTGGCTCTCGCCCGCGCCCGCCCTCCAACTCCTTTCCCAAGCCCTCGCCGGCAACGACCCCGCCCACCACCGCGCCTTCGTCGTCCAGGCCGAGACCCATCGCCGCGGGATGCAAGCGACGCTCAACGGCGCCCTCCGCGACCGCAAGGGCGTCACCACCGCGTATAACTGGGACGCCGTGGCTCCCTTCACCTTCGCGCCGCCCACCGTCGGCGCTGCCATCGCCCCGGTCTGGTTAAGCCTCGCGCTCCTCCTCGGTTGGTGGCTCGCCACCGCCGCCCTCGCCTTTTGGTCCGTCCGCTTTATCCGCCCGGTCTGAACCCACTTTCTCCCTCCTCTCAATCTTTCGTCTTTCGCCCGCCCGGTAGGAGCCCGAACCCATCCCGCCGCCGCCGCCCCCTTCTGAGCCTCTGCCCTCCGCTCTCAACTCCCGCCCGCCCGCCCGCCCTGCCATGCCCCTCTCCTCCTTCCTCCGTCTCGAATGGCGCCACGTCCGCCGCGATCACGCCTTTTGGTTGACCCTCGCGTTGCTCGCCGCCGCCCTCGTCTACGGCCTCGCCAACGGTTTCGCCTGGGTCCGCTTCCAAACCGAGGCCATCGCCCGCGCCAACACCCTCTCCGCCCAGCGCCTCGCTGCCGCCCACACTGACGCCGCCAAGTTCGACGCCGCGCCCCCCGCCAATCTCAACCCCAACCTCGATCCGCGCGACGCCCGCGGCTTCGAATTCTCCTACCTCCGGCGCTTCGCCGTCTTGCCGCCCGCACCCGCCGCCGCCCTCGCTGTCGGCCAGAGCGATCTGCTGCCTTCGATCTTCCGCGTCACCTACCGCCCCCGCGAAAGTTTTCTCAACAGCTACGAGATCGAGCATCCCCTCCGCCTGCTCCTCGGCCGCTTCGACGCCACTTTCGTCGCACTCTACCTGCTGCCTCTCGCCGTGCTCGTGATCGCCCACGGCCTGCTCGCCCGCGAGCGCGAGGGCGGCACCCTCGACCTGCTCCGCGCCTCGCCCCTCTCGCTCCCGCGCTGGCTCGCCGTCCGCTTTGCCCTGCGCGGCGGCCTCTTCCTCGGAGCCTTCGCCCTCGTCGCGCTCGGCGGGTGGCTCGCCTTCGGCGGCGCGCCCGCTGCCCTGCCGCCCGTCGCCGCGTGGCTCGCGCTCGCTCTCGCCTACGGCGTCTTCTGGTTCGCGCTCGCCTGGTGGCTCGGTGCCCGTGCGCCCGCCAGCAGCGTCAGCGCTCTGCGCCTCGCCGGCGCCTGGCTCGCCTTCGTCATCGTGCTCCCCGCCGCGCTCAACCTCACCCTCAAGCAGTTCTACCCCCTGCCCTCCCGTGCCGCCTTCCAAGACGAACTCCGCGAGGGCACCGATGCCGCCAACCAGCGCGGCAGCCAACTCCTCTCCAAATACCTCGAAGACCACCCCGAACTCGCCCCCGGCCCCGTCGTGGCCAACGAAAACGATTTCTTCCGCACCCGTTTCGCCATCAACGCCGAACTCGAGCGCCTCGCCGCGCCCCTCCGCGAACGCTTCGCCGCCCAGCTCTCCCGTCAACAGACCGTGATCGAGCGCCTGCGCTGGCTCTCGCCCGCCCTCGTGCTTCACCACGAGTCCCTCCGCCTCGCCGGCACCGACCGCGCTCGCCACCGCGACTGGCTCGCCGCCGTCGGTGATCTGCACATGCGCACCGTGGATTACTTCGAGCCGCGCCTCCTCCGCAGCGCCGGTTTCCGCGACTTCGACGGCGTGCCCGCTCTCGCCTTCACCGAGCCACCGCGCTCCTCGACCGCGCTCTTCCTCGCCCTTGCGGGTCTCCTCCTCCCCGCCGTTCTTCTGACCGCCCTGGGCCTCCGCGCTCTCCGCGCCTCGGTGTGAAGCCCAAAAAAACTCCGCCTTCCGAAATCGAAAATCGCCCATCGAAAACCAAAAAATACCACTCCCATGCTCACCGCCCAAAAACTCGCCAAAACCTACGGCGCCCACACCGCACTCCACCCGCTCGATCTCACCATCGCCTCCGGCGAAATCTTCGCCCTCCTCGGCCCCAACGGCGCCGGAAAAACCACCACCATCAACCTCTTCCTCGGCTTCGTCGCCCCCGACTCCGGCCGCGCCCTCGTCAACGGCCTCGACGTCGCCACCCACCCCCTCGAAACCAAGCGTCACCTCGCCTACATCCCCGAGCAGGTAAATCTCTACGGCCACTTCTCCGGCGTGGAAAATCTCGCCTACTTTTCCGAACTCGGCGGTGCCCGCCACCCCGACGCCACCCTCCGCGCCTTCCTCACCGAAGCCGGCCTCCAAATCGCCGCCCACGATCAACGCGTGAGCGGCTACTCGAAAGGGATGCGCCAAAAAGTCGGCATCGCCATCGCGCTCGCGAAAGACGCGAAGGCCCTCCTCCTCGACGAGCCCACCAGCGGCCTCGACCCGAGCGCGTCCCACGAGTTCAGCGAACTCCTCCGCAAATTCGCCGCGCGCGGTGCGGCCGTCCTCATGGCTACGCACGATCTCTTCCGCGCCAAGGAAGTCGCCACCCGCGTCGGCATCATGCGCCACGGCCGCCTCCAGCATATCCTCACCGCCGCCGAGCTGAGCCACACCGATCTCGAAAAACTCTACCTCGAAACCATGGCGGCGTGATCCGCCGTATCCCCTTCCCACTTGTCATGAAATCCATCCGTCTGCCCCTCGCCCTCGCCGCCGCCGCGTTCTTCGCCGCCGGCTGTTCCAAGTCCCACGACCACAACAAAAAATCCTCCGGCGACGGCCACGTGCATGTGGCCCCGCACGGCGGCACGCTCATCGAACTCGGGGAGCACGCCTACAACGTCGAACTCCTCCGCGATCGCGCCGCGGGGAAACTCACCGCCTGGGTGCTCGACGGTCACGCGGAGAACTTCGTGCGCCTCAAGCTCCCTTCATTTCAGCTTATCGCGATGCCCGGCGGCCAATACACGCCCCTCACGATGCAGGCCGTCGCCAACCCCGCCGCTGGCGAGACGATCGGCGACACCTCGCAGTTCGAGGTGCAGGCCGACTGGCTGAAGACCGCCGGTGGGTTTTCCGGCATCTTCACAGTGGAGATCAAGGGCACGAAATTCGAACAGGTAGCCTATAGGCTCCCGGAGTAAACGCGACCCTGCCACGCCCTGCCGCACGTAGGCCTGGCCGATCGGAATCCACCCTCGGCTATCCAAAAATCCAATGTCCTCTGCCTTTCTCGTCACTCTCTCCGCCACCGGTTTCAGCGTCGCCGCGCTGCACGCCGCCATTCCCACGCACTGGCTGCCCTTTGTCGTGATCGGGCGTGCGCGCGGCTGGTCGCGGTGGCGCTCGCGGGAGACGGTCACATCCTCGCTACCGCCGTGCTCGGCATCGCGCTCGCGCGGTTCGGCTGGGAAATCAACGCACGCTACGACGCCGCGTTTCACTGGCTCGTGGCCGGCTTGCCGGTCGGCCTTGGCGCCTGGCTCGCCTTCCGCGCCCCACATGGCGACGGCTGCGATCATTGCGAGGGCCGGCGGCACATTCCGGAGCCCACCGACCGCGCCGCGCTCTGGGGTACCGGCTCGACGCCATCGTAACTATCGTGGACGCGAAACACGTGCTCCTCCACCTCGACAACGCGCCCGAAGCCAAGGAGCAGATCGCGTTCGCCGATGTGATTCTCCTTAACAAAACCGACCTCGTGCCCGCCGCCGACCTCGACGCGCTCGAAACACGCATCCATCGCATGAACGCCGCCGCGAAAATCATCCGCACCCGCGACGCCGATCTCCCCATCGACCGCGTGCTCAATGTCGGGGGCTTCAACCTCAGCCGCGCCACCGAAATCGACCCGCAGTTTCTGGAGCTGGAATATCCTTTCGAGTGGGGTGGAATCTACGAGCTGCCCGCGGGAACCGCGGGACTGACGGTCGACGAAGGCCCCGATCCCGAGATGGATTGCGCGCTCGTGCCCGTGAAGAGTCTGTCCGCAGTCGACATCGCCGCCGCGCGCGAAGCCGCCGTGCTAATCTTTTCCGATTGGGAAACGGTGCTGGAACCCGGCGACGATATTCTGCCGGGAAGCAGCTTGCAGCGACTGAAGTTCCCGGCGTTTCCCGCCGAGTTTCCCGTGCGCATCGAGCGGTCCGGCCTCTACGCCTTGTTCACGCAACATCACCCCGATGAGTTCAACGCATCGTTGAAACTCTCGGTCGGTCAACTCGCCGCAAATGTCTGGCAACACGTCTTCAAGCCCGATCACGAGCATGACGACGAAGTCACCTCCGTCGGCATCACCACGCCCGGCGAACTCGATGGCAAGCGGCTCAACGAATGGATCAGCACTCTGCTCCGCACCAAGGGTAACGACATCTTCCGCATGAAAGGCGTCCTCAGTGTGCAGGGCTCGAATAAGCGCCTCGTGTTCCAAGGCGTCCACATGCTCTTCGACGCGAAATTCGATCGCGACTGGGCCCTGGGTGAAACGCGTACAAATACCCTCATCTTCATCGGCCGCAATCTCGACCGCGCCGCGCTCAACGCCGGCTTCATGAGCTGTCTCGCGTGAGAATGCGCCGGAAACGCGCCGAACCCGGCGCGTTTCCTATCATGCACACCTTCATCCCAGCGTCCTCTCCCGACGACGGCCCCGCCTACAGCGCGCGCGGCCCACTCCCCGCGCACACCTTCGCCGTGAAGCAGTGGACGCGCGATTTCCTGAAACTCGACGACGAAGCCGTCATCTCGATCGGCGAACTCGCCTGCAGCGATCCCGGTTGTCCGCTCGTGGAAACCGTGATTGCCGTCTTCGAGGCCGGCCGTACACGGAAATGGAAACTCACGCGCCCCAAGGCCGCTCTCACGAAAATCATGGTGCATCAAACCCTCGCCACGCCGCCTCTCGCATGAGCGCCGCGCGATGCTCCCATCCAAAATCTTCAGTCGAGACGAAGGACGGCAAGAATGTGCTCACCGCCTCGAAAATCGACATGGCGAAATAAGCCTCGCGCGCCGCTGACCCTGCTCGGTCACATTGAAGTGTGGTTCGCGCAGGCCCTCATCGTCCTGTGCGCACCCTCCTGCTGATCGTGGGGGGCGGTCGCCGTTCGCTGGACGCGGTATGGTGCCGGCGCGACGGCGGGGCGTGACTCGCCCATGGAGTGCACGCGCTGACGTCGGGACGCCGCGCTGCAACAGGTTGCGGAGCCACCGCTCACTGCGACAAGGTCGGCGTGAAGCCGGGATTCCTTGGTGGCAAATTGGCGTTCTTGGTCGCGTATTTCGAGACCGCACGCGCCAACTTGCGCTACGCCAACCTGGCCTTCGATTCGAACCCCCCATCGCGCGATGTGCGGCGAAACCATTTGCCATGGCCAATGGCAAATGCCATTTTAGATGACATGAACTCCATTGTATCGATCGACGGAGCCGGCCGCATCGTTCTCCCCAAGCCGCTCCGCGACCAATTCAATCTGCATCCCGGCAGTCAGCTCGAGATAGTCACCGGCCCGGGCGGCTTGGCGTTAAAACCGGTCGATGCGGCTCAGTCCCTGGTTTGCGAGCGCGGCCTGTGGGTGCATCAGGGGGCGGCGCACGTCGACCTGGCAGCGGCCGTCGGCCAATTGCGCGAAGAGCGGACAGGCGGCTTGAGTCCGGGGACCCGTCGTTAGGTTTTCAATGAAGGTATTTTTCGATACGTCGGTGCTCGTCGCGGCGTCGGTCCGTTCCCACGACCGGCACGCCGCCGCCGCCGCCGTCCTGCGAAAGGTGGTGGAAGGCGGCGACAAGGGTTTTACGGCGGGGCACACCCTATTGGAGTTATATGCCGTCCTGACTCGCCTGCCAGTGAGCCCGCGCATCCAAGCGGAGGAAGCGGCAAAAATCATCGCTGAAAACATCGTCCGGCACTGCAAGGTCGAAGCCCTGAAAGCGGTCGACTACGCCGCCTTGGTCGGCTCGCTGGCGGCGAAGGGTATTGTCGGCGGGGTCGTTTATGACGCCCTGCTGCTGGCCTGTGCGGAGAAATCGGAGTGCGACCGGATCTACACCTACAACGTGGCCGATTTCCGCCGCCTGGCCCCACGACTTGAAAAAATCATCACGGCTCCGTAGACGCCGGCCCAAATGGCGGCACTTTTCAATCGCTTCGTTGCGGCTTCGTGATGCTGCCCGCGAACTGCCGGCCTAGCCACCGGAGGGACCGGTTCGGGTATGACCGACGAATGGTGATGCGCGATCAACCTGCCGCCATCGGGCTGGCGCTGGTGGAGGAACGAATACTGCGCCTGCACCCGACTCGGTTTTCCGTCCGGGCCGAGCAGCGAGAACGAGCGGAGACCTACATCCCACGCCGTGTCGCCGTTGATCTTGAACATGCTGCGGTCGATTGTGCCTCGCGAGACCTCCACCGCGCCGAAGCACGCACCGACCCGCTGATCTTCATCGGCCGCAACCTCGAACGCGACGCTGAGCTCAAAGCCTGCCCCGCGTAATTCCGCGGGTCGCCGCAGCCACTAGGACCGCATTGCCGGCACCCGTTGTTCCCTTCGCAAAACGCATCGCCACCTGCCACGCTCCGATAACGCACAGCGGCAAACAATACCGCCGCCACGAAGAAACATTTGCAAATGCGGCCGTCTTGAGGCCCGCTCTCAGAAGCATCGATGATCTCGATCACCCAGAGGCCAAACGCCGCCCCCCCCGCACTTCACGTGGAGTCCGCCTTCAGCGAAGCGTCCGCCTAGCGAGGTATCGGCGAGGGATGGCAGCCGTTAAGCGGCAACTTTCGCGACTCGGGCTACAGCGTCGAATGGCACGATTTCTCGACGGAGCGCAGCTTGGACTGGTCGCCGAGTTTCCATCCTGGAAGGGTCGAGATCTGCCTGAATTTGGCCGGTCAAGGTGAAGTTCACGCCGAGCACCCGCGCTCGCCGCCGCGCCCTCTGGCGGCAAACATGACCGTTGAGATGCCTCCTCCCCACAGCGGAGCCTTCGAACCAACGCATTGCATCCTTGCCTCTCTCCCTCTCTCTCTCTCGACCGATGAATCCCCCGCTCCGCGCCCTCGCCCTCGCCCTTGCGTTTTTTAGCCTGGCCGAACGCACGGTCGCCGCTCCTTACACCTACACGGAGGCCAATAATTTCAGCGCCCAGTTGCAGCGCGCCTTCTCGCCGCCGCCCACCACCGTGACGGTGTCCACCTACAAAAGCAGGATCACCGGCACAAATTCCGGCTCCACCTCGAGGTCCACCTCCAGCTCGGACGGCGCGCGTTCCAGCGGTGGCTTCGCCAGCCCAAGCGACAGCTATTCGTGGGGCATGCCGACCCGCCAACCGGCGCTCGGCTGGGGCCCGGGGTTTGTGGAAAAACCCGATCCCGACGCCGACAAGATCGCCGCCGCCCGGCGCCGCACGTGGGATTTGCCGACCCCGCCCCTCGCGGATGCGGCGAAAATCGCGCGCTACTATCAGTCGCATGGCGTCTCGGCCTCGCGCGCCCAGGAAGCCGCGCGGTCCGACGTGACCGACTACCTCCGCGCCAAGGAAAAACGCGCCAACGACGCGAAGTGGGCGGCCTATGATCGCGAGCAGCTCCGCATCTCCCAGTATCTAGCCGGGCAAAAGGCGGGCCGCGCCGCATTTCTCGTTGAACTCGCCGCCGTGCGGGCCCGCGCCCTGGCCTCTGGCGGCGACGGCACCGGCCTCGGCGCCGAACGCGCCGCCGCCCAAGCGTGGCTCGATCTCGCCGGCAGCACGCAAACGTGGCGCGGCACCTACATCGAATACGATCCCCTCGCCCGGCGCGAAGCCGTGTTCTTTGCCGCCCGCGCCGGCGTGCCCCGCGGGATTATCGCCGCCTGGGGCGAGGCCAAAGACGCTGGCGAGGACACCGCCTACTGGCACGCCCAGTGTATTTTGATCGGCGACATTGAAGCCATCACCTCATTCTACACCGCCGCCGAAAAAAATCCCGCCGCCGGCTTCGCCCACGCCGTCGCCCTTTTCGAGCGCGCCTACGAGTTCATGCCCGCCACGCCTTCGCCCCGCGACCGCGCCGACCTCGTCGGTGCGGCCCGCGCGCAGTGCGCCTATTACCTCGCCACGTTCTACACGCGCGGCTCCGCCGACCTCCCCTCCGACCCCGCGCGCGCTCTGGCCTGGGCAAAAAAAGTTCCCGCCCAGCCTCCCGCCGCGTGGCAGGAAATGGGACGCTACCGCCGCGCCAACGCCCTCAAGCAACTTGAAGCCAATATCCTCACCGTTCGCGCCGTGGAACAGGAAATCCTCGCCGAATGGGAAACCCTCCTCTCGGGCCCGGAGGCCAACCACGCCCGCCGCGCCCTCTACTCCATCTATCTTGCGCGCAACCCCGCCTTTCCCACCTCGGCCGACGCGGCCAAAGCCCGCGCCCTCTTCCCCGACGGCCCCGACGATCTCGATCTGATCCTGCAAGTCGGCGACTGGCCCGCCGCCGCCAAATACGAAGCCCTCCCGCTGAATCACCACTTCCGACTCCCGCTGTTTTTCGGCCGCCTGTGGCGCGAACGCACCGATGGCAAACGCGACCTATCCCGCGCGCGCGCCGCTCTGGAATACGCCCTGCGCGAGGATACCAAAAGCCACACGGGGCGCGGCGACGCCGTGGTCGCCCTCGCCGAAACCCAGCTCGAACTGGGCGACAAAGTCGTCGCGCTCCGCACCCTCGAAAAGGGAACGCAACATTTTGCCTCGATCGATAGCTGGCGCGCGCGCCTGCGTCTTGCCCTCGGTTATTATCGCGGCGAGTTTGGCGAGACCGACGAGCGAGCCGGCGCCGCGCAGACGGCGATTCTGGCCGCGGCCACCGTCAAGCTCCCGGGTCACTTCCCCGGTGATGAAGAGAAATTCGTGCGTGAATTCGAGTTTCAGCGCATCGCCGCGCCGCTGCTCCTCCGCTTTAACCAGCTCGAGGCGGTGCGGCTCGGCGAGACCATGCCCACTTGGGACGGCCCCGCCGATATCGCCCGCCGCCACCGCGAGAACTTCGAGGCCAGCGCGCCCCGGCTGCGGGAGATCGCCCTCGCCGGCTACGCCCCCGCCACGCGCCTCTGGGCCATGCTCACCCTGAGCAACTACGCCGTGCCTGCGCCGGCCGACGCCGCCTTGGCGAAAAATTTTCTCTATCAAAGCGCCGCGGGCGGCGACGCCCCCGCTGTCGTCGTGCTCGCCCAGCACCTCCACCTCGAAGCCCAGCAGGCCCGCCTCGCGCCTGACGCGGACGCCGGGCGCTTGCGCGACCAGTTCGCCGAAGCCGCCGCCTGGCTCGAAGCCGCTTGGAAAACCGGCGACGAAGGCGCGCTCCGCTCGCTCTACGCCATCTACCACGAAAACTTGGGCGGCTTGGGCTCGCCGCAAAAAGCGGACGAAGCCTTCAAAAACCTCGCCCTCGCCGGCGACAAAGACGCTGTCTCCACCCTGGCCGAGCGCGAACTCGCCGCGCTCGGGCTCAACGCACCCGCTTCATCGATCGCGCCCGCCGCGCGCTTCGCCCGCCTCGGCCCGCTCGCGGAGGCCGGCAACTCGGCCGCCCAACGCGAGCTCGCGCTCATGCGGTTTCGCGGCGAAGGCACCGAAAAAGACGCCAGCGAGCGCAGCCAGGACGTGCTCTCACTGCTCGAAACCGCCGCCGAAGCCGGCGATTTCCCGGCGATGCTCTGGTTCACGAAAATTGTCTATCTCGGGCTCTATCACGAGGCCGGAAACCGCGACGCCGACACGCTCGTGCAGGACCGTTTTCAGGCCAACAATTTCCTCCATGCGGCGGCCCGCAACGGCTCGCCGGCCATGCGCTACCGCGCCGGCCTGCTTTATCTGAACGACAAAGGTCGTGAGCCCGAGTGCTTCTTGGGCCCTGAAACCGCCTCGCTCGCGCGCGCGCGCGAACTCCTCGAAAAAGCGCACGAAGAAGGCGTGGAAGCCGCCGCCGCCCCCCTCGCCCAAATCGCCGCACAACTCGCCAAGTGAAGCCGGGCTTTTGAAGCCCGCTCCAAACGAAGTCGTTCCGATGATCTCCGATTCCGCCGACGCCACGCTCCGCGCTTGGTTGCGGGGCGTGAACGAGGCCCGGGTGGACACGGTGCTCGCTCTCTACGCTGAAGATGCGGTCTTGATGGCCACTTTTCACCCCTCGCTATGCGCACGTCGGCAGCGCGGCTCTCCTATTTTAACAGCTGGCGAAACGTCGCGCGTTAACCCGAGTTCGTCAGTTCGGGTGAAGCGCGAAAAAGCTTTCAGAGGAGAGCCGGCGACGGGCGCAGTGCCGCTACGAGGTATACCGATTTGCGCCGCGCATGTAGTTGCCGAACGCCCCGTAGCCGGCGGCGACGTTTTCGGCAATACTGCCGGCATGTTCCTGCGGCGCAAAACCAAGAAGGTCCGGGGTGTTGGTTACAGCTATTGGCACCTGTGCGAGACGGTGCGCACAGCGCGGGGGCCTCGCCAGCGCGTCGTCGCATCGCTGGGCAAACTCGAAGCGGCCGAGGTCGCGGGGCTGCGCGGCGGCAACTGGTCAAGGAAATCGCCGACATCAAGAGCGTCGACGTGCTCCTACCGGTGCAGCGCGGCGGTGTGCGCACCGAGCTACGCCTGCGCGTGGTCGCGACCCCGGAGCCAGCGACCGCGCAATTGCTCGGCCACCTCGGCATGCGTCTGCCCACCCGTCCGCGCGAAATCGCCAATGTAGTGCCGAAAATCCCCAATTAATTTGCGCAAAACATTGCAGCTCAACAAAAGCGCTCCGCGAACTGACGAACTTGCGTTAGGAGGTGCACACGCAGCAGAATCCGGGGCAAAGCACCGTCACCGCTTTGAAAAAAGGCGTGCCGGTGGTCTGGCTGGCAGTTGCATTGAACGGGGGTCGCCCCGCCGCCCTTTGCACCCGCCTTTGCCGATTTCGGCAGATTGTCACATTGTAACGACACCATGGTTCGATTTTCCAGAGCACAAGTCTGCAGTGGGCGAGGTCTGCGGAGGTGAACTCATTTGGAATGGGGGCCGACGTGGGTGATTTTTAGCTTCGGAAAATAGTGCCGGTAGAAACCGCGGTCGCGCGTGACGAGTTCGTCGGCGTGACAGAACGCATGGGAGGCCACGAGGAAATCGGCGAGGACGCGCTGGCGGGGTTTCGCGGAGCGCTTGCGGTATTCGAGAAAAATGCGGCCGGCGAAATGCAGGTCGCGCCAGCCGAAGGCCGAGAGGCGGATCTGCATACGTTTAAACGTATCTTCGGTTTCGTCGGCGGATGCGAAGTAAAGGGACGTCTCGGCGGCGACGATCGGGCAGATGATGAGCGCGCCGCGGGTGAGGGCGGCGTTGAGTGCTTCGACAGCGTGCGGCGTGTGTTCTGTGGACTGACCGAGGACGTCGATCAGGATGTTGGAATCGAGGGCGATGGCCATGGGTCAGCGGCGCTTGCGCGGGGCAGCGGTCGCTTTGGGCGCGGCGGCGGCGAGATCGGGAGCCGGCTCCGCCTCGGCGATGCGGAGCGCCTCGCGGGCCGCGTCGCCGCTGGCGAAGGGCGCATTGCGGGCTTTGAGGCCGATGAATTGGTCGAAGAAACCGTGTTTGGCTTTTTTGCGGAGCACGACGCTGCCCTCGGCTCCGAGCTCGACTTCGAGGACGGTGCCGACGTCGATCCCGAGGGCGTGACGGATCGGTTGCGGAAGGGTGAGTTGCCCCTTGCTGGTGACGGTGGTTTCCATTTCCTTACTCAAGGGTAAGGAGTAAGGAATCGGCAAGGGTGAAACGATCGGCGATCGCGTGCGCGTCGGCTCCTGCCTGCGGGAGGAATGGGCGGGTCGGAGGCCCGCCCCCACTAGTCGGGAAGCGCGGAGGGATGACTGTGCGGAGAAATCCGGCGCGAAGGGGCGGGCGAGGCAATCCCGGTTTTGCGGTTTTTTCCGTTTTCCCCGCTTCCTGATCACATGGGCGGGGCGTCGGGGTGGGTCGCGAAGGCCCGCCGAAGGACCGAGACAGACCCCTGAAATTGAGAACCGCGCGGGTTCCGGGGCTTCGCGTAGCTTGGGACGGAGGTCTTCCGGGAAGAGCGCGAGCACGTCTTTCACGGCTCCGGCGAAGGCGGCGTGGGCGTCCCGGGCTTTGGGTTCGTCGCCGGATTTGGAGACCTCGCCGACGGTGGCGCTGGCCCCCGGTGCTTTCCCACAGCGATGGCCCGCGGCTCGGCGACGCCGGTGGTCTCGACCAAAATGTTCTCATAGGTCCCGTCCACCGCAATTGGTAGATCGCCTCCGCCAACTCATCCTTGCTGGAGCAGCACACGCAACCGTCGCCGAGTTCTACCACGGCGCGGCCGGCGCGGGTGTCGACCTCGTTCGCCACGACGACGGTGCCGTCGATGTTGATCGCCGCCACATCGTTCACCACCACCGCCCAGCGCCGGCCGTTCGGTCGCTCCTTCGCGCTCAAGCTCGGCACGCTCTTTTCCCAATTCCCCCGTCCTCGCCTGACGTGGATCGAACCTTCGCAGCCTTCGGCCTCTTCGCGAGACAGCGATTTGGATCCCAAGAATCGGAAGTGGTCTCGCGAAGGACGGGCCAAGAAGCGAAGGTTCGGACGAAGGATACGCT
>Ga0209181_10008124_pt1 | contig 14179 bp, 9 predicted proteins | sample MAT05_FD_187208 | JGI IMG/M metagenome (GOLD analysis project Ga0209181, IMG submission 187208) | Freshwater microbial communities from Lake Fryxell liftoff mats and glacier meltwater in Antarctica - MAT-05 (SPAdes) (version 2) | ecosystem: Environmental > Aquatic > Freshwater > Ice > Liftoff... | reverse complement strand
CACCGACTCGGCCATCATCCGGGTGAGCTCCTGGAACCGGGTGAAACGGTCCATCTCCAGGGGGTCGAACTGCTGGGCGGCGGCGCGGGCGGCCTCCATGCGGGTGCCGATCTGGGTTTCGGCCTGCAGCTCGATGTCGCGCAGCTGGGCACGCAGACGCTCCAGGTTGTCGCTCAGATCGGCCAGGCCGCCGCGCAGCTGGCCGACATCGGATTCGATGCGGGCGCGGGTGATGCTGACCTCGCCGGCCTGGTTGACCAGTCGGTCCAGCAGCGGCGCAGGCACCCGCACCGTGCCCGCGGCCGCCACCCCGGCACTTGCCGGGGCCGTCACTTCGGCAGGCCCGGCCGGGCTGGCAAAGCGCGCCCAGTCGATGGCGGTCGTCGGCGCGGTGGCACTGACCAGCGGCGCGGCGCCGGCCGTCGTGGCGGCCGCTGCTGCGGCCACAACCACTGCGACCGGCTGGGCCGCTGCCGGTTTGACATCAACCACGGCAGCAGCCACCCGCAGGGCCGGCGCGGCGACCAGCCGGGGCAGCGCGGCAGCGGCCAGGGGCGCCACGCCAGCCACGCCAGCCACTGACGCCACAGGCGCTGCGGCCGCCGGCAGGCGCAAGGTCTCGAAACTGGCTTCCAGCGCGTCGGCAAACGACACCAGCGCGGCGACCGATGAGGCGGTGGCCGCAGGGCCTTCGGCGCTCAGCCGCTCAACCGCTGACTCCAGCCGGTGCGCCATCTCGCCCAGGCGCATCGCACCGGCCAGACGGGCGCTGCCCTTGAGGGTGTGCAGGCTGCGCATGCAGGCCGATGGCGCCGCCGGGTCGCCAGGGCGTTGGGCCCAGTCGCGCAGCCGCGACTGCAACTGCGGCAGCAACTCCTGCGCTTCTTCGACAAAAAACGGCAGCAACTCCTCGTCGAGCGCATCGACCTGGTCGATGTCGTCGTCAAAGCCGGTGCCCGCATCGCGGGAGCGCAGCACGGCCACCGGCGTCGCCTGGGACGCACCCAGCGCCTCGAAGGGCAACAAGGCGGTGCGGCCAAAAGCGGCGCCTGCCAGGTCTTGACCGGCGGCAAACTGCGATTCGGCGTGCGCGGGCAGCTCGGCAAAAGCGCTCGGTGCTGAGGGCGCATGGTCCACCGCCACCGGCGCCTCGCTCCACGCCATTGCGGGCGCACCGTGGGTCAGCTCGCGCAGTGCGTCCAGCAAGCCGGCATCGGGGCTTTGCAGGAACCCGGCCGCAAACAGGTGCAGCAGACGCCGGATCTCGTCGGCGGCCCGGTTGAACAGCGGCGCTTCCTGGCCACGCCCGTGACCGCGGGCATCGGAGCGCTCCAGCGCATGCTCCAGTTCACGTGCCAGCTGCGACAGCTCGACATAACCGACCGCGCCCGAGTTGCCGGCCAGCGAGTGCGCCAGCGCCACGGCCGCGTCGCCGACCGGCCGGTGCTGCTCCAGCGTCCACTCGGCCAACTCGACCCCCAGCCGCCGCGACAACTCATCGGCTTCGTTGAGGTAGATGTTGAACAGCGGGATGCCGATGCGCAGCGGTCCGATCTGGCGGTAGGCCTCGGCATCGCCTGCGGGCTCTGCGTCGACCGGCAGCGGTGCGTCGATGGCAGGGGCTGCGGTGGGCTGCGCTGCGACAGGCTGTGTTGCGACGCTTTCGGCGGTGGTATCCACCGCGGCAGCGTGGTGCATCGAAGCGGAATTGCCCGCTGAAGTGAGATCCGCGGCGAAGAGATCAACAGGCTCGTCGGCCCAAGCGCCGGTGCCTGCCTGGCTGTCGTCGAGCAGCAGGTCCAGCGCCGCAAACGGGGTGTCTGGCGCCGATACCGGCGCTGGCACCAGCGCCACCAACTCGGCCGGCGCCTCGGCCCAGTCCAGCGCCAGATCAAGCTCAGCCGCCTGCGCGTCAGCCGGTTCGATGGGTTCGGTGAGGAAATCGAGCTCAAAGTCGAGTTCGGTTGCCTCGGCCACCGCTATCAGCGCGGCGACAGGCTCAGGTTCGGATTCGGCCGCGGCTGTGGTCGAGGCCGAGGCCGGCTGCGGCTCATCGTCCAGCGCAGCGAGGTCGATTTCCGGCAAGGCCGGCTCGGGCTCAGGCTCGACCGCCGGGGCTGGCGCTGGCGCAAGCAAGGGCTCAGCCCCAGACGCCGGCAACGGCATGAGGTCAAGATCACTGGCCAGTGGCAGATCGGGAATACGCGCAAGCAGTCCGCCCTGAGCCGGTGCCGGTGCCGGTGCCGGTGCCGGTACTGGAGGCAGGTTGGGCACGCTGCCCGCCGCGTCGAGCGGCAGGTCGTCCCGATCAAACTCGAACGCCAGGTGATCGGCCTCCACCGGCGCCAGCGGTGCGGCTGCCTCAGCGGCCAGGGGCGTGGCCACGACGCCGGCCAGGGGCGCAGCCACGGCGCCGGCCAGCGGCACACGCCGGCGTTCGGTGCGCAGGGCATCGGCAGACCGGACCACGGTGTCCGCAGCAAAGCGGCCGGCATCACCCTCTGCGATGGCCTTGACCCATTGCTCGAAATGGCCGCAGACCTCCAGGCTGAACTCACGCAGGTCGGTGTCGGCCGCGCCACCCGGCTCGGCCAGTCGGGCATTGAACAGCTGCTCACAGGCCCAGGCGGCGTCACCAAATTCGCCCAACCCGACCATCCGGGCGCTGCCCTTGAGGGTGTGAAAGGCGCGGCGCAGGTTGCCCAGCGCCACCGGGTCGTCGTGGCGCGACTGCAACTCACCCAAGGCAGCGCGGGCACCTTGCAGCACCTCGACCGCCTCGTCGAGAAACACCTCGCGCATTTCAGGGTCGTCCTCGAGCCCGCTGACCCAGACACCCGGCGACGGCTGCCCGGGCGCAGCCCCGGTCGTGGACCCCAGACCGGCGCCCTGTGCGGCGTGATCGGCGTCGGCTGTCGTCAGCTGCTGCGCGGCAGCGGCGGTTGCCTCGGGCACGGCGGCCGGATCGGACAAGGACGCCAAGTCGAGCATCGGCAAACCCTGGCTGCCGAGCAGGGGCTGGCGGCCGTGCACGCCGGCCCCGGGTGGGACCGGCCAAACTGGCCCGGCAGCAGGCGGCTGACCGCCACGCTGGGTGGCGCGGGCCTGTTTGACGATGCGGTCGAACTCCAGCGTGACCGCCAGGGCGTCGGTATCGGGCTGGGCCCGGGCCGCATCGCTGGGCCGGGTGTCGAGCTCGTCGAAGCCGGTGGGCCGGTCTTCACGCGCCATCACGGCCGACAGGCTGCCGGTCTCGGCGTCGAACCGGAACAGCGACTTGGCCATCTGCGGCTGCACGCTGACCATGTCGATCAAAAAGCTTAAAGCGCCCAGGTTGTCGGCCAGGCGGTCGAAGGTACCGGTCTGGATGGCGTGCTGCGGATTGACCTCGGTGTTGGCCAGCGTATCGACGTCGTCGCGCATGCGCAGCACGGCCTGCGAGGCCTGGTCCAGCCCCAACACCGACAGCACCCCACGCATCGCCGAGAGCTGCGCCGGCACCGGGATCAGCACGTCACGCTGGGCCGGGTTGCGGAAGTACTGGTCGATGTGCTTTTCAATCTCGGACAGCGAGGCGCGCAGCTCCTGCACCACGCTGCCCATGGTCTGGCGGTCGGAGACGCGGCGGTAGAGCTCCTCCATCCAGAGCTCGAGCGTGCCGGGGTCACGCGATTGCCGCACCGCGTCCACCCGCTGCGCCAGCCGGTGGATGCGCTGGGCGCCGTCGGGGTGGTCAAAATCACCGTCGTCCAGCGAGGCGTCGATGTAGAGCAGCGCGGTGGCCACCTCCATTGCCAACTCGGCCGGCGGCTCGCTGCTGGTGGCGCTGGTGTGTGCTGCGGCCACCTGCAGGGCCCGGCCCAGCACACCGCCGTCGGGGTAGAGCCGGGCCAGCGAATCGCTGACCAGCACAAACTGCTCGGACATGCCGGTCAGGCGCGCCAGGTCACCGCCCGCCACCGCCGACCAGACCTCCTTGGCAGCCGCCACACGCTTGCGGGCCTGGGCGATCCAGGCAGGATCGAAGCGGCCCAGCCGGGGTTGCTCATAGTCCACCGCTGGCGTGCCGGGCAGGTCGTAACCCCGCCGCACGGCAGCCAGGCGCGGCCCGACCGGCACGCGCTCGCGCGGTGCCGCCTGAGCACAGAAAAACAGCAGGTCGTGGGCCAGACGCTCGGCCGGTTCGGCCTGCCCGCCGGCCCGCAGCTGCGCCAGCAGCTTGGAGCCGACGCGCTTGCTGTAGGCATCGGCCACCAGCAGGCCATCGGCCTGGGCCTCGAAGAAGCCCGACGCCAGCTGCCACAACGTGGCCAGGCGTCGGTGTTGACCGGTCAGCGGCAGCATGGCGCCGTTGGCATCCCTCGGTCCGCCTTGCAGCACACCGGCGGCCAGCCCGGCGAACAGCTCGCTCATGCGGGCCGCGACACTGGGCGGTGCGCCGCGCATCAAAGCCAGCAGATCGGCCTCGATGCGGCTGACCGCCCTGTCATCGGGTGGGCTGGGCGCGACGCTGGCGTCGGGCGACAGGTCGCGCCAGGACCAGGGCACCGTCCACAGGTCGGACGGGTGCGCCCGGCTGACCCCGGCCAGTTCTTGCAGCGCACGGTACTGCGGGAACAAGGCCAGCGTCGATACCGGCTTGTCGGCCAGCCGCCGGTCGATGAAGTCCAGCACGGCAAACGAGCCGTGCTCGATCGTGTCCACCGCCGCGGCGGTGAACAGCTTGGGCCGGGTGCTCAGCCGCTGCAGCGCGGCCTCGGCGGCGCGCAGCACGTCCGCGGGTGGGCCCAGGCCGACCAGTTCGAGCACCCCCACGCTCTGGTGCAGCTGGCTGCGTGCCTGGCGCAGCACGGCCGGGTCGACGGTGTCCAGGTCAGAGCGTTGTGCCTGCTCCTTGAGGTAGCGGCGCAAGGCCTTGTTGGCGGTCTCCAGCGAGCGGCGCAGTTCCTCCTGCACCCAGGACAACGCACTCAGGTCATCCCGCTGCACCGGGCTGCCTACCGCGCCGCCCACAGGGCCACCCACCGGACCATTCGTCGCCGCCATCTCGCTCACTGCGCTTGCCGCCGGATGCCGGTCAGGCAATCTTGAAACGCGACACCGACTGCCTCAGCTCTTCAGCCGTGCGCGACAACTCGCGCACCATCTGGGCGGTTGAGCGTGTGCCCTCGCCGGTCTGCTCGGTGACGGCAAAGATGTGCTGGATGTTGCTGGCGACGACGTTGGCCGAACTGGCCTCGCTGAGCGCTTGCACCGAGATGGCCTCGATCAGGTCGGCCAGTTGCCGGGTGACGCGGTCGATGTCGCCGAGCGCCGATCCGGTGGCGTCCGACAGGCGTGCGCCTTCGACCACACCCTGGGTCGATCGCGCCATCGCGGCCACCGCGTCCTGGGTGTCGGTCTGGATGGTCTTGACCAGTGCCGAGATCTGGCGCGTGGCGTCGGCCGAGCGTTCGGCCAGGCGCTGCACCTCTTCGGCCACCACCGAGAAGCCGCGACCGGCCTCGCCGGCGGACGCCGCCTGGATGGCGGCATTGAGCGCCAATACGTTCGTCTGCTCGGTGATGTCGGAGATCAGTTCGGTGATCTCGCCGATCTCCTGCGACGACTCGCCCAGCCGCTTGATGCGCTTGGAGGTCTCCTGGATCTGGTCGCGGATGGCGTTCATGCCGCCGATCGAGTTTTGCACCGCACTCAGGCCCGACTCGGCCGCGCGCAGCGATTGCCGCGCCACCTGGGCCGACTGCTGGGCCTGCGCCGAGACGTCGTTGATCCGGGTGGCCATCTTCAGCACCGAGTCCCCGGTCTCGCGGATCTCGCGCAGCTGCTCGTCGGACGCAGCCAGCAACTCGACCGAGGTGGTCTCGACCTGGCCGGTGGTCTCGGTCACGCGGCCGGCGGTGGTCTGCACCTGCGTCACCAGGTTGCGCAATTCCTCGACGGTGTAGTTGACCGAATCGGCGATCGCGCCGGTGATGTCCTCGGTGACGGTGGCCTGCTGGGTCAGGTCGCCCTCGGCCACGGTTTGCAGCTCGTTCATCAGCCGCAAAATCGCCGCCTGGTTGGCGTCGTTGATGCGCTTGGCTTCCTGCTCCTGGCCTTCTGCTTCGAGCCGCTGGGTCTCGGCCAGCCCGGCGCGCTGCGCCTGGTCGGCCACAAACAGCTTGAGCAAGCCCCAGCCGCCCAGCGCCACCAGCGCCAGCGACAGCAGCATGGCCATGCCGTGGCCCGCACGCAGACCACCGCCGGCGGTCAGCATGTCCTGCACCGACTGCAGGGCCTTGCGCAGCGGCTCACTGTCGGTGACCACGGTCGCCTGGGCGTCGCGGGCGCTGACCAGCCCTTGCAGGTTGTCCAGGATCGGGCTGGCTTGTGCGCGGGTCTGCTCGTACTGCTTGAGCAGGGCCTGCAGCCGCTCGCGGGTTTGTGGGTCCTTGGCGGCGGCCAGGCGCAAATCGGCACTGCCGTTGAGCAGGCCCTCGGTGATGTCGCGAAAGCTGGCCAGGTCCTTGCCCAGCAGGAACACCGCCTCCGAGCTGCCGCTTTCCAGCGTCAGAAACTCATTGGCACTCTTGCCGATACGCTGGGTCAGCATCACCAGCTGGCCGGCCTGCGCCAGCTCTGCCACCGGTGCACCCTGCTGCAACTTGAGCGAAGACACGGCCTCGGCGGACTCCAGCAGTTCACTGGCCTGGCTGTTGATGGTCCGCAGGGCCTGGCCGACCTGGACCAGTGCCTTTTGCTGGGCCAGCACCACGCCGGCGCTTTTCTCGGCGCGGTCCACCAGCGGCGCTACCGGGTCCATCAGCGGCTGGGCATCGGCCGGCACGGCGGCCAGGCCCGGCATGCCGTCGCGCAAGGCGCGGGTATTGGTGGCCAGTACGCCGACGGCCTCCTTGATCTCGGCGAACGAGGCCGGGTTGCCGCCCATCGCCTGGGACACCGCCTTGGCCAGACGTTGCGATTGCATCTGGGCCTGGCCGGTGGCGGCCACCTGGCTGCCATTGCGGCTGGCAGCGTTCAGGGCCAGCACCGTCACGCCGGCCAGCAACAACATGCCCAGCAGCACCATCGCGCCCAGGATGCGCTGCTGTTGCGGCAGCGGGCGGTCGCCGATCAGGGGCAAGGGCTCGGCTGGGGGTTGAGCCGCCAGCACTGCCGCCGCCGCCGCCCCTGCCACCGCTGCACCCGGCAGGGCGCGCGAGTCGGGGTAATCGTTGAGCTGGCTGGACGCCGGCAACTCGGAGATGATCGAGTGCATGTTGACCGTGGGCGTCAGGCCGGTGTTGACCGTGGTGGTGCCCGGATCGCCGTGCCGGCTGTCGATGCCGATCACGGCGGTGACTTCATCAGCGTCGACAGCGGCCTGCAGCTCATCGAAGTTGGTCGGCGCACGCTCCGACGCACCATCGGCACCGCGCCGGTTGTTCTTGAGTCTGTCCATCAAGCCCATCACGTCCCCTCGTCTGTCCTGCAGCCGGCCGACAAAGGGCGCCCGGCAGCCGTACTTGGCCTAGATATGTCGCCTCAGCCGGTGATGGCGAGAAACTGCGGCAACCGCGCCAACTCGGCGAGGTCGATTTCCTGCCACACCCGACCGGCAGCATCCTGCCAGCGCGCCAGGGCAAACGCCGGACGCGCCGCATTGTCATCGCTTTCGGGCACGACCCGCAGGTCCACAGCGTGGCGCAAACCCTCCAGCCGATCGACCCACAGTGCCACGTTGACGCCGAAGGCAGCGTTCAATGCCACCAGCCGGGCGGCCGCGGGCAACGACGGGCTGGCCTGCTCTCGCAGACCCAGGAACACCCCCGGGTCCACCACCGTGTACAGCCCGCCGCGCAGGTTGACCACACCCGCCAACCAGGGCCGCGTGTGCGGCACCGGCAGCACCGTGCCGAGCTTGAAGATCTCGCCCGCCTGGCGCAGTGCAAACAGCAAACCGCAGCCGGCGCAATCGACCGCCAGCCAGGACACGCCGGGCTGCTCGGTGCGCACCTGCTTCATGCGCTCAGCCAGGCGGTTCTGCAGGTCACGCAGGGCTTGCTTGTTGGCCATGGGCGGGTCGGGTTCTGGCGTCAGGGTCTGGGATCAGGCGGCTGCCGTCGCGGCGGGGCCGAGAGGGTCAGTCGAACTTCTTGATCTTGGCGATCAACTCGTCGGCCTGCACCGGCTTGACAACATAGTCGCGGGCGCCCTGGCGCATGCCCCAGACCCGGTCGGTCTCCTGGTTCTTGCTGGTGCACATGATCACCGGCAGGTCGAGGTAGCGCGGGTCGCGGGTGATGGTGCGGGTGAGCTGGAAACCGTTTTGCCCCGGCATCACCACGTCCATCAGGATCAGGTCGGGCTTTTCTTCGGCCAGGCGCTTGAGCGCCTCTTCGCCGCTCTCGGCCGTGCGCACCGAGTAGCCGCGCTTGTGCAGCAACTCGGACAACACATGCAACTCGGTCTTGGAATCATCAACCAGCAAGATCTTGTGCACAGCCATGGTGTTTACTCCCGCCTATCCTGCAAAGTTTGCGCAATCCGCCTGCCCCGGCACCCCGCACCCGGACATCCCCGATCCAAGCGGGCAGCGCGCTACCCGCCGCGCACCCGGTCCATCCTGTCCGTCAAGGAGTTTCGCCCGCCACCGCCGGCTCACCCGCGCTGTCCTGCGCCCCACGGCCGCCGAACTGTTGCACAGCGCGCAGCAACTGATCCTTGGTAAAAGGCTTGGTCAGGTAGTCTTCAGAGCCCACCATGCGCCCCCTGGCCTTGTCGAACAGGCCGTCCTTGGACGACAGCATGATCACCGGCACATGCGCAAACCGGGCATTGCGCTTGATGATGGCGCAGGTCTGGTAGCCATCGAGCCGCGGCATCAGGATGTCGCAGAAAATCAAATGCGGCGCATGGTCATTGATCTTGGCCAGCGCGTCGAAGCCGTCCTCGGCCAGCAGCACCTCATGGCCACCCTGGCGCAGGAAGATTTCCGCACTGCGGCGGATGGTGTTGCTGTCGTCGATCACCAGCACCTTGACAGCGGCAGCGGGCACTGCGGCTTGGGGCTCATCCACGTCGGCTCCTTGGCAGGACTGGTGACTCTTGGCGGCAGGCCGGCGGCTTGCAGACGGCCTGTCGGACCCCGGGCAGGGTCAAACCTGAACCATCTCGAAGTCTTCCTTGCGGGCACCGCATTCAGGACAGGTCCAGTTCATCGAGACATCCGCCCACGCGGTGCCGGGCGCGATGCCGTGTTCGGCGTCGCCCACGGCCTCGTCGTAAATCCAGCCGCAGATCAGGCACATCCAGGTACGGGGTTCGGTCACGTTGTTGGGCAGGTCACTACAATGAAGCGGTCATTGTAGCCACGCCGTTTTGCCGTCAAGCCGGGTTGCGCCCGCGCTGCTGCAAGTTGTTTCAGTTTCTTGAGGTTGCTGGCAACTTCGACCCTGTATACCGATTTTCCACGGACCCGTTCATGACCGCTAGCTCCAATCCCACCCCCGACGCCATCGTCGCCGATACCGGCAGCGACGCGCCGCAGGATGCAGCAGCGCCGGCCTGCGTGATGAGCTTCAACGCCGCCGACCCGAGCGGTGCGGGTGGTCTGGCCGGTGACATCAGCACCCTGGCCGCGATGGGCGCACATGCCCTGCCGGTGACCACCAGCGTGCTGCTGCGCGACACCGCTGAAATTTTCGACCACCACGCGATCGATGCCGAGGTCGTGGCCGAGCAGGCCCGCACCGTGCTGGAAGACATCACCGTCGCGGGCTTCAAGGTCGGCTTTCTGGGCAGTGCCGACGCCGTCAGCGCGGTGGCCGAGATCCTGTCCGACTACCCCGACGTGCCGCTGGTAACCTACCTGCCCAACCTGGGCTGGCTGGACGACGACCAGGCCCAGCCCTACCTGGAGGCCTTCCGCGAGCTGATCCTGCCCGCCACCGAAGTGCTGGTGGGCAACCACAAGACCCTGACCGACTTTTTGCTGCCCGACTGGGACAGCGAGCGCCCGGCCTCGGCCCGCGAACTGGCGGTGGCTGCCGGCGAGCACGGCACACGCTTTGTGCTGGTGTCCGGGATCATGCTGACCACCAAGGGGGGCAAGGCCGGCGGCGACCAGTTCATCGACAACGTGCTGGCATCGCCACAAGGCGCGCTGACCGGCGAAAAGTTCGAGATGTTCGAGACCTCGTTTGTCGGGGCTGGCGACACCCTCAGCGCCGCGCTCGCCGCGCTGCTGGCAGCCGGCGCCGAGCTGCAGGCCGCCGTGGGCGAGGCGCTGGCCTTCATGGACCAGACACTGGACTCGGGCTTTCGGCCCGGCATGGGCAATGTCGTGCCCGACCGCTTTTTCTGGGCCCTGCCGCCCGACGAGGACGGTGACGACGGTGCGCTCGACGGCGGCCCTGTGCCGGAGCCCGAGTTGCCCGAGACCAAGAGCAAGGGCGCACCGCGCCGGGTCCACTGAAAACCCACCCGCCGATCCCGATCCCCGCACGATGACCAGCAACCAAGCCCTGTTCGAGCGCGCCCAGCGCGTGATCCCCGGCGGTGTCAACTCCCCCGTGCGTGCATTCCGCGCCGTTGGCGGCACACCGCGTTTCATCCGCCGTGGCCACGGCGCCTACATCTGGGACGCCGAGGGCCAGCGCTACATCGACTACATCGGCTCCTGGGGCCCGATGATCCTGGGCCATGGCCACCCGGCCGTGCTGGAGGCGGTGCAGAAAGCCGCGCTGGACGGCTTCAGCTTCGGCGCACCGACCGAGCGCGAAATCGAGCTCGCCGAGGCCATCATCGGCCTGGTGCCGTCGGTCGAGCAGGTGCGGCTGGTGTCCTCCGGCACCGAGGCCGGCATGAGCGCGATCCGGTTGGCGCGCGGCGCCACCGGGCGCAGCAAGATCGTCAAGTTCGAGGGCTGTTACCACGGCCATGCCGACGCGCTGCTGGTCAAGGCCGGCTCCGGGCTGGCCACCTTCGGCCACCCGACCAGCGCCGGCGTGCCGCCCGAGGTGGTGCAGCACACCCTGGTGCTGGAGTACAACAACGTCGGGCAGATCGAAGACCTGTTTGCCAGCCAGGGCGACGAGATCGCCTGCGTGATGATCGAGCCGATCTGCGGCAACATGAATTTCGTGCGGGCGTCGGTGCCGTTCATGACCCGCATCCGCGAGCTGTGCACGCAATACGGCGCGCTGTTTGTGTTCGACGAGGTGATGACCGGGTTCCGCGTCGCGCTGGGTGGCGCACAAAGTGTCTATGCCGCGCTGATCCCCGGCTTTCAGCCCGACATGAGCGTGTTTGGCAAGGTCATCGGCGGCGGCATGCCGTTGGCCGCCTTCGGCGCCAGCAAGGCCGTGATGAGCCTGCTCGCGCCGCTGGGCCCGGTCTACCAGGCCGGCACCTTGTCGGGCAATCCGGTGGCCACCGCCTGCGGCCTGGCCACGCTCAAGGAGATCACCCGGCCGGGCTTTTTTGAGGCTTTATCGGCCAGCACCCAAACACTCGTCGCCGGCCTGACCGCTGCCGCGCACGAGGCTGGCGTGCCGCTGGTGGGCGACAGCCAGGGCGGCATGTTCGGCTTCTTTTTTGCCAGCGAGCTACCGCAGAACTACGGCGTGGTGATGGCCACCGACAAGGACCGCTTCAACCGCTTCTTCCACGCCATGCTGGACCAGGGCATCTACCTGGCGCCGGCGCTGTACGAGGCCGGTTTTGTCAGTGCGGCGCACAGCACCGAGGACATCGCGGCCACGGTGGCGGCGGCACGGGTCGCCTTTCGCGCCCTGGCGTCATGATCAAACCCACCACGGTGCTGGGCCAGCCGGCGATGTGGCTGCGTGCGCCCGACGGCGCCGAGGCCACGGTGATGCTGCACGGCGGCCAACTGGTGTCCTGGATCCCGGCCGGCGACCAGGAACGGCTGTACCTGTCGCCCCTGGCGGTGGCTGGCGACGGCGAGGCCGTGCGCGGCGGCATCCCGGTGATCTTTCCGCAATTTGCGCTGCTCGGGCCGTTGCCGCGCCACGGCCTGGTGCGGGATCGGGCCTGGCAATGGGTCGAAGGCGCGACCCGCGGTGAGGTGGTGATAGGCGTGCTGCGCCTGACCGACGATGCCGCGACAAGGGCCCTCTGGCCGCATGCCTTCGAGGCCGAGCTGAGTTTCAGCCTGTCGGGCTTGCAGCTCGATGTGGAACTGGCGATCACCAACACCGGCGACAGCCCGTTTACCTTCACTGCGGCGCTGCACACCTACCTGCTGATCGACGACCTCAAGCATGCCCGGCTGGCCGGCCTGTACGGCGTGCGCTACCTCGACAAGCTGAGCGGCAAGACCCAGCCGCAAGAGCTCGACCCACTGGGCTTTGCCGGTGAGATCGACCGCGTCTACTACGACGTGCATGCGATCAACAAGGGGCCGCTGGGCCTGGCCACCGCGATGGGCCGGATGACGATCCAGAACGAGGGCTTTGACGACGCGGTGGTCTGGAACCCGGGCCCGGTCAGGTCGGCCGAGATCGACGACCTGCCGGACCACGATTGGCAGCGCTTCCTGTGTGTCGAGGCGGCCGCCATCGGTGCGCCGTTGACGCTGGCCCCTGGGCAGGAGTGGGTGGCGCGCCAAGGCTTCACGGTCTGAGCGCCTGAGCCCGGCCGCGCCATCCCCGGGCGCCGCGCTGTCCCTCTTTCAAGAATCATCCCCCATGCACCTCCATATCCTCGGCATCTGCGGCACCTTCATGGGCGGCATTGCCGCCATCGCCCGCGAGGCCGGCCACCGGGTCACCGGCTGCGACGCGAACGTCTACCCGCCGATGAGCGACCAGCTGCGGGGCCTGGGTATCGACTTGATCGAGGGTTTTGGTGCTGATCAGTTGGCACTCAAGCCCGATGTCTGGGTAATCGGCAACGTCGTGACCCGTGGCAATGCGCTGATGGAGGCGATCCTGGATGCCGGCGCGGCCTACACCAGCGGCCCGCAATGGCTGGCCGAGAACGTGCTGCACCACCCGGCGCACCCGCGCCATGTGCTGGCGGTGGCCGGCACCCACGGCAAGACCAGCACCACCTCGATGCTGGCCTGGATACTGGAGCAGGCCGGGCTGCAGCCGGGCTTTCTGGTGGGCGGCGTGCCCTTGAACTTTGGCATCTCGGCCCGGCTGGGTCGGATCGACGCCGCCCAAGCGCCCGGCGGGCGCAGCCCCTTCGTGATCGAAGCCGACGAGTACGACACCGCGTTTTTCGACAAGCGCAGCAAGTTTGTGCACTACCGGCCGCGCACCGCGATCCTGAACAACCTCGAGTACGACCATGCCGACATCTTTCCGGACCTGGCCGCGATCGAGACCCAGTTCCACCACCTGGTGCGCACCGTGCCGTCTTCCGGTCGGTTGGTGGTCAACAGCCGCGAGGCCGCACTCGACCGGGTGCTGGCGCGCGGCTGCTGGAGCGAGCTGCAGCGCTTTGGCGCCCGCAAAGAAGAGCCCGGCGCACTGCGTGCACGCGGCGAGCCGCACGGCTTCGACGTGCTGCGCGGCAGCCTGAAGATCGCCCGTGTCGATTGGCCCTTGCTGGGTGAGCACAACCAGCTCAATGCGCTGGCAGCCATCGGCGCAGCCGAGCCTGTGGGCGTGGCGCCCGAGCAGGCTGCCGCCGCGCTGGCCACCTTCAAGAACGTACGGCGTCGGCTGGAGCTGCTGGGCGAGGCCGGTGGCGTCAAGGTCTACGACGACTTTGCGCACCACCCCACCGCCATGCGCACCACCATCAACGGCCTGCGCCGCAAGGCCGGCCTGGCGCGCATCCTGGCGGTGTTCGAGCCGCGCACCAACACCATGAAACAAGGCGACATGAAGGCCGCCCTGCCCTGGGCGCTGGAAGAGGCCGACCTGGCCTTCTGCCTGCAAGGCAACTACGGCTGGGACGCGGCCGACGCCCTGCTGCCGATGGGCGCGCAGGCGGTGGTGGCAGACAGCGTGGACAAGCTGGTGGCCCTGATCGTCAGGACCGCCCGGCCTGGCGACCAGGTGCTGGTGATGAGCAACGGCGGTTTTGGCGGTTTGCACACCAAGTTGCTGGCGGCGCTGGCACGGTAGTCCGGTGCAGTCAGGCGACTGACTGCTGGCCGTTGCAGCCCGTTGCTGTTGTTCGCTTGGCACGCGAGCCGCCGTTCAACGTGCTGTGCGAA
>Ga0209181_10008123_pt1 | contig 14180 bp, 11 predicted proteins | sample MAT05_FD_187208 | JGI IMG/M metagenome (GOLD analysis project Ga0209181, IMG submission 187208) | Freshwater microbial communities from Lake Fryxell liftoff mats and glacier meltwater in Antarctica - MAT-05 (SPAdes) (version 2) | ecosystem: Environmental > Aquatic > Freshwater > Ice > Liftoff... | reverse complement strand
TAGGTTGCTGGGATGCTGCGCGGAGACCGTCCAATTGGAGATTGGTCGATCTCGATTAGTTTGTCAATCCCATCCAATCCATCGATCTTTCGGATGTGCGATGGCAAGGACTCGCCGCTCAGCGATCTTCGCACCGCCACCGCTAGCGAATCATGAACGAGAGTGCTCTTGCCGCTGCCGCTCACGCCAACGACTCCCACGAATCGCCCTAACGGAAACTCAACTCGGACGTTTTCTAAATTGTGCTTAGTAATGCCCGTCAGAATCAACGACGGGTGGGTCGAACCAACGTTTCGCTTCCGGCTCGATGGCATTGGAACGGTACGTTGAAGGTATTGTGCGGTTAGCGAACTAGTCCGCGGCGAGGACGGGCTCGCCAATTTCAAGAATTGTTCAGGCGCGCCCAACGCGATGACTTCGCCCCCCAGCTTGCCTGCTCCGGGACCGATATCGACCAGCAAATCCGCGGCTCTCATGACTTCTTCATCGTGTTCCACCACCACCACGGTGTTGCCACGTTGCTGTAGCGCCCGCAGTGAGGCAATCAAACGTTCTGTATCTTGAGGGTGTAAACCGACCGAAGGCTCATCGAGCACGTAACAGACCCCTATCAGCCCCGTTCCGATACTCGTCGCCAGTCGAACGCGTTGCAATTCGCCACCGCTTAACGATTCTGCTGGCCGATCCAATGTCAAATAAGTGAGCCCAACTTCGCGCAGAAACGATAGCCTCTGTGAAATCTCGCGGAGAATCGGAAGGCCGATTTTGGCTTGCCGATCCGTTAGCTTCAAACGCTCAAACCAGTTCATGACTGAATCCAACGGCAACTTGGTAATGTCGGCGATCGAGAGACCACTCAGACGAATGGCCAAAGATTCTTTTCTCAATCGCTGACCGTCACATGCACTGCACTTTTTCTCCGGGTCGCCTTCGAGATACCCAAACCCCTCGCATTTGGGGCAAGCTCCGTACGGACTATTGAAGCTAAAAGTGCGAGGCTCAATCTCGAGAAGGCTGACTCCACAGGCGATGCAAGCAAATCGCGTTGAAAACGTACGCTCTTCGGGAACCGGCTCATTCGGAATGCTCGTCGAAATCTCAACCAAACCGTTGCTCAGTCGCAGCGCTACCGCCACCGCCTGTTCGATGCGATCACGACTGTCTTGGCGAACAACCAGTCGATCCACAACCGCCGAGATGGAGTGCTCTTTTCGGACCGCAAGTGTGGGGAGCGATTCAATTTCGTAGAGCTCACCGTCGACTCGCACTCGCAGCAACCCCGCTTTGGAAATACGTTCAAACACATCCGCGTGGCCACCCTTTCTGCCGATCACCATGGGGGCGAACAGAGTTAGTTTGGTCCCGCCGGTGAACTCGCAAATGGCATCGATGATCTGGCTTGGGGGCTGTCGATCGATGGGTTGACCACATTGGTGGCAGACTGGTGTGGCAATGCGTGCCATCAACAACCGCAAGTAATCGTAGATTTCGGTAACGGTGCCAACGGTGCTGCGTGGGCTTAGTACCCCTTGCTGCTGATCGATACATAGTGCGGGCTGCAATCCTCGAATAGAATCGACGTCCGGTCGTTCCATTTGATCGATGAACTGCCGCGCGTAGCTCGACAAGCTCTCCAGGTATTGCCGCTGCCCTTCTGCGAAGAGCGTATCGAAGGCAAGCGAACTTTTGCCACTACCGCTGACTCCGGTTATGACGGTTAACTTGCCGCGAGGAATATCGAGGTCAACGTTCTTGAGATTGTGTGTTCGAGCACCACGGATTTCAATCTGGCAAACAGGTGGAACTACGATAGGAGCTGTCTCGGTCGTTGCTCGCGAGGACCTCCCCTTTTTCATTTTGACAACCCGGATTCGTAGAGCATGTACAACTTGGGTTCGAACAGAGAATTGATCGGCGAAGGGATTTTGCCGTTGTCGAGAGCGAAAATCTGCGAACCCGCAAAGATTTCATCCGACAAGTATTTTCGAGGTACATCCGCCAACGTGATCGAGCCAAGGTCTATGGTATTGGTCGTCTTGACCGCTATTTGAAATCCCCATTCGCCGAAGGAATTGAGATGGGTACGATAGGGAATCACGCGGAAATCGGCCGCTTCGATGGTGGCTTCGATGCACCAGAAGGCTTCTCGAGTGATGATGGGGGAACTGCTTTGCGTGACTAACGCGCCATCCTCGTTCAGAATGCGGTGGATCAGTTTGTAGAACTCTATGCAGTAGAGTTTGTTGAGCACTTCACTGTGCGGGTCCGGCAGGTCGATGATGATGCGATCGTACCACTCGCGGCTTGGATTCAGTCTTGCAAACGCTTGTTGAACGTAGTTGAATGCATCGGCATGAATGACTTGAACCCGCGGGTCCAAGAGGCTATCCGCGTTGAGCTTTCGGATGACTGCAAAGCGTTTACTGAGCTCGGTCATGCTTGGGTCGATATCAACGAGTTCGATTGCTTCGACAGATGGGAATTTCAAAACCTCTCGAATGGCAAGCCCGTCACCACCTCCCAGAACCAGCACTTTTTTTGGCGGTTTCCCCAAACTCATGACCGGGTGAACGAGGGATTCGTGATAACGATGCTCGTCAAGGGCCGCGAACTGCAAGTGACCATCGAGGTAGAGACGCACTTCTCCATTGCGAGGGTGACTGGTAAGAACGATACGCTGGTAGGGTGTCTGCTCCGAGTAGATCATTTCGTCAGCGAAAAGCTGCCCTTCGGCAAATTGGGTGATCAGCCCAGATGCAAACAGCCCGGTAAGCAGTATTCCAATCACCAGGATCGCGAACTTCCAATAGCCTTGCACCTTGGGATGCGACGATCCAAACATGGTTAAGGCGATAGCCGCAACCGAAATATTCAGAAGGCCGATTGCAAACGACGAACGAAAGAGTCCGAGACTGGGCAGTAGCAACAGCGGGAAACTAACCGATCCGATGAGCGCGCCGATGTAGTCGAGGCTAAGAACATGTGCTAGCGATTCCGAGAAGCTGGTCGATCGCGAAAGGATGCGAGTCAGCAGTGGTATCTCCAGTCCAACCAACGTACCGATGAGCAAGATGAGTCCGTACATCACGGGTTTGTATAACGCGTAGTACGGGAAGACGAGAAAGAGTAAAGCAGCAGACATCCCACCAACCAATGCGACTGCGATTTCAATTTGAATGAACCGCTCGACAAGCTGGTCATGAATGAACTTGGTCAAATAAGACCCGATCCCCATCGCGAACATAAAGAGACCGATGGTAATCGAAAACTGCGCGACGCTATTGCCGAGTAGGTAACTAGAGACCGCAGCGATAATAAGTTCGTAGGCGATGCCACATAGAGCTACAATCAAAACGGACAGCAACAGCCATGCGGTTTGATGTGGAGTCAGAGCCGTTCGAGGCGTATTGTCATCCAGTTCAGGACTACTTTCCAAAACTGAAGCCTTTGGAGCCGGTGCGTGCTCGAGCGGCTGAGCTGGAGCCACTCGAAACGCGACTGCTTCGAACCGTGCTGACAGCCGACTTGTGGTAGTTGGATGGGCTCATTGGGGTATTGGAAAAGCCGGGTTTGGCGGCTGCGTTTGCGCCTGAGTAAAATCTATTTTGGCGACCCATCATCGAGCCCAGCATGTAGCCCATCATCATGCCGCTGGGACTGAACCCGTACGGATGCGGCCGATGGTATCCGTGGTTGTCCGATGCGACGAGTCGGTTGTTGGCAACATCCATCGTCACCGTAAACTCCTTCGACTCACCCATGTCCTGGGTCATGTTTTGGTTTGGATCCTGGAAACCGATGATTTCGCCCCCAGCAGTCATGCTGACCCCGACGGGAGAGTTCATGGCCTTCAACTCGTTCAGCTTGGCAGCGTACTTCTTCAGGAACTCGGATTCTTTGGTTGGGTCTTGTTTTTCCGGCTCAATCGCTTGGATCTCAGCCGTACTGCTAACCTCCGCATTGCCGTCGGTTGCGGAAACGACTGCTTCGGCTGACTCTTTGGCGGCGGCATTCTTGGCGACAGCCCCTTCATCCAAAACGGCAACCAGTGCATCCACGACTTTGTTGAGGTCAACAACATCGGTGGTGTCGACTCCACAACCTACAGAAAATGCAAGCAATGTTCCGACTGGAAGAAGGGCCACTAGCGAAAACTTCATGAGACTGACTCCGTTTTGGGTGTAATTTTGTGTTCGTATGAGCTTTTATCCGACCGTAGCGGGATTCGTGAGAATTCGGACCCGTTCTACTCATCGCAACGACTACTCATCATAGCAATTCCAACATCGAGTTGCAAAAATTTGTCTGTTGCAGAAATGGAACCTTTTTCGACACTTCTCGCTGATCGCCCGGGATCTGGTGCGAGGCTCCGACTGGGCTGTAGGACAAATAGCAGTTTACGAAAAATGCCTTGATGCGAGTTTTGTTCGGTCCTGCGATCTGGTCTTTCAGGTTGGTTGGGGCCGGCCATTCAGGTTGGTCGGGGGCTTTTCCCCCACCAACCTTGTTTTGGCGTACTAATGGCCGGCACTCGCGAATCGACCCGATCCCCTCGGCTTTGCCCGCCTCCGGCGGGCAAAGCCGAGGGGATCGGAAGTTGGGACGCCCAATTGTAGTACGCCAAAACGCATCCGACGGGGAAAAGCCCCGAACGGATGGGTTAGCGATATTGTTGTTCGGAACAAAAAAGACTCGAACTAAACCAGAAAGAAATATCGAAACTGCTATTTGTCGCATAGCCCAGGCAGAGCCTTGACGACAAATGTTCTACAATGTTGGTCTCGTTGCCGCCGGACCCAATTTCACGCACCAGGAAACACCTTGATCGATAGTCCAGACAGAGCCGCCATTCAACGTTGCAACCGGAACGAACTTGAGCGATACCAGCTCGAGAAACTGAACTCTCTTTTGGCCAAGGTCGTGCCCAGCAATCGATACTATCAAGATCGATTTGGCTGTTCCGAATTGAGCGTCCGATCGCTCGAGGAATGGTCACGGTTGCCTACCTCCAAAAAGTCCGACTGGTTGAGTGATGATCCCAGCGGAATAGCCTTGCACCATACTTTTCCGCAGTCGATGTATCGTCGCTACCATCGCACCAGCGGAACGCGTGGAAAGCCCATGGTGATCCTGGATACGGGAGAAGACTGGCAGTGGTGGATTTCGACTTGGCAGTATGTCCTCGACGCATGTGGTATTCGGTCCGAGGATCGAATCATGATGGCTTTCTCGTTTGGGCCATTCATCGGATTCTGGAGTGCGCATGATGCTTGCTTGAACCGAGGCTGCATGGTTATTCCTTGTGGAGGTATGTCTACAGCGGCTCGCATCGATTTGATTCAATCGGCCGAGCCGTCCGTCCTTTTCAGCACCCCCAGCTATGCGATGCACATGGCAGACGATGCGGTACAGCGCGGCATCGATTTGGTAGGCTCGTCCATTCGTCAAGTGTTTGTGGCAGGCGAGCCAGGCGGTAGTGTTCCAGCCATTCGGGCTAGGATCGAATCGTCCTTCGGCGCGAAAGTAATGGACCACGCAGGTGCAACGGAGGTTGGTCCGTGGGGATTCGGCTCCAGTGATGGCCAAGCCATTCATGTTATCGAGAGCGAGTTCATTGCCGAATTCTTGCCTTGGGAACTGGACCAAGGAGACGTGAACATACAATCCGATTTGGATCCGGGGAACGATCTATTCGAATTGATTCTTACTTCGTTGGGGCGCGTCGGGGCACCGGTCTTTCGGTATCGAACCGGAGATTTAGTGCGTCCAAGTTTTTCCTCGGATAGCGAAAGCTGTTTCGTTCGGCTTGAATCAGGCGTACTGGGAAGAACCGATGATATGATTGTCGTTCGCGGCGTAAATATTTTTCCATCGAGCATTGATGCCATCGTCCGTTCGTTTCCGGCCATCACTGAGTACAGACTGACTGTTTTCAAAAAGGGGGCCATGGATGCCCTTTTGCTGGAATATGAGTCTGGTCTCAACGCCGACGAGAAGATTGCCGAATGGCTGGCAGAAAAGCTTTCGATTCAGCTCAATCTGAGATTTGAAGTGATTCGCGTATCCCACGGGGACTTGCCCCGTTCTGAGGGCAAAGCCAAACGACTGTTCGACCGACGCTTGCTCCATAAGTAGAAGCACATCATTTCCCTCGATGCCCTACATGGCCAGATAATGCCATAGTCGGCTGCTGGCTCGGATACCTCGGTAGTAGTCCTCCAAGCAAAATTTTTCATTCGGGCTGTGTGCTCCATCGTCATCTAAGCCCCATCCGAGAAGCAGAACGTCCGCATTGGTGGCCTCAACCATTTGGGCTACGATTGGGATCGAGCCCCCTTCGCGGATCATGACTGGCTTGGCGTCAAAGCCTTCTTGCACCGCCTGCATGGCTCCCTTCATGAACCTCGAGTTGGGATTTGCCATCACACCGCGGCCACCGTGCAAGTCGATGATTTCTACGCGTACGCCTGGCGGAGTGTGGTTGCGGATGAATTCTTGCAATTGAAGGCTGACGATTTTTGGATCTTGATTTGGCACCAAACGAAAACTGATTTTGGCCGCGGCCCACGATGGGATGATCGTCTTACCCCCTTCGCCTTGGTAGCCTCCCAACAAACCGTGGACATCGAAAGTGGGTCGCGCCCAGCGCCTTTCTAAAGTGGTGTAACCTTCTTCGCCGGTAAGAGCGTCGACACCCAGTTGTTCTGCGAACGCATCGTCAGAAAAATTCATGCTGGCCCACATCTGGCGTTCGCGCGCGTCCAGTTCAACAACCGAGTCATAGAAACCGGGCAATTGAATCCTACCATCGGGCGTCTTCATTTCCGTTAGGATTCGGGCCAAGGCCAGAGCTGGATTGGTAACGGCACCTCCAAACGAACCGGAATGCAAATCGGCTTTCGGGCCATGGACTCGTAGTTCATAGTAAGCGATACCGCGAAGACCATAAGTGATAGCTGGTTGCCCTTTGGCGTACTGGGAGGAATCGGAAATAACGATTACGTCGCACGCGATTTGGTCGGCAATTTCGGCGAGTTTTGATTCCAGCACCGCGCTACCATTCTCCTCTTGTCCCTCAATGAGGAATTTCACTTGGAGCGGCAGTTGTTGATTGCATTGCTGCCAAGCCAGGACGCTCTGGACGTGGGTTAGCATTTGCCCCTTGTCGTCGGTCGAACCACGGGCATAGATATTACCGTCTTTCAGGACGGGTTCGAAAGGTGGCGAACTCCATAGATTAAGGGGATCGACTGGTTGAACATCGTAGTGCCCGTAAACCAAGACGACAGGCTTGCCCGGAACGGGAACGGATTCGGCGTACACCAGGGGCGGTCCATCACCAAGGATTTGCTTGGTTTTCAGCCCGCCCGAGGCAAGTTTCGCTTCCACCCAGTTCGCTGCCTGCGTCATTTCGGCACCCTTGGAGCTGTCTGCGCTAATGCTTGCAATTCGGAGAAGTTCGAAGAGCTGATCCAGGTGACTTTGACGATTATTCAGTAGGAATCGATCGAGTGTCGGAAAATCTGTCATAACGGATTATTAGTTTCGTACGATTTGTTCTTGCAAAGACCACCAGGGTTACGTTTACAATGTAACGGAGTTGTAGCGGATTTGTTTTGTGTGCCTGTTGTATCGAATTTCGGCACACTCCGTTCCAGCTTGACCGAATCCTCACACGGCATTGCGAACTGAAACCAACACGCAAGGCGATCGAAAATGTCTCAATCCAACGCTGCAGTAGCAGAGCCCGTCGCGCGTCCTAAAAACACTCCGCCGAAGGCCAAGAAGCAACCTCGGTACCATGTGATCCTCTGGGACGATCCGGAACATACATGGGAGTATGTTATCGAGATGATGCAGAACTTGTTCTATCTATCACCGACCCAAGGTCGAAAGATCGCAGACGAAGTCGACCGAACGGGTCGAGCCGTCTGCATGACCACCACGCTTGAACACGCGGAACTAAAGCGAGACCAGATTCGAGCATTCGGTGTTGACACCTACAGCAAGAAGTCGACCGGCAGCATGTCGGCTTCGATTGAACCCGAGTCTTAGTCGACAATTTGTTGGCGAAATCGAAAACTTCAAGGGATTCCTATCCCGGAGAATCGGGATTGCTGTTACAGTCAACGAAGAAGGGTCTTCAATGAATCGTTGGGTTTCGTACTTACTTCTGGTTTCAATCGTCCAACTGCAGTTTGTTTGCTGCTGCGGTTCGATCGTCCATTTGGAATTCGGAACCTCAGGATCGGCCTTTACCTCAGGATCGGCCTTTACCTCAGGATCGGCCTTTGAGGAACACTCGCATTGTGATTCGGATGCAAGCCGCGATGCATCGGCATGTTGCTCAAGTCAGCAGGAACAGCAAAGCGCACCGGAGCTTTGCTTAGAGATGTGCCACAATGGCTCTGGTTGCGATCGCGGGAAAGACGGACCGCATCACTATCATTTGCATGTCCTGCACGCTGCAATGATGTCGTCTTCACCACAACTGTCCATGGTGAAAGTCGTTTTGTCTTCTTTGGGCACAATCGTCGAGACGACTTTCGGGGTAGAGTCAAAGCCATTGGTATTGTCCATGGCCTCTTGGCATCTGAAGTCCCAAAGCAACGTCAGTATTCTCACACGGTTCGGGCAGCTTCGTATTTGATTCGAAATCGTTCGCAGTCTTTCATTTTTGCAAACGAATTGTTTTTGTTTCGAATCCTGTTGGAGATTGAATTATGTTGCGTTCTCGTGTCGTAACGTTTGTTGCTGGCGTCATTCTGTTGCATGCGTCGGTTTTCGGACAGCAAGCTGTTCCGGGCGCTGCCGCGCCAGCCAAGGAGCATGATCATGCTGAACTCGGCCCGCACCACGGCAATCTGGTTGAAATCGGCAAAGAAGAATATCACGCGGAAATCGTGCTGAACGAAGAAAAGAAGCAGATGTTCGTGTATCTGCTAGATAAGGAAGTCAAAGGGTATATCGCAATTGATGCACCGTTTGTTGCCGTGAATCTTTTGATGAACGGTAAGCCTGTGCAGATCAAGTTGAAAGCGGCACCGCAACCCGTCGATCAGAAGGGGTTCTCCTCGTGCTTTGGTGCTGTCAGTCCCGAATTGATGGATGCCCTACACCATCCGAAATCCGACCCAAAGCTGGCGATGAAGATTCGCAATAAGTCCTACAGTGTCAAAATAGCTCACGACCATGATCATGCCGGCCATGACCACGCTGCCCCGGTAAAGAAGAAGTAGAAAAGTGCGTCGACCGGGATACGATCGGTCAGCGATTCGTCCCACTGACCCTTTGTTCTGGTCGCGTTGCTGCGAATTTCTTAGGATTGAATCGAGCTATCTCATGAAAAGCGATCTGAGCCGCATTTGGCCTTATTTGATTATTACCGGTGCCTCACTTTATGCAGGCGGTTGGTTTCACAGTCAGTACGTCGGTCGCGTTTGGCCGTTTGCTGCGGTCCCATCGGGCGGAGGGAATGCAGATACGAACAAGTCAAACGATGAACCTGACAAAGAGGATCACGCTGGCCAAGATCACGCCGGGCATTCCGATGCAAACTCGCTGGAGTTGTCGGAGTCCGCGAAAAAAAATCTTGGACTAACGGAAGAGTACCTGCAGGCGATCGAACTTAAGAACTACCAACAGATCATTACCGTTCCTGCAATCATTGTCGACAAACCCGGTCGAACTCGAACCTCCATTAGCGCCGCCATGACTGGAATCGTTACGCATGTTCACGTGGCAACGGGTGAAGCGGTCGAAGCGGGAGACCTCATCCTCGAAATGCGATTGACTCACGAGGATTTAGTCACGGCACAAAAAGACTATCTGCAATCGCTTGGTGATCGCGACATCGAGCTGAAAGAAATTGCCAGGATTGAGGGAGTGGTTAATTTGGGCGCCATCTCCTCCAAGCAACTGCTAGATCGTCAATATAGTCGGGACAAACTAGAATCGCTTATTCGATCCCAGCGGGAGTCGCTCCGGCTGCATGGTTTGACCGAAGAGCAAATTGCGATCATCGATAGCCAGCGCCGATTGCTCGCTGAAATACGCGTTTACGCTCCAACCCCTGACGGGCACTCAGAAAATGAAGTTCGGCTCACTCGCCACTTGCTTGTATTGCAAGACCTCCAAGTCCAAAAAGGACAGTTTGTCAATGCTGGAGAGACTCTCTGTGTCCTAGGTGACTACGCTGAGCTACTTGCGGAAGGGCAGGCATTCGAAACGGAGGTCACTCAAGTTGCGACCGCAATGCAAGAGGGGAGGTCCGTCTCCGCTATTGTGAACTCAAATGGAAAACTTGAGAAGATCGAGAATTTGCAAATGAGCTGGATCAACAACGAGATAGATCCGGCCACACGTACCCTCAATTTTTATGTGGCGTTGAAGAACGAACTGATGGAAGACAAACTCAGTGCAGATGGGAATCGCTATATTTCATGGAAGTACCGAGTTGGCCAACGCATGGAGCTAGGAATACCCATCGCTGAGTGGACCGAACAGATCGTATTGCCGGTTGATGCCGTTGTTCGCGAAGGCATCGATAGTTTTGTTTTCCAGCAAAATGGCGATCACTTCGACCGCGTTCCAGTTCATGAAAAACACCGCGATCAAACCCATGTCGTCGTCGAGAATGATGGCGCTTTCTTTCCAGGTGACGTAGTTGCTCTTCGCGGTGCTCATCAAATGCAAATGGCGATCAAGAGTAAATCCGGAGGCGGCATAGATCCTCACGCAGGACATAGCCATTAATGCTCAACGCCATCCTTCAATTTTCGCTTCGACAGCGTTTGTTCATTATTGCTGTCGCGATAGCGTTGTCAGGATATGGGCTTTGGACGGCGCTGCGTCTACCGATAGATGTGTTCCCCGATCTTGACCGTCCTCGTGTAGTGATCATGACCGAGTGCCCCGGCATGGCTCCCGAGGAGACCGAGACGCGAGTTACTTTTCTGATCGAGACAGCTATGAACGGCGGCAACGGAGTTCAAGCGGTACGTAGCACCTCGTCCGTTGGGCTATCCGTGGTTTATGTCGAGTTTGGATTTGGTGCGAACGTCTACACGGCGAGACAAATCGTAACCGAACGATTGGCCATGGTTGCGGACCGACTCCCAAAAACAGCCAAACCACAATTGGCTCCGATCTCATCGATCATGGGACAGATATTGGTTCTCGGTATGTGGAGCGAAGACGGAACGATAAATCCAATTGAACTGCGAACTCAGGCGGATTGGATTGTTCGTCAGCGATTGCTTTCGATTCCCGGAGTTGCCCAGGTCTTTACGATGGGCGGTGGTCGGAAACAATTCCAAGTGCTAATCGATCAGGATGCGTTGATCAAATTTGGTGTCACCATCGAGGATGTGAAACGCTCGGTAGAGAAGAGTAATGAAAATGCGACAGGTGGTTATTTGGATCAACGCGGGCCGAACGAATGGCTAGTCCGCGCGATAGGACGGATCCAATCGATCGAGGATTTGAATCGTGTCGCGGTGACGGTTCGCAACGGCAGACCTGTTTCGCTCGCCATGGTAGCCAAAGTAGTCGAGGCACCTCAACTAAAAAGAGGGGACGCGGCGGCGTTTGTCCGAGAAAGCAGCGACCAATTCAGCGGTGGCCCTGCGGTCGTATTGACAGTCAGCAAACAACCCGGCGCAGACACTCGCGGTATCACCAAGCAAATCGAAAGTGCCATCCAAGAAATCCGTCCGTCTCTTTCCAAGGGGATTCGAATTGAGTCGTTGTATGCCCAAAAGCAATTCATAGATCGTGCCATCGAGAACGTGATGGAGGCCCTGCGCGATGGCGGTATTCTCGTCGTGATCATCCTGTTCTTGTTTCTAATGAATTTCCGAACAACGTTTATCTCGCTCACAGCCATCCCGCTTTCCTTGCTCATGACAGTCCTCGTTTTTTATTGGTTTGGTCTCTCCATCAACACAATGACACTGGGAGGGCTCGCGGTCGCGATCGGCGAACTCGTGGACGACGCCATTGTCGATGTGGAGAACATTTTTCGAAGACTCAAGGAAAATGCATCCCTAGATAAGCCGCGTAAGCCTCTGGTTGTTGTCTATGCGGCGAGTCTTGAAGTGCGAAGCTCGATCGTATTCAGTACGATCATCGTTTGTTTGGTGTTCCTCCCCCTGTTTGTATTGTCTGGTATGGAGGGGAGACTGTTTGCCCCATTAGGCGTAGCCTATGTCGTCTCAATCCTTTCTTCGTTAGTGGTTTCGTTGACAATCACACCGGTACTTTCCTATTGGCTTTTGCCATCTTCCAGAGCTGTATCGTACCAGTCGGATGGCTTCCTTCTCAGATTCTTGAAATGGATCGTCGTCTATGTTGTTCGGTTCAGTTTGCAATTCCCCGTTTTGAACATTGTCGTCGTGCTCTTGATGGTGGTTGTGGCGGCATGGTCGGTGAGCCGAATGGACCGCGATTTTCTTCCGCCGTTCAATGAAGGGGCCATTCAGCTCAACGTCTTATTGCCTCCAGGCACATCGCTGGCAACCTCCCTTGCAATCAATAAAAACGTCGAAGACGCATTGATTCGCAATAGCGACGTCGTGAATTTTGTGCGTCGCACGGGTCGGGCTGAATTGGACGAGCACGCCGAGCCGGTCAGTGCCAGTGAGTATATCGTGGACTTGGATCCGAAGTCTTCGAGAACACGTGAACAACAGCTTGAAGTCATCCGAAAGGAACTCGATGAGATTCCTGGCATCGTGTTCGCTGTCGAACAGCCCATCTCGCACTTGATCTCCCACATGCTTTCGGGAGTCAAAGCACAGATCGGCGTCAAGTTGTATGGTGACGATCTTGATCTGCTTCGTCGCAAGGCCGAAGAGGTAAAAGCGGAGATGCAGGAAGTTCGAGGCGTACGCGATTTATTGGTTGAACAACAGACACTGATTCCGCAGCTCAAGATCGAATACAACCGCGACAAGCTCCTCGCTGCGGGACTGACGGTGGAGGATTTGAATCAATTCATCGAGACCGCTATGAATGGCCAGATAGTCTCAGAAGTGATGCAAGGCCAACGCACATTTGACTTAGTCGTTCGTCTCAAGGAGGATGCGCGTGAGAATCTTGACGTGTTGCGCCGATTGACCATCGAATTGCCTGATGGTGGAAAAATACCTCTGGAAGCGGTTGCCAACATTTACGACTCGCTCGGCCCGAACACAATCCAACGTGAAAAGATCCGTCGACGCATTGTCATTCAATGCAATACGGCTGACCGCGGACTGGTAGAAGTAGTCGAAGAGATTCAAACACGTCTCAAAGCTGTCAGCGCGACTCTCCCGCACGGTTACTACTTTGAATTTAGTGGCCAATTCGAAAGCCAACAGAGTGCTTCCAAGGCCATTACTTGGTTGTTCGGTATCGCATTGATTGGAGTCTTTTTAACGCTGTATACCATGTTCCGCAGCGTGAATTTGTCGTTGCAAGTGATGGCCGCGATTCCGATGGCTTTCATCGGTTCCGTCGCAGCGATCGTCTTGACCGGCCAGAATTTAACGATTGCCAGTATGGTTGGCTTCATTTCGCTGGGTGGCATTGCTTCGCGAAATGGGATTCTGTTGCTCCAGCACTATTTGCATCTGGTCAAGCATGAGGGAGAGAACTGGAATCACGAGATGATCATCCGGGCTGGGCAAGAGCGACTTGCGCCAGTACTTATGACAGCGCTTACAGCCGGAATCGGATTAGTACCTTTGGTGCTCGCAGCCGGGCAACCGGGAAAAGAAATTCTCTATCCGGTTGCCACAGTAATCCTTGGCGGTGTGATCAGTTCGACACTGCTGGATTTCTTCGTACATCCCGCACTCTTTTGGCTATTTGGGCTTCGTTCCGCTCAGCGCGTAGTCGCGCATCAGGCAGATGACAACTTTGATGAGGCGTAAGGCGAGGGGCAGTTTGAAATCCACCTATAAACTGGGTGGCAAGTGTGGCACGGGTGGCACGGGTGGCAAGTGTGGCAAGTGTGGCAAGTGTGGCAAGTGTGGCAAGTGTGGCACGGGTGGCAAGTGTGGCACGGGTGGCACGGGTGGCAAGTGTGGCACGGGTGGCACGGGTGGCAAGTGTGGCACGCTCTGAGGTACGAAGGGCGTGGTGGATCGCTAGAGACATTTGCCACACTTCCCACGCCCATCGCTAATCGCTTTGGG
>Ga0209181_10008122_pt1 | contig 14181 bp, 11 predicted proteins | sample MAT05_FD_187208 | JGI IMG/M metagenome (GOLD analysis project Ga0209181, IMG submission 187208) | Freshwater microbial communities from Lake Fryxell liftoff mats and glacier meltwater in Antarctica - MAT-05 (SPAdes) (version 2) | ecosystem: Environmental > Aquatic > Freshwater > Ice > Liftoff... | reverse complement strand
ACACGCGAACTGCTGGCAAGCGAGTTAGATGATAAAATTTGGCCCGCAACTGCACCGATGCGTCACGCTATAAACGGCAAATCCGATGCAGCGGATTTGACCGGGGCGAAGCCAAGGCACTGTGGTGGTTTACCGTGCTGTGTTTGAAGTTGTGGGACATGGAAGTGTGGCCGAGTGGGTGAGACGGAATTTCGAGGCGCATTCGCCGAGCCGTCGAACGGCAAATCCGATGCAGCGGATTTGACCGGGGCGGAGCCAAGGCACTGTGGTGGTTTACGGTGTTGTGTTTGAAGTGGTAGGACATGGAAGTGTGGCCGAGTGGGTGAGACGGGATTTCGAGGCGCATGCGCCGAGCCGTCGAACGGCAAATTCGCTGTGGCGGATTTGACCGGGGCGAAGCCAAGGCACTGTGGTCGTTGACGGTGCTGTGTTTGAAGTGGTAGGACATGGAAGTGTGGCCGAGTGGGTGAGACGGGACTTCGAGGCGCATGCGCCGAGCCGTCGAACGTCAAATCCGGTGCAGCGGATTTGACCGGGGCGAAGCCAAGGCACTGTGGTCGTTGACGGTGCTGTGTTTGAAGTGGTAGGACATGGAAGTGTGGCCGAGTGGTTTAAGGCACTGGTCTTGAAAACCAGCGATGGCGCGAGTCATCCGTGAGTTCGAATCTCACCGCTTCCGCCAGTTTTTGAAGGAAGCGAGCAAGCCAATAGTTTGGCTTGCGGGTGGGATTCGAAGGTAATCGGCGATGCTCCGCAGGAGCCGCCGTTACGGGGTCGCGAAACGTGACCGAATCTCACCGCTTCCGCCAGATTTATCTTAGCGGGGTCACTCTTCTCCTGCGTTTCGGAGGCACATGTGCGATCGCCAGCTATCCGCAACAGCCGGGCATTTCTGCTCCTCGCTAGTGCCCGCTGTCAATCCGGGATAGGTGTCGTTTTGGCAATGCGTTTCTCTTCTTTAGATGAAACCCCATATTTGGCGGGCGTTTTCAAGCATTGTTGCCTGAAGAAGCCCGCCAAATATGGGGTTTCATTTTTCATTCTGCTTGCTACGACGATCATGCCGAGATTGGCTTATGCGGCGGCAGACGCGCCACCACCGATGGAAACTGGCGAGGACGTGGTGGTGACGGCGACACGGGTGCCGACCGGGCAATTGATTGCACCGGGGGCGGTCGATGTGATTCGCCTCGACAACATTCGCGCAAGCTTGCCCTTGATCGACGCCGCCGAGGTTTTGAACCGCGCACCCGGGCTCAACATCCAGAATCGACAGAATTACGCGCAGGACACTCAGATCAGTATTCGTGGTTTTGGCTCCCGCTCGACGTTTGGCATTCGTGGCATCAAGCTCTACGTCGACGACATTCCCGCCGGTATCCCGGACGGCCAGGCGCAGGGCGCCATCATTCCTTTTTTTGCGGTTAATTCGATCGAGGTGTTGCGCGGCCCTTGGGCGGTCGGATATGGCAACGCCGCCGGTGGCGTCATCAGCGCGACCACAAAGCGGGCGAAGACCGGGCCATCGCTGGAACTTCGCGCGCTCACGGGCGGTGATGCAATGACGGTGATTACCATCCGCGCCGGCATGCCAACGCAGCAGGATGACGCGATTGGCGGCTTCGTCGCGGCGCAACGGCTGCGTAGCGACGGCTATCGTGACCACAGCCGTGTGCAGCGCGATCACACTTACGCGCGCATCGATCTGGCGCTGGCCGCATCTACCGCGTTGGTGTTGACGGGTAACCGCATCGAGCAACCCGAAACACAGGACCCGCTCGGGTTGACGCGCGCGCAGTTTGACGTTGCGCCGCGACAGGTTGCCGCTGCTGCCACACAGTTCAACACCCGCAAGTCGATCAGTCACCAGCAGGCCGGTGCGGTGCTGACGTCACAGTTGGCGGGTCTTGAATGGAAGGCAATTTTGTACGACGGAACACGTGACGTGGTGCAGTTTCTCTCCACACCCGTCGCCGCGCAGGTCGCCGCGACTAGCGCCGGTGGCGTGGTCGATTTTCAGCGTCGATTTCAAGGCGTGGGGCTGCGCGCCACCAATGACCAAGGACCACTCACATGGACGTTGGGTGCCGACTTTGATCGTGCCGAGGATGACCGCAGAGGTTTCGAGAACTTTGTGCAGCGTGCCGGCGTATTCGAGCTCGGTGTACGCGGCAACCTGCGCCGCGACGAGGTGAATCGCCAGCGCGCGAACGATTTGTTCGGCACGCTGAATTGGACGGCGGATGACGCGCACTCGCTACATGTCGGCGTGCGTCGCAGCGACATTCGTCTTACGGTGGCCGATCGTTTTGTTCGTGCCGGTAACGGTGATGACTCTGGTGGCATCCGCTACACGGGGGTCTCGCCGTCGTTGGGTTTGGTGCGGCGCATCAATGCGGTGACGTCTTTCTACCTCAGCGCGTCGCATGGCTTTGAGACGCCGACAGCAGCCGAACTCGCGTACAAGCCAGATCAATCGACCGGACTCAACTTCGCGCTGCAGCCGAGTACCACGCGGCAGTGGGAGGCCGGCGTGAAGCACATCACGAAGGAACTTTCAGTAAAGTTGGCGTTGTTCGACATCCGGTCTGAAAACGAGATCGTTCAGGCTGCCTCAATCGGTGGTCGCGCGAGTTTCCAGAATGCCGCCGCGACGTCCCGGCGTGGCGCCGAACTGTCGATTGACTGGAAACCGTCGCGCCAACTTTCCGCGTATGCGGCGCTGACCGGTATTCGGGCCGCGGTCGGTGAGCGCTACGTGGCGGGCTTCGGCAGCGCAGCACGTATCGTTGCGGCAGGCAGCGCCATGCCGGCCGTGCCTCGGGCAAATTTATTTGCCGAAGTGGTTTGGCATCCGGCCGGCCGCGGCGCGCCGGGGATGGCCATTGCAGCAGACTTGACTGCCCGCGCCCGCATCGCCGCCGACGACGCCAATACGGTGTTTGCGGCGGGTTTCGCCGCGATCGGCGCGAGTTTGCGGTATCGCATGCAATCGAGCTTGCGGTGGATGCAAACTGGATATCCGGTCGAACTCGAATTTGCGATCCGGGGTGATAATCTTACCAACGCAAAATATGCTGGCAGCGTGATTGTCAATGAAGCCAATCTACGCTATTTTGAAAGTGCGGCGGGTCGGCGCGGTAGCGTGAACGTTGGCGCTGTACTCCGCTTCTGACGCAACATCGCACGATAATACGATCGGTTGCGCGGCCAGCCGTTACTCTTCCATCCAAACCGAAGGACCACATGATCCACCAAGCCAAATCCGATCGATCCGCCGTCAATGCGACGGCGACCGCCATTTGTGTCGGTCTGCTGGCGGTTGCGGCGGGCGCTCCGCTCTCCGCGCTGGCGCAAAAGACCAAGGCGCTTTCCACCAACGACTACAAGGTCAACGTCGTGACGGTGGTGGAAGGGTTGAGCAATCCGTGGGGTCTGGCGTTTCTTCCCGATGGTCGTATGCTCATCACTGAGCGACGCGGCACCATACGCGTGGTTGATGGCGGCAAGTTGGTGGAGAAAGCGATTGACGGCTTACCCAAAGCGACCGAGCTTGGGCAGGGCGGCATGATGGATGTTGCGATACACCCGAAGTATGCGCAGAACGGCTGGATCTACTGGACCTACAACGCCGTCGAGGGCAACCTGCACGGCACCGAATTGGCGCGTGGTAAGTTGGGTGGGACGAAGGACGCGCCGCGCATGACCGACGTGCAGGTGTTGTTCAAGATGGCCCCGAAGTCTGATCGCGGATTCCACTTTGGCTCGCGTATTGTGTTTGATCGTGACGGCTATCTGTTCGTCACCTTTGGCGACCGCGGTGACAGCCCGGCCAAGGGCGCAAATCAACGCTCGCAACTACTCAGCGACCATGCTGGAAAGTCGATCCGCTTGTTTGATGACGGACGCGTGCCGCCGGACAATCCATTCGTGAAGACGAAGGACGCCAAGGCCGAGATATTTACGCTGGGCAATCGCAACATGCAGGGCGCGGCACTCAATCCTGCCAGCGGCAAACTTTGGACACATGAACACGGCCCGCAGGGTGGCGACGAAGTGAACATCATGGTTGCCGGTACCAACTATGGCTGGCCGGTGATCACCTATGGCGTCAACTACGGTATTGGTACCAAGATCGGTGAGGGCACGGAAAAATCCGGTATGGTGCAAGCGCTGGTGCTTTGGGTGCCCTCGATCGCACCGTCCGGCATGGCCTTTGTCGGTAGCGATGGCAACGGTGGCGAGCGCCCGACCAATTTTCCGAAGTGGAAAGGTAACGCGCTGGTGGGCGCGTTGACCGGTCAAATGGTGGTGCGTATCACGCTCGATGGCGACAAGGTCGTCGCGCAAGAGCGCATGTTCACCCGCGAGTTGGGGCGCATTCGTGATGTGCGCAATGGACCGGACGGTAATATTTATGTGCTCACGGATTCGTCTGATGGCTCGTTGATTCGCATCGAGCCCGCGAAGTAAACCGGGAATGGAGTTATGCATGAAACCGATTCGCGTTTGGGATTTGCCCGTGCGACTGTTCCATTGGCTATTGGTACTTGCGATCATCGGCTCGTTCGTTACCGCTAAGATCGGTGGCAACCTCATGGAGTGGCACGCGCGGCTCGGGTTTTTTGTGCTGGGTCTGGTCACCTTTCGTATTGTCTGGGGGTTTGTCGGTAACGAGCATGCGCGCTTCACGAGCTTTGTACGTGGACCGTCAGCGGTCTTGGCTTACGCGCGCGGCCTCGGCCGTCGGTCTCACGGGGGTGAAACCAGCACCACGCTCGGTCACAATCCAATGGGTGCACTATCAGTCGTCGCCATACTGGCGGTGGTGGGTTTTCAAGCGATCGCCGGGCTCTTCGCCAACGACGACATCTTGATGCAGGGGCCGTATGCGGACTCCGTCGCAAAATCAGTCAGCGAATGGTTCTCCAAAATGCACGAGTGGAACTCGAACCTGATACTGGTGCTCATTGTTGTGCATCTGCTTGCCATCGGCTTTTACTTCTTTGTAAAGCGCGAGAACTTAGTGAAGCCGATGATTACCGGGGAGAAGACCTTGCCAGACGCGCTTTTTAAAGGTATTCCGCCTGAAACAGCCCGTCCTGTTTGGCTTTCGTGGATAGTGGCCATTTTTGTAGGCGCGTTGACCTACATGCTTGTCGCGCGCCCGTTTTGGTGATCCGTCGGCGAGACCTTCGCAAGCCGCGTTAAAGAAGTCTGATCGATTGAGGTAAAGACGATGACACTCACAAGAAGCAAGCCCCGGGGCCAAAATCGAAGCAGCACCCCGGGCAACTCTCGCGGCAGCACCCGATGCAACCCCACAAGTACGATCGCGTGGGCGCTGGCGCTCAGTGCCGTTGTCAACGTTGCGCATGCTGATGTTTGGAAAGTTACGCTGCAGGACGCCAGGCGCGGCGCCCACTATTTGATCAACACCCAAAATTCCACAGTCACGTCGATGCGTGGTCAACAATGCATCAAGAGCTTCACCGCGAAGATCGAGGGCGCGTCCTCGGCCGAGCCCAAAGTGACGGTCGACACCGACCTCGCCGGCGGTTCATCGCCGTCCGGTGCGCGGGGGTCGCAGCGCATCGAATTTTTGCTGAGGGGCAACCGCGCGGCTGTGAGCACAAGCAGTACGCTGCGTGGCAATCGTGCACCCGTAAACGCGTCGGTAGAAATCGTCTGCAAAGGGGCCGCCTGCTCGATGTCGAGCTGCTAGAAGTCAGCGCGCCCGGGCCGCACGAAGCAAGCCCGCAGCAAACCCAAAAATCGCCTATTCGTCGGCGATTTTTTTTGCCCGCTTTATGCCTGGCGCCAGCGCCAAACGATCGCGATGGCAAACCCGCCCGACACCCGCCCGCGTGGTCGAAATCAGCAGCGTTAGGGCTGCGAAACGGTTTGTGACAATGCCTTAACAAGTGTTGACAATCGCGCATTTGACCACCGAAACGTTGGTAAGTCATTGAAATATATACATATAAAATATCTAAAGCGCGGCGTAAGCAGCCCAGCAAAACCCTTAGACGAGCAAGTTGTGAAGTGAGTCACACCTGTGCCCTGCGGCGGCAGGTAGATTGCGATCCATGCCACCTGCGGTCGACAAAAAAACGACGCGCAAACACATGCCTTAGAGCCAAACATTCAACGCAACTTTTCAGGAGATTCAAATGAAAACAATTCCACGCAAAGGCAACAAGACACTGATTGCGACGCTGATCGCTGCAAGCTTTGGCGCTGCTCTCTCGGTTCCGGCCTCCGCCGTCATTACCGACCGTGTTTACTTCTCAGCGGCACCAATCGTCATGGTTTGGGGAACCGATGGGTCCGGCAACCCGGCGGTCGTGTCTGACTTCATGCTGCTGACGACCGCGTCTGGTACTGCCGGTACTGATTTGACCGCTGCAAATGTCATCCCGGTAATCACCGGCAGCATGACGGCGGTTCCGCAGGTGCCGACCGGCAATTCACTGTTGAACGTTACCAATCCTGCCGCACTGCCTGCTGGTGGTGGTGTGTTGACCGATGCTGGCACGGTCGGCGCGCTCGACGCGGCCGACAGCTTCACCGCGTTTGGCCTTGGCGCGACGACCGCTCTCGGTTTTGCCTCGGCACCGCAATCGCACAGCTTTTACGTCGCCTCCAACGCCGCATTCGACATCTTCGCGCAGACCGGTGCCGCTGCATACACCGGTACCTTCACGAACTTGAACGTGCCAATGACCGCGATCAGCTGGACCATGGCGATCGCAACCTCGGGCGCTGATGGCGGCGTGACTTGGGGTGGTGCCGCAGCACAGAACCCGTCGACCGGTGGTACTGGTGTTGCCGCGGCCACGACGTTGGGCGCTTTTTCATCCGCAACAAGAGTGTTCGGTGGCGGCCGTCGCACCGCTGCAGCCGCCGGTAGCATCTTGGGACAGTCGGTCCGCTTCACCGCGCAATACGGCCTGAGCTATGACCTTTCGATGGGTGCAGGTTCGGTTAGTGTGCCGGTGACCTACACGGTCTACACGCCTTAATCCAAATGCCGCACCAAAGTGCTTGGTCGTGGCAGCCATCGCGCTGGCCTGCCGACAGCACTTTGGGATAGTCGGTTTGCTTCACCGCGCAAAGCGGCCTAAGTTGTAAGCGGTCAGTCGGTGCAGGTTCGGTTCATGAACCGGTGCCGTGAATGTTCTTTAAGTCGTAATGCGGTTTACACGCCGTCATTGAAATCCTGCTCAAGTCTTGTCGAGCCGAGTCGATAACCTCGGAGATGAAAGCAGCGTTTAAATCACGGATTAGTATCAACGCGGCGGCAGTGGCGGCCGCGCTGGAATGCTTATTTGCGGCTGTCGTCTCCTCAGCCGCCGTTACGGATCGCGTCTATTTTTCGGCGGCACCAATGGTACTGGTTTGGGCAAAAGATGCATCAGGCAACCCGGCGGTGGTTTCTGATTTTGTATTGTTGACGACGGCCTCGGGTACGGCCGGGGCGGATCTGATGGGAGCCAATGTCATCCCGGTGATTGCAGGCAGCATGACAGCGGTTCCGCAGGCATCGAGTGGTAGTTCGCTGCTGACCACCAGCAGTCCAGCTGCCGCACCTGCCGGTGGCGGTAGCTGGACTAACGCGGGCACGGTCGGCGTGCTCGACGCGGCAGATAGCTTTACCGCTTTTGGTCTCTCAGCGACAACGACATTAGGATTTGCAACCGGGCCGCAACGTCACAGCTTTTATGTTGCCTCCAACACGGCCTTTGATATCTTCGCGAAAACTGGTACTGCCGCCTACACCGGCAACTTCACCGCTTTGAACGTGCCGCTTACGGCCGTGACGTGGAATATGTCGATTGCAACTTCGGGCACCGACGGGAACGTGACTTGGGGTGGTGGCGCCGCACAAGATCCATCGCCGGGCGGTAGCGGTGTCGCCGCGGCGACCAACCTCGCTGCGTTTTCGTCAGCCACCAAGGTGTTCGGTGGTGGTCGTCGTACCGCTGCCGGCGCAGGTAGCATCAAGGCCCAATCGGTACGTTTCACCGCGCAGTACAGACTTAACTATGAGTTCTCCATGGGAGCCGGCTCGGTCAGCGTCCCGGTAACATATACTGTTTACACGCCATAGTGGATTGCGTTTTTTGTCAATCGCGATTGGCAACGCCGCAACCCCGCACTGGATAAAATGATCACGCAATTTATTGGCCAACGCAGTTTCTGGATGTCTTCCGTGGTCGCTGCCCTGGTCTCGGGCACGTGTTTGATTTCAACTGCAAACGCCGCCGGTATCGGCATCCAGCCGGCGAATATCGAAATGGCGGCCGTGCCCGGCACGACGATTCGCCAAACCATTCGCATCGGCAACTTGCGAGCCGATCGGCCGCAACAGTTTGTGGTCGGCATCGCTGATTGGTCGCTTGACCAGAACGGCCAGCTGACGCTTTCACCGCCTTCGGTCTCGTCTGCAGCGAGTTGGACACGTTATGCGCCTGCACGCTTTTCACTAAAGGCGGCGGAAGCGCAAGACCTCGTCATCGACATTGCCGTGCCCGCGAAACTGCAGGCGCGTGAGTACCGGGTCGCGATTTTGGTTACCAATCCAATCCCGTCGCCTGAGGAAATGAAGAAACTCAACGGTGTATGGAATCAAACGCAGGTCGCCTCGCTCCTGTACTTGGTGCCGGCCGGTGTTGCGCCAAAGACAACAGTGACGAATGTCGAGTGGGTATTAAACGACGCGAAAGGCACACTGTTTCGTGCGACTGTCAGCAACGCGGGAACCGCGCACGCGCGTCTGATTGCGATCACCGAGTTTGCCGACGCGTCCGGCAAAACGATGCATTCGGTTGAATCGCAAGCGGTGTTTTTGGAAGGTCAAACGCGCGAATGGCGCGGTGTGGTCAACGCCGAGTTGCTGCCGCCGGGTAGCTATAACGTCAAGTGGAAACTCTATAACGTATTCGACCCGAAGAAGCCGAACGAGCGTGCCGGCGAAATCATGCAAGAGCAAACTTGGAGGTGGACCAAAACCACGCCGGCGGTTGCGGCGAGCGCGCCGCCGACGTCGACGATGATCGTGGCTCCGCCTGAAAAGCCGAAGGGTTAACCATGGTCTCAATCGGCCAAATTCTCGCCGTCTGTGTGGTTGCGATTGCGGCGCTGTGCACGAGCCGCGATGCTCATGCCACTTTCATTGATACCGATACCTATTGCGTGAATTTCGGCTGCGTGGTTGCCGGTGATGGCACTGATTTTTGGCTCTACGACGCCTTTAACTTTCCGACCAACTCCTGCTGCGTCGCCGCCAACCAACCCTTGATTCGCTGGACTGGCGGCACACTGGTCGGTGCCGGGGGCGCAGTCACCGCAGTGGTCACAGGCACACTCGCTGCCGCGGCAATTCCCGGGGTCAATCAAACGACACGGCTGGGCATCGATACCAACGCCGATGGCACCGCGGACAACGCGTTTGCCGATGCGAATAACAACGGCTTTCTCGATGCGGCTGATACGCAGTTGCCGTTTTCGGTGGCGGCCGGGCAGCGCTTGGCGCTCGTCAGTCGCACCGTGAGTCGTAGTGTGTTTATCACGAGCACGCTCGACTTCGATGTGTACGCCTCGGCGGCGAAGGCGACCAACACGCTCGTTTTTGGGCCGAGCATCAGTCTGGCGAACGTTGGGGTGACGTTTTCGATTACCCAAACCGGAACTGACGGCGCGCAATCCTACGGTGCCAATGCCGCCAATCCAACGTTTGCGGCAAATGCCGCGATCACGAACCTCGGTCAGATTTCGCCGGGCCCTACGCGAGTCGCCGAGTTTCGACGTCTCCAGGGCATCCGGAACGCGGCGCAGGCGGGCACCAATGTGATGCCGCAGTCGGTCCGGTTTAATACGATTTATACCTTACCGCCGATTGATCTGGCCAACGGTCCCGGCTCGTCGGATATCGATCTCAGCTTGAATTTTTACCAGCGACCTTAGGATGTGTGCGCCGCAACGCCGCCTATGCGTCGCCGTCGCCACGATCGTGATCGCCGCGTGTTGCACACCGCTGGCGATGGCAATGACGCAATCGACCGAGCCGGCGGTGCCGCCAACGCCGCCGGCGGGCATAGCGACAAGCAAAGAGACAAACAAAGACGCGAACAAAGAGGCGAACAGCAGTGCGGCGAGATCTGTAGCGGTCTATGTCGAGGGAGTGCGGGTTGACGCCGAAGTGCATCCGAGCGGCAACGCGATTCGCTACGGCCCCATTTTTGATGCATTGAAGATTCGCTACCGCTTCGACCCGGCGATGCGTACGCTGCGCGTCAATCGGCCGTACGACAACGCGACCATAGAACTCGTGCTGCCCGAGGGCCTCGTGCGTGCCAACGGCCAAGTCATCGGCCGCATCGAGGGTGCTGAACTTGAAGAGCCGCAAGACGGCTGGCTCACGCCCAACACAATTTCTATTTTGTCCGGCGCGATTCCCAAGCGCGACGGCGTCGACTGGCGTTTTGACCTCGACGAGCGTTTGCGCCCCGATACCAATCTTGAGTTATGGCTCAACGGTGGGCGCGTCGCAACAACAATTGCGCCACGCACCTCGGGCTCGGTGTTGCTGATTCCGTTGCGGCCTATTGGTGAGGCGCTTGGCGCGCGTATCGTGGTCGACGGGCAGTTGGTGAGCGTTACGCGCTTGCAAGACGGCATTGTTATCTCCTGGAATGCGCAGACCGGATTGATCATCGCCAACAGGCGTCCGATTGGTGTGGTTGCTCCTTCCGCCCTGACGGAGATTTCATCGCTGCTGTTGCCCAAAGACGCAGTGGCGGCGTTGACCGGTACCAACATCATGCTCGCGCCGGGCTCGAATCGAATCGACGTCAATCTTGACGATCGGTTGGCCGGCGTGACCACGCCGAGTAGCAAGGTGATTGACCGCGCCCGGAAGACCCCGTTTGAATTGCAGCAGACGCGATTTCAGTTGACCTCGTCCGGATTCAATACCCTTGAGTCGCGCGGACATTGGGGGCTCTACAACGGACAGTTTCGGTTTGAGGCGCCTGCGGATGGCCGCTTTATGGGTGGGCTGGATCCCAATCCGCAACGGGTCGCCAACCCGTTGCGTCCGACCTGGCTGTCACTCGCGTGGCAGTCGCTCGAGGGCCCATCCGGGCTGTTTGGTGACGCCGTCGCGGCGCGCCGAGAACTCGACGGCGTGAACATTTCCAGATTGCGTGGCGTCGCCTATCAGACGGCAGCCGCTGATGGACAAATCCGGGTGCTCGCGGGAACGCCGTTTGGCAATACCGTAGCGACGGCACCACCGACGCCGAATCAAACCTCGAGTGTCGGCTACCCAAGCTTTGGCGGTAGCGTCGCAGGCTTGCGTTGGTACAACAACGAAGGTTCGCGTGAGTTGGGGATATCTGCGAAAGCGGATGATTCCATGGCCGGTGGTTCGCAAGCCGTATTGAGTTGGAACGAAACATCACGTTGGGGCAATAGTGCGAAAGCGGGTCAGGGGCTTGGCCGGGCATGGACGCTGTACTCAGATTTGCATGTCGGCGTGGTCAATCGATCCGACCCAAGTATTGGCGGCGGCGGTGGGCGAGGTTACCTTGCGTTGTCAGGCCAATTGCCCGGATTTTGGAATGTTGGCAGCAGCGTGCAGTACAACTCGGCGACCTTCAATGGTGACCCGAGTACGTTGAGTAACGGCTTGTACGCGCGGCCAGTAGATCAGGCCAGTGGGGACATTTCTCTCAGCGGACCCATCACCAGATGGCTCAGTGTCGGAGCACGAACCTTTGCCAGACGCAACGGGGTGGTCGAACCGGTGCAATCATCGAGTGTTGGTGGTGGCGTAAACATGAGTGCTGCGATTGCCGCGTGGAACGCGATTGTGGCGGCCGACTATTCGACTGTCTCGGCCAAGGCACCGGTCAATTTTCTGCTTGCGGCAACGCGCACCAGCGTGCTGCCCGTTGCGGTGCCACTTGAAAAGACCGACGCAGATCGCCTGACGCTGACGCTCGACAAGCGCCTGAGCATGGCGAATTTTGGCGCGCGCTATGAACAAACCGAGAGCCGCGGTGCGTTGCAACAACGCGCGCGCGCGCTCACCGCGACTCTCGGCTTCAACCCGTGGACTTGGTCCGGCCGGCTGGGCGAAACCATCTCCCTCAATAGCGGCCTGTTGTCGAGCCGTTCATGGGGCACCACGCCATTCGGCGAGACGCGCAGTGCTGGCTTCACGTGGTCGGCCAACATGAACGCGCAATCAGGCTCGTTGCTCGGGGAGCGCTGGCGCTTGAGTGCGAACCTTGGTGTATCAGGGACGCACAATAGTTTCGGCAATACGCAGTTCAGAACCACAACAGAAGATGCGCTCGCCAATCTGCTCAACGGTGTGCCGAATCCGCCCGTAGTCACGACCGACAACCGCCGCAGCTCGAACACGGGTTGGTACTTTAGCGCGCGTTCACAACACGTCTTATCCAGATACCTCACGCTCGAGTGGGGTGCCAACAAAGCGCAGGGCCAATCGGCATTTGCCTATTTGGTGCTGAACGGCTTGATCGCCGGTGCGCCGCCGCGCGCCAACCTGTTGCCGAGAGCGCGAACTGGTGTGGTGCAAGGGCGCGTGTTCCTGGACCGCAATGGCAACGGCCTACAGGATAGGGACGAACGCGGCATGGCCGGTGTGGTGGTGCGACTGGGTGGGACGCCGTGGGCACTGCGTACCGATAGCAATGGTAACTTCACCATCAACAATGTGCCGCAGGGCCCCTATGCAGTGGTTGTCGATGTGTCTTCGTTGCCGCTGGGTTACCGCGTTGAAGTCGGCGCCGCGCCGCGCATTTCGGTATTCGATCAAGACATCACAGAGGTCAGCATTGCCGTGGCAGAGTCGGGGCAACTGCGCGGACGCCTCTACATCGACGCCAACAAGAACGGCATCGCCGATGGCGACGAAGGCGGCGCAGTCGGGCGGAACGTGCAATTGAAAGATGCCAAGGCTGTTGTCGTTGAAACGCAGACGACGCAATTTGGTCAGTTTGTGTTCGACGCCTTGTCACTCGGCAAATATGTGCTGATCGTCGACGGGCGGGAGCTTGTGATCGAGATCAGCGCGGCGAACCGATTCGCGGTGCAAGACGTCGCGATCCAGCCCTAGGGGTTGCGTTTCAGCCCTGCTGCCGCGATCAGCCCGGCTTGCCCGACTAGTGTTGGTTGTCATGTGTGCACTGACCTACGCTTCGGTTGTCAGGAGGTACTGGCGATCCAGCGTTGTGAAGATCGCGGCCACCAGGCATGGAGGGCGCTTCATCGACGGATGATGCAGTTCGGCCGCCTGCGTATGCAATCGGTCGTCAAACGGTTTGAGTTCGCGGGCGCCGACCCCATCATATGATCCATGCAGAGATTTCGCTGCCGCCACCCCCGCAAAAGGAGACATCATGGATTGGGCCGAGCAACTGGAAAAACTTCAGCAGCTACATAAGCAGGGCGCGCTGACTGATGACGAATACACCGCCGCCAAAGCACGCGTGATCCGCGATCTTGGGCCGGCACCTGCGGCACGCGCGGCGGTTGAAAAGACGCAATCCGCGATGCAACAACTCACGCGTTCACTGGATGATCGATGGCTCGGCGGCGTCTCAGGTGGCCTGTCGAAGGCGACTGGCATCCCAACCTGGGCATGGCGTATTCTGTTTATCCTCACAGCCTTCCTGCACGGCCTCGGTGTGCTGATGTACATCTTGCTATGGATTTTTGTCCCGCTCGAGCGCCGTGCGCTGATGGCGCCGGTGGCTGCTGTAGCGGCTGCCACCCCACCGCCGGTTCCGCCGAGTGACAAGACCGACTAGCAGTTCGTTGAAATTCGTCTTGTTATTTCAGGGTGAACGCATTGCGAGCTATTTCCCCCTTGAAAAAGGAGGACCAAGGGGGATTTTCGGTCGTTGTCGACGCCCAAGCGCTAAAAATCCTCCTCGATCCCCCTTTTAAAAGGGGGAAGTGGAACGCCGAAATCACGTGTTAAACGAATATCGTGAACTTCAGCAGACTACTGCGCGAACGGCAGGCTGGTTAAATTAAACGGGGACTGGCTCACGCCAGTCCCCGTTTACCTTGCTTTTTCCAATCGCGCCGCGCCGTGAGGGCTGGCTCTAGGACAGCAACGTCACTTGTTGCGATAGTCGT
>Ga0209181_10008120_pt1 | contig 14184 bp, 8 predicted proteins | sample MAT05_FD_187208 | JGI IMG/M metagenome (GOLD analysis project Ga0209181, IMG submission 187208) | Freshwater microbial communities from Lake Fryxell liftoff mats and glacier meltwater in Antarctica - MAT-05 (SPAdes) (version 2) | ecosystem: Environmental > Aquatic > Freshwater > Ice > Liftoff... | reverse complement strand
CTCATGGTGCCAGATGCCGAGACGCAGCCCGAGGCGGCGGCAGGTCTCGCCGATTTGGCGCAGGGAAGCCTGGTGCGTGGCGAGTTTTTTTTGATCAACGTGCTTCGCAAGCGCGGGAAACGCGCGATGGGTGACGTAATCGTCCACCGTGCGCCTCGAAATCTCGATCCCTGTCGCACCGGCGGCGGCGGCCAGTTCAGCGCAGCGTATGACGTAGTCCGTGTCATTGGGATTGGCGGTGATGACGGTCCAGATCACAGGCACCGGACGGGGAAGCGGCGGAAGGTTTTCGGACGATGAGGAAGGTGAGGACATGGTTCCCTCAGAAATTAGTAAAGCGTCCGAACAGTCAAAGCGTAAAATCACGAGAGATCATGTTTTATTATGGAATCCATACGGAGAAGGCAATAGAGGGTGGGGAATGACAGCATCCCGACGGCTCAAAGTGGGCCTTTACCTCAACGACACGAATGCGAATTTGGAAAAGTTTGTGCGCTGTCTTAAGCAGTGGAATATGGCGTTTGAATCGGTTTGGAAGGACGATCTTCACCGACTCGCGCCAGGGGACGTGGATGTTCTTTTGCTGCACGGCGGCTGGTATGGCATTGATCGCAAGCCGGCGCAGGATCAGGGCGACGTTCGGGCCACGGAGGAAAACATTCGAGATGCGGAGGCTGTGCGGAATTTTGCGCGCTCCGGGGGAGGCGTGGTCGGGGTTTGCTGCGGAGCCTATAATGTGGTGTGGCTGGGTTTGGTGGAGGCAGAGATTTCGCGGATGGCCGGTGTGGGAATGCATCAGCTTGAGGTGGCGGATGCGGCCCATCCCATCGCGCGGGACGTGATCCAGCGGGCGGAGGGGCGGACGGATCGTGAGTGGTTGCCCGTGCCGTGTCTGCGGGTGAACGGACCGATTCTGATGCCCAAGGACAAGGGGCAGATGATTTTCAGCTACGATTGGGAACAGCGTCTGGGGGCGGTCGTGGCGGGGGATTTTGGCAAGGGCCGCGCGGTGGCGATGAGCCCGCATCCCGAGATGGGGGAAAACGAAATCGGGCGGGAGTTGCGGGAGGAACCACTCATGCCGGCGTCGAAGATTTTGCGCAGTGCGTTGGTCTGGTCTGCGGGAGACCAGTGGATGGATGGCCCGGCCTCATGAACGCGGCAGGCCCGCCGATTTACCGGCTGGCGATGGACGACAATATTTATTTTTTGCGGGATATTGCGACGCAAGGATATCGTTCGCTTTTTGATTGTCCGTATCTCGCGATGCTGCGAGCTATTCATCGCGAGCACGGATTGAAATGCGTGCTGAATATTTTTTTATCAGACGCCGAAAGCCGATTTTCGCCTCGCGGTGGTGTCTTGAGCACGGCTACGAGTCCGCATTTTTCGACTGAGATATTATTTGTCGCGACGGGTCTTCAGAGCAACCGACGAAATCCGGTGTGCGCGGGCGGCCCGGTGAGGTGATCGGCCACCGAACCTTCCTTGAGGTATTTCCCGAGGCAGGAAAACACCTCTCCCACCGCTTGATCATAAAGCCCGACAACCCCTCCGTCGTGGGCGAGCGTAGGGAAAAAGAGTCCGCCGGCGAGAAACCCGCGACTCAGCATGAGCTGGGTGAAAAGTGTTTTGATTTCATTCGCCTGCTCGTGATCGAAGCGGAGGCGCACCAGGCAGGGATGACCGGGCTCGACAACCACGGGTAGATTTTCGGTGATGGCGTGACGCGACCACGAACTTCTCACCATTTCACCGATCTGCGCGACATGCGCGGGAACGTCAACGCGCTGCATTTTGCGGATGGTCGCGAGGGCGGCGACGGGTCCGACCCCCTCGGTCCAATAGGAACTGCTGATAAAGGATTGCTCCGCCCCGACCATGGCGTTGGCAGTGCCGATGACCGCCGCCATCGGGTGCCCGTTGCCAAGGCTTTTAGCAAAAACGGCCATGTCGGGATTCACGCCCAGACGGCGATGAGCGCCGCCGAGGCAGAGTCGCCAACCGATTGTGATCTCATCGAACACCAGCAGCGCGCCGGCCTTGTGAGCCTCGTCGCGAACGAATTCCAGGAAGCCGTCGTCGGGATCGAGGTAGCGACAGGGTTCCATGACCACGGCGGCGAGGCGGGATCCATGCGCCGCGATGAGCGCGCGAAATTCCTCGCGGTTATTGTAGGTGAAGGGCACGGCGGTTCCGCGAAGTTCGACGGGAACACCCAGCGGATCGAGTCCGGGAAGCAGGTGGCCGCGCAAGGAATTGTTATCGCCGAGATTCGCAGCCAAATACCAATCCTCCCATCCGTGGTAGCCGCAGACGGCAACGACGGAGCGATCGGTGGTGGCGCGGGCGATGCGGACAGCAACCGACATGGCCTCGCCGCCGGAGCGCGCGCAGCGGACGCGCTCGGCCCACGGATGGATTTCGCAAAGCAGGTCGGCGAGTTCCAATTCCTCGGGGGGATTGAGCGAGCAGAGCGAGCCAAGCATGACCCGGCGCTGCACAGCGGCGGTGACATCCGGGTCGCGGAAACCGAGCAGGCAAGCTCCGACCCCGTTGATGCTGAAGTCGTAGTAATGCCGTCCGTCCGTGTCCCACACTTCGCAGCCGCGGGCCTCGCGAAAATAGGCGGGCCATGATTCGGGCGCGAACATCTCGGGCCGCTTGCTGAGAAGTTGCGTGCCGCCGGGAATGCGCTGTTTCGCGTGACGATAGAGTTCCTGCACGCGCGGCGGCGTGGGATCTATGCGGAGAAGCCGCAGGGCGTTGTCATGGAAAATGTCGTTCAGGTCCGCAGCATTCAGTCCGGCGATTGCCGTTGCGTCTAGAAGGGCGCGCAGGGACTCGAGACCCACCAATGGAGGCTCGCCCGCGAAGACCTCGGGGTTCACCCACGCGAAACCGTCGCCGATGGTGATGCATTTTCCGCGCAATTCCGAGACCGGAAAATCGGTGCCCCACATCAGTTTTTGCGGTCCAAATTCGCGCAGGATCGCAACGAGGGCTGCGGCTTCGCAAATGGCCGACGAGTCGAACCAGACGTTTTCGAGTCCGCGTAGCGAGCCGATGGATTCAACCGTGTCTGGCGCATGGAAACCCCGCGCGGCGTGGGCGAGAATGAGGCGCGCATTCGGGAATCGCAGGCATTTTTCGCGGATTTCGCGTTGATTGACAGGATCGGCCAGCGAGCGCGAACGCACGAGATGCATCATGATCGCGAGGCCGCATTCGTGGGCAAGCTCCCAGGTCCAGTCGGGGAGGAAGTCCGCCATCGGTGATTCAAAGGTCGGCTCCGACGTGCTGAAAACATGATACGGTTTGAATCCCGCAACACGCGGATTCGCGAGGTGGCGCAACACTGCCTCGCGGTCGCTTTCGGGAGCGACGAGCAGGAGTCCGCGACTGTCGGGATCTCGGGCCAACTCGTCGGCAATAAAGTCATTCGAAGCTTCGATGTCGCAGCCCTTAACCGGATAGCCAAAAAAAAGTCCACCTGTCAGTCGTGCATCCCCGACTTGCCGTCCGACGTGTCGCCGCCATTCCGAGAGCGATGCCACCGCCGGGCCTTCTTTCCAGAGCCCTGCCTCTTTCCCCTGCGCGTCGGACAGCCGATAGGCATGGGCGTGACCATCAAAAATCCGCGACGGCAGGCGCGCTTGAAGTTTAGAGGCCTCGTCGGCGTCCCGTTCGCTGAATGACCAATTGGTGGGTGTGTTCATAGGGCAGCTTTTCTAAAAAGATTGTTAAGATGTCCTATCGGTCTATTACAATGCTGTCAATGACCGCCAGCGCTATCCGACCTCGCAAGAAAACTTCGCTGCTCCAGGGAATCCCTGTCGGAGCAAAATGGGTTACGTTGAAGGGATCGGGCCAGGATTGCAAAATCCTCCAATTGCCTCGCGACGTTCTCAAAAAAGGTCCAATTTCCGGCTTGATGCCGCAAGATTTCGGTCGCTTCATGTCCATTGAGCGACGGAAACAATGGTGGTGTCGACCACGCTTTGGCGCAAGCCTGGCCGATCTCGATCCGCTGGCGTTTCCGGGTCGCGATTCCTCTCAGATTCAGATGCTCCTTTGGGAGTGCGATGATGGAGATTACGCTTTGCTTTTGCCTCTTGTGCATGGCGACATTCGCGCCTACCTCACGGGGCCTCCTGCGAATGGCCGGGGGCTGTCTTTAGTGACCCATGGGGGGGAACAAACACGCGCCGATGTCCTTCTCGCCGCGCGGGGACCGGAGCCGTTTGCGCTGATCCGTGGCGCGATCGCTGCGGCATCGGAACATCTGCGAACTTTTCGCCTGCGCGAGACGAAAACCTATCCGCCAATTTACGAAGGCTTGGGCTGGTGTTCATGGGAGGCGATGGGATTCGATGTGACGGAACGAAAAATCCTCGCGGCGCTCCATTCTGTGCGCGAGGCTGGCGTCCCATTTTCTTATGTGCTGATCGACGATGGATGGCTGCAGATCAATGACGACTCGGCACTGACGGGATTCGAGGCGGAGCGGAAGAGATTTCCGGGCGGGATCGGCCGGCTGGTCGAAAAAATTCAGCAGAAATTCGGGGTTCGAAGCGTGGGGCTTTGGCTCGCGTTTCAGGGCTACTGGAATGGCGTGGCGGCGGGTGGGCCGTGGGCCGATCTTCCCTTGCTGAAGACCTTGGAGAAGCGCAAAAATCTCAAGGGCCGCGAGGTCGCGGTCAGCCGGTTTGTCGCGCCCGAAAACGCGGCGCAATTTTTTCACCGATGGTTCGGCTTTCTGCGTCAGCAGGGCATTACCATGGTGAAGGTGGATGGGCAGTCGAACATGGATCGTTTCACGCAGGGAGTCGTGCCGCATGGATCGGCCATGCGTTCTTACGAGCAGGCGGTGCAGGGTGCGGCAATGGCGCATTTCGAAGGGGGGCTGATGGCTTGCATGTGCCACTCCAGCGATGCGCTTTTTTCCTTCGATTCCGTCGCGGTCATTCGCAGTTCGCCGGATCACTCGCACAAGCCGCACCACGCCGTCTTTCACCAGGCCCATATCATCAACAATGTGTTCAACTCCCTATTTATCGGCGCCCTGGGCTGGGCGGATTGGGATATGTTCACGACGACCGAGACGGCGGCAGAGTTTCACGCGGTGGGCCGTGCCATCAGCGGCGGGCCCGTTTACATCGGCGACGGAGCCGGACGGCACGACGTGGAACTTGTGGCTAAACTCATCACAGCCGATGGGCAGGTGCTGCGGTGTCCGTCACCGGCCCGGCCCACGCGGGATTGTTTGTTCACGGACTGCTCGCGAGAGCCCCGGCTTTTAAAAGCTTCAAACCGCAACGGCTTGTTTGGAGTGCTCGGTTTGTTCCACTGCCGCTGGAGCGAGGAACCGGCGGGGAGGATCGCGATTGAAGACGCGTTTTGCCCGGACGATGTGCCGGAGATGGAGGGCGAGCAGTTCGCCGTTTACTTACATTTCGCAAACCGGGTGCTTGTCTTGAAGAAGCTGGAAAAATGTGTCGTCAAGCTGGACTTCATGATGGCTGAGGTGGCGACGGTATCCCCTCTGGTGCAGTGTGGCGGAACGCGTGTTGCCGCCTTTGGCTTGCTGGATAAATTCAATGGTTCCGCGGGCGTGACAACGTGGATTATCGGCGATGGTTTCGCTGTTTGCGGGCTGCGCGATGGAGGGCGGGCGGGCTTTTTTGCTCAGCACCGTCCGAAAAGCGTTCTCGCCAACGGGCGCAAGGTGAAATGGAACTACTCGACACAGACGCAACAGCTCACAGTGCCTTGCCCGGCAGGCCAAGCTCACGAAATCGTGATTCGCTTTTGAACGGAGGCGGCTGGGCCATAAGGATTCCGTTCATATTCCAAATATTTTCAAAGTGACACGGAAGCCCTGTCTGGACTAAAAGATTGATCTTATCTACGGAATGCGGTTCTTTAGTTGCCCTAGTGCCCTCAGATTGTCGAATCATGCCAAAAAACTTGAAGAACGAAAATGAGGTTTTGAACCCCTCGGCCACCGTGCCGAAGTATTTCCACTTTGCCACGGTGATTTGCGAACGATTCCGCAGTTCCGCAGTCGGCGCGCAGTTGCCTCCCCTGACCGAGCTGGCCGAGAGGTTTTCCGTGAGCAAGCAAACGATCAATCGCTCGATGCGGTACCTGGCCGAACGGGGTTTCGTCAAAAGCGAGCGAGGCCGCGGCACGGTGGTGCTGAAGGATCTTGGTCTGGCTCTGGGCCTGCCCTCGCGGACTTTGGCGGTCGAAGAGCGCGAAGCCATTGCGCCCTCGGCGCGCAGTATTGGAATGGTGCTGAAGTCCCGCGCCGGAATGCCCTCGCCGGATGCCCACCTCTCCGAGATCGAAATCGTGGCCGGACTTCAGCGTCGGCTGCGTCAGGATGATTTTTCGCTGATGCTGGTTGTTGCGGAGGGCAATACGCAGGACGCGCTGGAGCGTTCCCTGACCGACGAACCGGGCCTGGAGGGATTCGTCTTCATGATCGGAATGCTCAATCGCGCGGAAGCGGTCCGCGTGGCCGCCTTGGGCAAGCCTTCGGTCATCATTAATGAGGATCAATTCTCCAGCCTGCTCACCTGCGTTGTCGCGGCCGAGGAGGAAGGAATGGTTCGATTGATGGAGCATCTTTTTGCGCTGGGCCATTCTGCGATTGCGTTTTTGGGCCGTCCCGGTGACTTCAATTCCCTGCGCTTCAAGGGTTACGAGCGAGGCCTGCGCGAGCAAGGCATTGCCTTGCGCGAGGAATGGAAAGTGCCCGTCCAATATGATCACACGGGCCTGCTCGCGACCATGCGCGAGAAAACCCCGGAAATTCTCAATTCGCTGGGAGCCTGCACGGCCGTGGTTACCCCCGCGCCCACTTTTGCGCAGGGACTCTGCGAGGGCTTGCGGGCGATGGGAAAAATTCCTGGCAAAGACCTCTCCGTGGCATGTTTCGGTTTTCTTGAAGAGGAATGGAACAGCATCGCTGATGGCCATGACAAGCTAACGACCGTGGCGAAGCCTCGTTTTGAGATGGGAAGCTGTGCTGCCCAAGCCCTCCTGGACCAGCTCGAGCGCGGATATGTCCAGTCGGGAACTATCCGGCTACCCACTCGCTTGCTGATCGGTACGACCACAACAAACCCGCCAGCTGGTAAGGCTTAGTTCGGCGCGGACGGGCACAAGATTCTGCCTGTCTTTTGCGGGTTCGATTTCGGTTCCTGCATCCTCCCCTGTTTTTCGCCCTGTGGGAAAAAAAGGATGTGACAAATTAGGATGATAACATAGGATTAAGTCTAATTATCATGGGAGAGGCACTGAAATTTGTTGACGAATCGACCGGGCTCAGCCCCTCGCCACAGAGGATTGAGCATAGCCAAGAGGCATGGCACTGGTCGTCCCGTTGGAATTTTTACGAGTGGCCTGAAAAGGAAGGCGCGGTTTGGTGTTGGTCGGAATCCCTGGAGGAAGCCCGCCGTCTGGCGACGGGATTGTCTCTTCCGCACAGTCTCTCTGCGGAGGCGTATGCGGCGATTTTTACCCCGCAGGGAGCGGCGGGTCTGGCCCGCAAGGCAGAAGGTCTGGCGCGTTTTTCGGATACCCTCGAGCAGATGAAGATCTTGTCAGCGGACGCTGCCGGTGTGCCGTCCTGCCGGATTGAGGACTGGCCAGACCTGGAAATTCGCGGTGCGCATCTCGATCTCAAATACTATATGCACAGCCTGGGATATCTGTCGGGCTGGCTGGATACGCTGAGGGACTGCAAGATCAATACCCTGCTGCTTGAGTATGAGGACAAATTTCCCTTTCAGACCCATGCGGAGGTCACCAGCGATCACGCAATGGAGAGAGAGGAATTGGCGGCTTTTTTGGAAAAAGCGCGGCGTCTGGGTTTGCGGGTGATTCCGATGTTCCCCACGCTCGGACATCTGGAGTTCGTTCTGCGGCATGAAAAATTCGCCCACTTGCGCGGGGGAGCGAACGGAGAATATTTTACGGAGGTTCGCGTGGGTGACCGTGAGGCGCTGGAGCTGGTTTTTTCCTTTCTTGACGAAGTGCTGGAATTTCACGGCCCCGACGAATGGTTCCATTTGGGTGGCGACGAGCCTTGGTTTCTCAAAAAACGGATGAGTGAAGATCCTTCTGGAACGGTCGGAGACTACATTGCTCACATGGATGAAGTGTGCCGATACGTGATCGACCGGGGCAAGCGCCCGCTGATTTACGATGATTTTCTCCGTTCGTTGGAACCGGACGTGCGGCGTAGCTCCCTCGCCAGACTGCCTCGTGAGGTGATCCTGTGCGTGTGGGATTACGGGGCGAATTTGCGTTGGCCCGCTGCAAACCTTCTGGAGGCCGTGGAAGAGTATCGTGCGGCGGGAAACGATTTTCTTGGGCTACCCTGTTTTAACTGGGGCTTGGGAGTGCCATTTTTCCGGGACTACACGATTCCGAATACCCTGGCCATGATCAACCTCGCACAGTCGCGCGGTGGGTTGGGCGTGATCCACACAGGCTGGGCCTGTTTTCGGGTTCCTCTTCCCCTTGCCAACATGGGCCTTGCCATCGCAGGAGCCCGGTCCTGGAATTTTTCTCCCAACAGCAACTCGCGATCAACGGAGAATGCATTCTGCCGGCTTGCTTTCGGGCCTGGCACCCGCGCTGTCGCCGATGTGTTGCTCAATCTCGCCCGGCAGATCGAAGTGCCGACCACCTCGGGGAGGCCTCTCAGCTTGCCGCATTTTTATTACATGGATTCGGTTCTGCAATTTGGCAGTCATGCGGAGCGCATGAGGCTGGGCGCGTCCCTGGATCTCTACGGGAACGCCGACTATAAAGGCATCGTGGAGAAAAAAATCGAGCTCATTCTGGACTCTCCCCATTTCGGGGGCATCACCCAGGCCTTGCGAAGCCACCGGGATGAAGCGCAGGAACTCGTGACCGTGCTTTCGGGAGCAAGCGGGCTGGTTCGGCGTGGCAGGGAAGCCTTCGATCTCCTGATGTGGATGGCAAATTTCAAGGTTCATTGTTGCGAACGCATGCTGGCCTTGCTCGAAAATGACTGCACCGAGGCGGCCTGCGCCTTGGCCGTGGGCAGAGAACTGCTCGGGCAAATGGAAGTTATTTTCGGGTTTTTCCTTCATGCGGACGAAATGAGCGCCGAGGCCGAGACGCTCTTTGGAGGCGAGTTGTCCTTGCTGGAAGAACTGGCATCACCTCCCGTCACAAAGCGCAGGGCTCTTCTTGTTCCTTCCGCATGATGGCGCGAACCCTCCTTGCTCCCGCAGCTTTTTGCGCGATTTGCCAGCGCATCATCATGTGCGGGATCTTCCTGCCCGCCAGGAAATGAAGATGCCCATTCGCATCGGGGTGGTCGGACTTGGCCGCGCCGGGTGGAGTCTTCACGTGAAACCCCTGGCCAAAAATCCGCAATATACCCTTGTCTCCGTGGCTGACCCCATAGCCGAGCGCCGCCACGAGGCCGAGACCGCTTTCGGGGTCGCAGCCTACGCCACACGGGATGAAATGCTGGAGGCGGGAAACCTGGACGTCGTCGTGGTGGCAAGTCCCACCATGTTCCATGCCGCCGATGCTGCCGCCATTCTCAACGGCGGCCTGGATTGCATTCTGGAAAAGCCCATGACCGCCACCCTTGCGGAAGCCGTCTCCCTGCAAGAGTTGGCGGCGCGGCGCGGACGGCAGTTGTTCGTGCATCACATCCATCTTTTCCGCCCGCTCTTCCATCATCTGCGCGAGAGCGTGGAGGGAGGGAAACTCGGGTCCATTTTTGAGCTGCAACTTTTCTGGGGAGGCTACCGGCGCCGCATGGACTGGCAGGCTCTGCGTAAAAATGGCGGCGGTTTGCTGGCGAATTACGGCTCGCACGTTTTCTCGATAATCCTGCCCTTGCTGGACGGTCCCGTCGAACGGGTCACCTGTGAAGTGCGAAACATTAAGGACTCCGGCGACGCCGAGGACCACGTTCATCTCGGCCTCCACACCGCCGGCGGGCAGGCCGTGTATGCCACGATCACTTCCGCCGCAGCGATGCCTGCGCAGCAGATTATTGCGATGGGGCGCCACGGCACGTTGCTGACCGACGGCAAGACGACGAGCATGAAATACTACGATCCGCTGGTGGTACCTGCGGCGGCGATTGAAGACTCACTGGCCGCCACAGGCCGGAAATACATCACCGAGGAACTCCCCTGGCAGGAGATCGAGATGCCAGCCCATCCGGCCGCTCCTCCTCCCTCATTTTACGACTGCGTCGCCTCGGCCATACAGGGACGGCCCGGCCCCCTTGTCGCCAACGCCGCCGCGCTCGAAGTCATGCGCGTGCTCGACCTCGCGCAAAAAGCAGCGGGTCTCGCGTGAGTCTCCCGACCCTCGGAATCATCGGGGCGGAAAACTCCCACGTCCGCCAGATCGCCAAGCTGGTGAATGTCCACCACATCGCAAACTTCCGTGTCACCCATCTCTGGGGTGAACAGCCCGAATGGGCGCGGGATACCGCCCTGCGCGGAGCCATCCCTGAAATCGTCGTGGATTGGAAGGAGCTTTTTGGCAAGGTGGACGCCGTGATGGTCGCCCATCGCGACGGGACTCTTCATGCCGAACCGGCTGATTTCTTTCTGCGGCGCGGGCTGCCGGTCTTCGTGGACAAACCGCTTGCCGGCGACCTGGCGACGGCGGCGGGATTGTTCGATCTCGCGCAGGCCTCCGGCGCGCGCCTGCTGACGGCGGGCATCCTGACAGGACAGAAATCCTTCCAGGATTTCGCGCGTAAAGTCCGCGCCGCCGGCAGGGTGAGAGACTTTGAAGGCAGTGGCCATGCCGATGTGGACAGCCCGTATCATGGGGTCTTTTTCTATGGCTTCCACCAAGTAGATGCCGCGGTTGAATTGCTCGGAGTCCGTGCGGAAACCGCCTCGCTCCTACGGTCTGGGGAGGGCGCTGTCGGGAGTGTCACTTTTTCGGGCGGCAGGATGTCGGCGTTTCATTTTCTCGCGGCGAAGAAGGCTCCTTTCCACTGGAAGGTCCGAACGGACGAAGGAGTTTTTTGTGCCGCGCACACCAACGACGAGCACATGCTCCTTGGCTGTGCGCGTCTCATTGAGGGACTGCTCGCCGGAGCCGATTCCTCCATCTCGCGCGAGCGGATGCTCGCTCCTATCGCCATCTTGGAAGCCCTGCGCAATTCGCTGGAAGCCGGACGACCCGTGGCGGTGGGATCGCTCACGCGGCGTTGACCACATTCACGGGATTTCCCGCGATAAAACCGCGGACATTTTCCTCAGTGATGGCGAGCAGATTGGACCTCGCTTCGATGGCTGCCCAAGCCATGTGCGGAGTGATCAAGCAATTCGGGAGTCCAACGAGCGGGTGATCCGCTGGCGGGGGTTCCTGCGCGAGAACATCTAAGGCCGCTGCGGCCAGCCGGCCAGCGCGCAGGGCAGCGGCGAGATCGCCCTCGACGACCAAACCGCCTCGCGCGGTGTTGATTAGACAAGCCGTATCCTTCATCAGGCGCAGCCGCCTTGCATTCACCAGCCCATCGGTTTCGGGTGTCAGGGGACAATGCAAAGTCAAATAATCCGCGCGGGCGAAAACCTGGTCCATCGGAAGATAAGAAACTGCAAATGGCAGGGCGGGACGCGAGGTGGACGCGGCCACAACTTTCATGCCAAGGCCGTGGCCGAGTTCGGCGATTCGTGCTCCGATGCGGCCCATCCCGACCACGCCCAGCACCTTGTCCTTTAAGGTCGTCTGCTTGGTGCGCCGGAAACTCCACACTCCGCTGCGTGCCCATCCTCCGTCCGCGACTTCGCTTCCATGCCTCCCGGCGGCTCGCGCCACTTCGAACATCAGAGCGAGAACAAATTCCGCCACGGAGTCGCTGCCGTAGGCCGGCGTGTTCGCCACCGAAATGCCCAGCTTCCGCGCATGAGCGACATCAACCACATTGTAGCCAGTGGCCAGGACCGAAATGAAGCGCAGGCCTGGCAGAGCGTCCAGCGTTGCGGCGTCGAGCGGAACTTTATTGGTCAGCAAAATCTCCGCCCCGGCGGCGCGCCCGGCCAGTTCATCCGGGGCTGTGTGAGCGTGGACGGTGAGTTCCACCAAACTGCCCAGCGGTGCCCAGTCCAGATCACCGGGATTCAGGCTCTGTCCATCCAATACAACAGCTTTCATATCGTGCGGGTGTTTTCGATTGGGTATCCAGTCATTTCAAGAGCTTCGCAGGCGCGGGCGATTTCCTCGCTCCAAGGTTCCTTGCCACCAAGAGCCCAACCTAAATAGGCAGCCCAATTTTGCCAGAAAAAGGAGACAGGCACTTGCCCGTGCCCCGCCACGCCAGCGGTGTGGCCGCTCCAGTGCGCGGGGTTTGCGGTCACGGGCTGGAAGAGTCTTTTCCATTCCTCGCCGCGAATCGTTTCCAGCAAAAATTTTCGGAAGCGGTCGGAGTCCGACCCGTGACGGGCCGCAAAGGCCAGCGCGGGCCAGAAGATGCGGGCGTGGATATCATCGCCCCGGACATGCGCTGCCAGCAATGCGGGATCGGATTCGGCCTTGCTCGCCATTGCCAGCAGCGACTTGGCCAGCACCGGATCGGCGGTAAGAGCCTGGTATTCAATCAGCGCGTGCATGGCTCCGAACGTGTGGAAAAACATGCTGCCGTCGTTGAGTTTTTGCGGGGGTGATACTTCGAACGGACCTGGAAATTGTACATCGGGCTGCACCCAGATTCCGTCGGGCGAGCAGAATGCGCGCACATAACTTTTGAGTTGTTCGGCCTCGCTTTCCGCTCCCGTCAACTCCCAATGGAAAAGCAATCCCATCAGCCGCGCACTGTGGGAGGCGTGAATGTTGACGCGGGTGCGCGCATAGAAGCCGTCGTAAAGCGCTTCGATCACATCGCGCGAACGCGCATCGCCGCTTAAAAAATAATGCAGTCGATACTCCGTGACGGTGGTCTGGCGTTCCTCATGATTCCCGTCGCTCCAATGCTGCACACCATGCCGGGTGCCGTGGCCGAACCAGCGTCCTTCATGGCGCGTCACCACATCGCGGGCATGGCGGGCCATGGCCTCGGCCGAAAAATAAACGGCGCGATTGCCGTGGCGGAGATATTCGTGCGACAGAAAAAGCCCCGGCAGCCCTTCGGTGTTTGACCAGCCCCAGCGGCCGTTGTCGTAAGCCCAATCGTTCGCGGGTGCATAATCAAGCTGGCGATCCTCCATCGGGATCGTTGGGATTATTTCTCCCGCGAGCGCCTTCGCGGTCAGCCACGAGGCGTCACCATGCGGCAGCACCCAGCCGTGGCCGTCGCGGAAATAATGACGGAAATCGCCGAAGTTCCAAAAGCCGTACCAGCCATGCACTTCGCGGTGCCAGAGAAAAAAATTTGTGAATCGCGTCCAGGCTTCCCACGCGTGCGGCCACGCGTTCTGCGAGGGGGCAGGCAGGACTACGGCGGCATCTTCATACGTTTTCCAACCGCCGTAGAGCAGCGGAGGGCTCTGAAAATCTGCCGAGAGGAATTCGGGATCGGGCATGTCGCCAAACACCACCAGCATCTCGTGCGTGCGCGACACGCCCACGAACAAGTCTTCTGGATCATAGCGCATCGAGGTCAGGTCATCGTCGCTCTCGGACGCTTCGCCCTGCGCGCGGTGCAACACTTCCGAATACCTGCGGACATCCATCGGCGCGGCGCTCTCGGGCCAGAGTTCGAAAAGGAGACGGTCGTTTTCCACCGTAATCCGCTTCGGTTGGAGCTCTCGGAAATTGCGAATCACCCCCACGCAATGATCATTTCCTGCCCAGCCCGTGCCGGATCGCGTCTGCCCGGCGCCACGCGGCAGCGGAATGGCCAAGCCCATCGCACGCAGAAAAGTCTGCTGCGGATTCTCAAAACGGAAAACGATTGTGTGGGTGATGCTCATCGACGGAACGCCGGCAAAAAATTGGAATCGCAGGATGATCCGCTCGGGCGTGGCATTCGTGGTGAGGCCCTCCAGCCTCACGGTGGCGCGAACGGGGCCGCTTTCTTCAACGGCGATTGTCTCAATGATCAACTCACCAGCGTCCAGATGCCCGCCCGGGAACCGATGATCGCCAGGGAACGCCGCGTCCGGCTCGAGTTGAAAATCGACATACGCCAACCGGTCGTTGGTGACGCCATTCACC
>Ga0209181_10008119_pt1 | contig 14185 bp, 15 predicted proteins | sample MAT05_FD_187208 | JGI IMG/M metagenome (GOLD analysis project Ga0209181, IMG submission 187208) | Freshwater microbial communities from Lake Fryxell liftoff mats and glacier meltwater in Antarctica - MAT-05 (SPAdes) (version 2) | ecosystem: Environmental > Aquatic > Freshwater > Ice > Liftoff... | reverse complement strand
TCTCCCTTTTCTGATGAAGTCTGACAAAGTTAGTCCTGATCATATAGGGCAGCGGACGGCATTATTCGATTTAGTCTGATGAAAATTACATAACTTAATTTAACAATCTCCAATCTCCCCCCGCCAAAATGCCAGAGGGTCTTGGTTTAACCCGTATTCAGGGTATGACCGCAATCTCTCTGCCGAGCCAACTTCATCAAGCAGAGTCGCAATCTCTAACCCTAAGCAAAGATGGGCGATCGCCCGACCAAACTGTGAGTGATGCCCCGGAGAACCCACATGGGCGTGGGCGTATTCGTGAGCAACCAACCGTAGCCAGTCTTCTGGCAACACTCGTCCCGTATCAATCAAGAGGGTTGCAGGGTGAGTTTTTAGATTGCAAAGCCCATCGATTCCAAAAGACTGAACCAGTGGAGCCGCAAAAATCTGGATGGAACACTGCTCCCAAAGATGAAAGCAATCGTGGCACATCTGGAGATACGCATTCAGTTGACTATTCACCCCGTCGATATATTTACCAATCCAGATGCAAATCGAAGTCCGCTGATTTAGGTCATCAATCACACCAATCATCTCTGGCACTAAGGCTAAGCTACGGACACCGTAGAGATAGTCTAGTCCGCGGGTAAATGGGTCTGTGCTAGTCGTGACAATTAATGAATCAACCAAGATTTAACAGCCCAAAAAAGAAAAATATTTTGTGGGTTCATTGGTAGATTCAGTAGTAAGTTGAGCCGGATCAAGAGAAAGCGCTGAAGGATCACTTCCTAGCTCAGAAGCCTCTTTGCCACCATCAGCAATCCGAAATTCGGTACAAAAAGTAGCCGTGCTAAAGCCGCCAAATCGCTTAACGGTGCTGGTTCGCATTCGGAGACTAGGACTAGCAAACCAAAAACGCTCGATCGAACTCATCGTTTCATACTCAGTCGTTAGCACTAACCCATCTTCATCATCCATGTGGTATTGCCCTGCAACGGGCACAATTTCCGCATAGCCCCGCTCTCGCAGCAAAATTCCTTGGCGAGGGTGATCTGCATCGGGGATTAGGGCAAATACGGTGGAACCTTCATGTTTTTCATCCTCATTGCGATCCCAACTCATTGCTCCGTTCCAAGAGACAAACGCCCCGCCGATCGCCAACGCAGGGTCAACCTCATGGAGTTGGCAAATCTCAATAACTTGTGGATGATCGGCGGCAAATGCCTCGACCCGGATTGCAGATTCGCCCACTTCAGCGCGTTTAAACGCGAGATGATGGGTGGTTCGCTGCGATCGCCATGCCCCTGTGCTGAGTTGAAAGAACTCCATTACATCCATGCAATTTAAACCCAAGCAGTGATCTTTTTGCTGTTACACCGATGCTACTAACCCTTGAAAGGAGAGTTCACAAGGTTGGTAACCTGCTTTTCGCATTATAAAACTGCAAGAGCGGTCTTTACACCCCGATTGAACCGACCGGATGAATAGTCCGATTACCAAATCGTCAAAACAACCTTGACGTAAGCTATGAGTTATTGCCTCGATCTGCCTTGCTTTACGAAAGGGTGTAGGGGCTGAAACCACATTGCGCCCTGATTCAGATGGAATGGATAGAAGACGCTTTAACCAACTTCAGATACAGGATTATTTTCTAAGCTAAAACCCAAGGCTAGAAGAGCTTTCCGAATTTTGGGCTTAGAAGGTCGGACTTTTGGAACGGTTAAGCCTAGTTCTCGCGCTGTCTCAAACAACTCGCGTATCAGAATATCAAGCGAAACATCATCGGCATCTTCTGGAAGCTTCTCTATTCTTCCTTCGTAGGCTAAAGTGTAAAGCTCTAAATGATGCTTTCCCATGACTCTAGCCAGCTTTCTTAACGTTTCAGGAGTTGGGCAAGTTCCTTTAAAGCAAGCTCCTCTCAACCGAGGTTGAGGGACTCCAGACAACTCCGCTAGATGATTCATACTGATACTCTGCTCTTCCAGGTATTGCAGAATGAATTGTCCTAAAGGAGAGCAATCTTCGGCTTTAATTTGTAACCTTGCTGGCATGGATTTAGCACCAGAAAAATTCCAACATTTGCAAGCTGGCTAAAAGCGATCTCACTGGGTGCAATGGTGCCAGTTTAAGCGTTGCAATCGTCATTCATTTTACACTTTACTCCTTTAAATTCCTATGGCTTTGCTCAACAGCAGCAAACCCATCCCAGAATTTTATAGGATAAGAAATTGAAATTTCTTATCCTATGCTGGTGAAAGAGTCGTTTCAACAACGTAAAAATAGCACCCATGAAGGTAGAAGGTCATGGACAAGCCAAAATTCTCACCCCTGATGAGATCGCTCGGCTTTTTGAAGCAGGGTTGCAGAGCGATCGCGATCGGGCATTGTTTGGAATGTGTCTTTACACGGGTTGCCGGATTAATGAAGCCTGTACTCGATTAGTGAAGGATGTATACCAATTAGGTGAAGTACGCGCGGAGATTTTAATCCGCAGGAAAGATACGAAAGGACAACAGGCAACGCGATCTATTCAAACTCATCCCCAACTGCGGCAATGGCTAGAAATCTACCGTCCGCTGGTGAAAAAGGACTATTTGTTTTCAGGGCGATGGGGACGGGGCTATCTCCGACCCACCTCAGCGCATAAGCTTTTACAGCAGGCATTTGAGCGAGTGACCATCGTAGGTGCATCCACTCACAGCTTCCGACGAACAGCGCTGACTCAGATGAGTGCAGCCGGCATTCCGCTGAGGGTCATTCAGTCAATCAGCGGACACAGATCTCTAGCGGCCTTACAGAAATATCTAGAGGTCAGTGAGGAAGAAAAAGGACGAGCGATCGCGGCTCTCACCTTTTGAACTAGATTGCAGCAATCTTTACTTGGAACGAAAAAACATCTGGTTTCTTCGTCGATTCAGGATTTTCCCGTAAGCATGGTCAGCAAACGGCGGAGTTTGCCTGCTCGTTTGCGATCGCCATAGCGACGTTTAGCTTCTGCCAAAATTTCCTCAAGTGCCGCCGGATTCGCCGAGGCATAAACCCAAGCCGCTTCAAGAAATACTTCGATCGTGATTCGATGATCTTTGCAATAGCGCGTCAAGTTTTGGTCAAGCTCTTGTTCTAAAACGATTGCGGAATGACGATTGGTTGCCGGTATTTTCGCTAGTTCTGCTTTTAACTCTCCTAAAGCATCGTTGGTGCTAGCGGCAGGCGCAACCTTCTCTGCTTTGGGTGAAATGACTTCTGATGAATGCTCAACAATCTTGTATACAGGAGATGATTCGGACTGCTGTACTTTGGTGATGAGTGTGTCGTTTCTAGTAGGGACAGCAGGACGTTGGCGGTTTTGGCGGATTCGGTCTAAAACGCTGTCGGACATCGGGGTTGCCAATAGTTAGGACATCATCTAAACGTAAAAGGCTACTGTATTAAAAGCAAAATAGATAAAATTAGCTTTTCATCCATAACAATCTTACTATGTTTACTAAATTAGCAAGTAGGCGGATGCCATTATTTATTAAGACGCATTGGAGCGAAGTCGAAATATTCAACATCCTTGTAGGAATGGGGTTGAGCGGGATTGAAAGTCGGTGATTTCGGTTGGCTTTAATTGCGCCATTCTGCGTATTCATATGACAGAAAAGATTTTAGGTTCATGACTAAAGTCAAAAAAACAAAAATGGAAAATTTAGCCTTTTTGTTTTTTCTTCAGCAACTTGCTAATTTTGTTGATGAGAATTTCAAAGGGATATTCCAATTCGGCGTAGCCCATATCGCTTAACATGAGCCGACGATTGATCGCCTGTTTATATCGCTCCGATTCTCGGATGGAAGGCAGAATTAATTTCTCACCCACCTCATCGCACATCCCCTCAACAGCAGATCGGCTTTCCTGAGTCTGAGTGTTGCCAATCCAGCGATCGCGAAAGGGTAATACTCCCATCACTTCGGCGTGGGTTGCGCCCACATCCTGAAGATTTTTTAGCAAATCTAAGGTTCTGACTAAGGAACCATATCCTTTAACTGACGCTTCGGCAGGAATCACTAGAGCATCCGCAGCACCTAAGACAGTTAGGCAAATTTGCGATCGCTGAGGCGGCGCATCAATTACACAAACTTTGAAGGCATCAGCAACAGGTTCGAGCCGACGTTTCAGCAGAGTGGCACCCACGCCACTATTCGAGAGATAATCTTGAACGGTATCGAGTTGATCGTCGGCGGGAATCAAAAATAGGTTGTCATTTCCTTGGCTGGGATAAATGCTGTCTTCGGCAGAAACAGATTTTTTTAGGAATTCTAATAGCGTGGGTTGGGTCGTCTCTAGTTCTAAATCCAGATAGGTAGTCAAGTTATGCTGAGGATCAGCATCAATCAATAGCGTTGGGTAGCCTTGACGAGAAAGCAAACGACCTAACATGAGAGACGTTGTGGTTTTACCTTGCCCGCCACTGAGCGACGCGATCGCAATGGTTAACATAGCTGGTTCTTTAAACGATTAGACTTTATCAAGAATGAAATTGCCGAAGAATGTTTTTGTTAAAAAGCTAATTTTAGCTTTTTATTTTTTATGCCTTGGCTAATCTTTTGTTTCTTCCACGTTTTAGAGTCCGGCTTCAACCAGAGCTTGCGCCAAAGTATCAACCAAATCTAATTGTTCTGCCCACTGCATCAGATAATCAAAGTTTAGAGTTTCACCTTGCACCTTCAGCACCCCCAAAACATCTCGCCATTGCTTCTCCGACTGAGATTTTCGCCCCCATACTAGCTTTGCCAAAATTAAATCTTCTGGAGACACAACCCAGCATCTCGCTCCAGCAGCATCCATCGTTTCTAATCGTCGCCGCTGCATTTTTGAATCATCAAAAGCACTGTCCAGATGCAAAATTATATCTGCATTTAAAATCGATTCCTTATGGGTCACGCTCAATACCCGACCTTGCCCCCGCTGAATTTCTTCAATCGCGTTTGGCGGGCAGTAAAACCCTGATTGCTCTAGAACCCTAACCAATCGAGCAATATCAGCTTGCCTTATTTCAACAACTAGGTCTAAATCTCTCGTCGTGCGCGGCTCTCCATAGGCAATGCTGGCGACCCCACCCGTGATGTAGTAGGCAATATCCAGCCCCTCTAAAATTTCATGTAACTGTTTCGCTAGTTCAGTTGAATCTTGAATCCACATCTGTTCATCACTGGTCGGTGTTAGCTGAGGCACCCATTTCTCCGCCAGAACTGCCTGGGAAAAATACGCCCGATACTGTTCATTTCTCGCTTGCTTGATACCCCGCAGAGACAACGTTTTTGCGCCCCGCATCAGCGTTGCCGCCATCTGCAATCGTTGAGCAGGCGATCGCTGGCGCAGCAGTATAAACTGATAGCGATCGCTATCGGGATGAGTGTCCTCTGCTTGGGAGCGATAGCCAGGTTTAACCGTTGCGTCTGAAACAGTTGCGTTTGAAACTATTGGCATTGTTTAACTCTTGCTGTTTCTTAAAGCTACCCTCAATTCTTGCTTGAGTGTATTACGGGCTTCGCTGGGATCGAGGCGATAGCCGCTTAAATTTTTGCGAATCCGACATCCATGAAAATTTTGCTGGTCGATGACGATGAGGCTTTAATCCAAATCCTAACCAAAACTCTGATAACACATCGCCATGTTGTTGATGTGGTTAAAGATGGAGAGATGGGTTGGATTTATGGTTCTACATTTGAATATGACTTAATTTTGCTGGATATGGTATTGCCCAAACTAAATGGCATTGGCTTGTGCCGTCGGTTTCGGGCAAATGGCTATGTCACACCAATTTTGCTGCTTATAGCTCCAAGTTCTGAAGATCAGAGTTCTAAAACAATGCAAGTGCAAGGGTTAGATGCTGGAGCGGATGATTGTGTCATCAAGTCGTTTGATTTAGCAGAACTGATGGCTCGAATTCGAGCGTTGCAGCGGCGGAGTCATGGCAATCCCTTTCCCTTGCTAGCCTGGGGAGCGTTGTTTTTAGATCCCCGCACCTGTGAGGTAACCTACAATAGCCAACCCATCGCTCTAACGACCAAGGAGTATGAGTTTTTAGAACTCCTGTTGCGCGATAGCCAGTACATTTTTAGTAGTGAAGAGCTAATCGATCGCCTCTGGTCTTCAGAAGCGTTTCCATCCGAAGCGACTGTGCGATCGCATCTCCGGCGGATACGGAAAAAACTAGCAGCGGTAGGCGCGCCACCCGATTTTATTACGACTTTACACGGGCGTGGTTATTACCTAAAGGCGATCGAAGCGGAGGCAACTACAGAAGTCTCTTTTGCTTATCCCAAAAGTGATTCTTTAGAAAAACGAGATTTGCCGATTAAGGTGATGATTGTGGATAGCGATCGCGCTTGGCTCAGCGCCCTGCCCACGTTGCTCAAACCTTGGGGTTTCAAAGTGACCACGCTGGCAGATCCACAGCAGTTTTGGATTATTCTCCAAGCCGTCGTTCCTGATGTGCTGATTTTAGAAGTAGATATGCCTAAGATTAATGGCTTTGAACTGTGCCAAATGCTTCGCGGCGATCGCCGCTGGCAGCGGTTGCCGGTGTTATTCCTAAGCGTATTGAGCGATGATGCCACTCAACAGCAAGCCTTCACCGTTGGGGCAGATGACTATTTATGCAAGCCAATGATGGGAGTTGCGCTTGCAAATCGGATTCTCAGCCGATTGCAAAGAATGCGTGACTGTAGATGAAATGCACTGTACAAAAAGCGTCAACCCTCGCGCCCGTTTAAAGTCGTAATTATGAGTCGAATTGTAACAATAGATTAAGTATCAGATAGCATCAAAAAGTTGCCAAAACTCTTTCAAATAAACCCTTTGAGCGTTTTGTTAATATTTTTTAATAGTATCTCTTAGCCGTCTCGCTGAAATTGCACAAAATTTGCACAAGTGAGTTGCTTTAATCAGGGACAGGTTTAAAAACAAAACGAACTCGCAGACTTTTAAAGTCAAGAGTTTGAATTTTAAGCTTGACCGTAGTTCAGGTTGCGCCCTGAGCTTGTGACGCAACAGGTAATAGTTTTTAAGATATTCGCTAGTTTGATCAACGCTTCTGCCGAGCTATAGCAACGGGGAGTGTTGAAGAGGGAGAGCATAGCCCACAGGCTTTAGTCGTGGGAAGCAGATTAATTAACCAAAGGAAATCCATTATGACGAGTTCTATGGCTGCAAAACAGCTAGGGTTTGAGCCGTTCGCACAAAGTTCTCCTATGGAACTAAGAGCGAATGCAACAGAAGAGGACGTGCAGGCGGTGATTCGGGCTGCTTATCGCCAAGTCTTTGGCAATGATTATTTAATGCAGAGTGAGCGAATGACCAGCGCAGAATCGCTTTTGCGTCAGGGCAATATTACGGTACGCGATTTTATACGGATGCTGGCACAGTCCGAACTATATCGCACAAAATTCTTTTACTCGACTCCTCAAGTTCGCTTTATTGAGCTGAACTACAAGCATTTGCTAGGTCGCGCTCCCTACGACGAATCAGAAATTACCTTCCACGTTGATTTGTATACGCAGAAAGGGTTTGAAGCTGAAATCAATTCCTACATCGATTCCCTAGAATATCAAGAAAATTTTGGTGATTCGATCGTGCCTTACTACCGGGGGTTTGCCACGCAACGTGGACAAAAAACGGCTGGCTTTAGTCGGATGTTTCAACTTTATCGGGGCTATGCGAACAGCGATCGCGCTCAGGGCAAAAACAAATCTGCCTGGTTAACCAATGAGCTGGGAATGAATTTGGTTACACCCGTACAAACGGCTAACTTTGGGCGATCGCTCTCAGGCGTAGTGGGCGGCGATCGGGGTCTGTATCGAGTGCGGGTGATGCAATCCAATAAGGGACGCACTCCTCAGGTTCGGCTAGCCGTCAGCGAGTACCTCGTTGCCTACGACCAACTCTCACCGACCCTGCAACGCCTGAATCAGCGCGGCAGTAAGGTGACGAGCATTACCACCGTATAGACGGTTTTGAGCGGTGAGTTTTTAGCAGTTAGTTTATGTTTAGGCATTACTCTAACAACTTTCTAAGGATGCCATAAATGAGCATCCTTAGAAAGTTTGAGAGCTAAGAACTCACCATTTTTCCAAGCACCATTTACTCAATTTTAAGGAGAGTCATTCGTGGCAATTACAACCGCAGCTTCCCGTTTGGGAACCACTGCTTTGGGTGATTCTTACCCAGTCGAACTCCGCCAAAATTGGACATCTGAAGATGCCCAAGGTGTAATTCAGGCGGTCTATCGTCAAGTGTTGGGCAATGACTACATCATGCAGTCAGAACGCCTGACGAGCCTGGAGTCGCTCTTAGCCAATGGTCAATTGACGGTGAGAGATTTCGTCCGGGCAGTTGCCAAATCAGAATTGTACAAAACCAAGTTTCTCTATCCTCATTTCCAAACTCGCGTGATTGAGTTGAACTTCAAACATCTGCTGGGTCGCGCTCCCTATGCAGAATCGGAGATCACGGAGCATCTCAATCGCTACCAGGATGAAGGGTTTGAGGCAGATATCGATTCATACATCGATTCCGAGGAATATGATGCCAAATTTGGCGATGCGATCGTCCCCTACTATCAAGACTTTGTGACTACGGGTGTCGGTCAACGCACGGTCGGCTTCACGCGGATGTTCCGTCTCTATCGCGGCTATGCCAACAGCGATAACGCTCAACTTGCTGGGGCACAGTCTCACTTAGCCACTGACCTAGCGAGAAACAGCGCGTCGGCGATCGTCGCGCCTTCGGGTGGCAGCGAAGGTTGGGCATATCAGCCCTCGAAGCAAGGGGTTGCCCCCGCGCGCGCCTTTGGTCGCTCCTCGGTCAACTCGTCCGATCGCCTCTATCGGATCGAAGTCGCTGGCATCAGCCTACCGCGCTATCCCAAAGTTCGCCGTAGCAATAAAGAGTTCATTGTTCCTTACGAACAGCTATCTAGCACGCTCCAACAAATCAACAAGCTGGGTGGCAAAGTCGCTAGCATTACCCTCGCACAATAAGGACACATACCATGTTGGGACAATCCGCCCTCACCGGAGCCGCTGGCTCATCTGCTAGTAATCGCATCTTTATCTATGAAGTAGAAGGATTGCAGCAAAACGATCAAACAGACAATAATCAGTATCCGGTGCGGAACAGCAGCACAATTTTGATGCAAGTTCCCTACAGCCGGATGAACAGCGAAATGAAACGCATTACCCGCTTGGGCGGCAAGATTGTGGACATTCGCCCGATGACTGAACCCGAAGCCGCACCTCAAGGTTCATCGCCTGTCCTGCAAAATTGAGGCAGGTACGGAATTGATGCGACTGTAGAACAAGGGCGATCGCATGGATAATCTCCTACTCGATCGCCCCTGCTCGAACTAACAATTCAGATGCCTGCGTTGATTGGCTAATGGCTTGAATGACATCTAAAAACTTCTGTAAGACAATTGATGCATCATCTTGCCGCCAAGCAACGACCATCTGTCGCGTGAGCGTTTTGCCTTGAATGGGACGGTAAACAACTCCTTCACGATGCAGCACTTGCACATGGCTGGGCAAAATCGCCACGCCAATTTTTGTGGCAACTAAACTAAGCAGTGTCACGATTCCAGTTGCTTTGATCGTTTCCACAATTTTTGGTTCAAAGCCTGCTTCCCGACACAGGAGAATAACGTGCTGGTAAAAAGGCAAAACCTCAAGAGATGGCAGAATGATTGGTTCGTTCTTTAATGCGGCTAGAGAAACTTGCTCTTGTTGCGCAAGGTGATGGTCTACGGGTAATACCAGTAAAAAAGTCTCTTGTAGAATCGGCATAAAACTTAAATCTGAGTCATCTTCGTGCGAACTTGGCAAACGATGAAACACTACATCTATTTGATGGTCTTTAAGCAGTTGAATTTCTTGTTTAATTGTGACTTCGCGCAACTCTAACTCTACCGTTGGAAACTGTTTTTGAAACTCTTCCAAAACTTTAGGTAGGATGCCATTGGCAACAGAATTATGAATCCCAACTATTAAATGCCCAATCTGTCCTTGACTGGCTCGACGCGCTTGAATGATTGCCCGCTCAAGATGGATTAAAGCAAGTTGTGCCTCTTCAAGAAAAACTTTGCCTGCTTCCGTGAGGGCTGCTGGCTGTGTGCTGCGATCGAGCAGTTTAACCTCAATTGGCTTTTTCCCAGCGCTCAATTTCTCTTCTAAAGCTTGAATCCTTTGGCTAAAAGGGGGCTGCTTAATTCCGAGCTGCTTTGCTGCTTCGCTAAAGTTATTTCCAGCCTGGACTAAAACCATAAAGTAGCAAATCTGGCGTAGCTCAAAGCTACTCAGGTGCTGAAAATCCATAAGCCTACTCTTAGTTATATCTTTAGAGATATTAGACTATATCTAATAATATTTTTTATGGTATTACAGTATCGGCTTTTAACCAAAGCCCCTCTAGTATTGGAGCTAAAACAGATGTACGACAGTTACAATTCTTTGGGAAATAGCAGTTATGGATTGAGCGACTATGGCACCAGTTCCAGTTATGGTGGCTATGCTCCACCTCTCTTCAGTGGATACGATGCCTATGGTTTGGCAGGATATAGTGGCAATAGCTCAAGCAGCAGTTCTGGCTTTGGTGGTGGCTATAGCAGCAGTTCTAGTTCCCCATCTTTGGGCGAGTTAGGTGGAACTTATACGAGTGGAATTTCCCCTGTGGGACCGGTTGGCAGTTCCACGGGGGGTCAACAAACGGGTCAGCAACCCGGAGGTCCAACAAGTAACACCTTCGATGGCACACGACAGCAGCAGCAGAAAGACTTTGATGACGCTGTAAAAGGCATCATAGATCAAGAGAAGGCTCCTGCCCCTCCTGCCCCTTCGGTTCCAACGTTGCAAATTATGCAAATCCCAGATCTTCATGTCGTTTATACCGCTTATTCTGGTAACGATGGCTTTGGCATTGGTGCTGGAACTGACTATGGTGGTGGCTACGCTGGGGTTGGCACTGCTGGAGCCTATGACAATGGTTACGACAACGGGAGTCCTGCTGGCATGTTTGGTGGTGAAGCGCCGGATGGTGGCTGTTCGTAACCTTTGCTTGATTGAAAACCCGGCTGGAGTCTGAAACAGGAGCTAAAAGCGCCGCAGGTATAAAATTGGCGCGACGGTCAAGAAAGGGCGATCGCGAGGCATTAGTGCTTCCGCGATCGCCCTTCAATATTGCATTCTATTGCGGCTTTTCAATCCGAATCATTTTCAAGAAAGTTCCAACAGAAATAACGTGCAGGATTAAAGCAGGCACAAACATTGAATCCACTATCCACCACGGTGGAGGAGTAGCCTGAAAAGTAGCTAAATTAGTGGTCGTTAAGTGAGTTTGAATGAAGGAATAACAAGCTTGACCTTGTTTCCATCCATAACAACTTGTAGGACTTGTCAGAATAATTAGGAGTTGAAAAACAAGGCTTAAAAATAAAGGCAGGCGCTTATATCTAAGTGACTCTTGTTGACACTTCCACGCTTGAAAGACGTGGGATTCTTGGCTCAACGAAACCACTTAAATTAGAGTCCTTGCGTCATCTAACCCAGAGGTGGGATTCTCCCCAAGCGTTAATTCGGGTATGCCCTACCCTATTTGCATTTCTGCAAGTCCTGTTTAGGTTTGAAGCAAATCTGCTCCAAAATGCTGTTTGCCTAGCTCCTCTGAATCTTTTACCTACTGCGAGGTGGAGTCTAGGAAAATGCAGTAGAACCACATAGATTCAATTTTGTTAGTGTCTTTAATTTTTCGCCATCTACTGGAGGATAATCAGACGGTTTTTGAAACCCTTATCTGATGCACGTCTTGGAAGCTCGTTTTTTACTCTCTGGCAAGTGGCGAAAAATTCGTGACACTAACCAATTTTCAAGGTGCAGCGTGTCTTTCGACAGCAAGGTTTTTTAAGTGGTTGATTACCTTGTCCACAAGTACAAAAGTACAACAAGATCAGGAGTAATTTTGTGAAGATTTCAGGAAATGCCGAACTCTGTGGCGTGACCGCCACGCGGTAACCCACTCTACATCCCACGGCTAAAGCACGTTGGGTTTTGAGGGTTCCCCAGCCCTCCCATCTCTATAAATCAGCCAAGCAGGAATTGTGAAAGACGCGGTGAAGTAAACCGCCAAACTGACAATTACATATACAGTAAAAAGTGCAGTGAAATTTCCGACAGAAATTGCTTGTGACATTGCTGCAATTAATATTACTCAAAGCTGAAAATACTCTTTATTTAATGCTAGACGCGATCGCTGTTCACTCCAACCATAAAATGCGATCTTGCGCCTTTTCTTCGGCGTGTAGTTTTAATCACTTGGCTTCTGCCTCTCGATAGAGAGAAAATTACCCCTGAGGGGGATGACTGCCTAATTTAGGCCATTCTATATTGTGCTTAATGAGTACAGTAAGTTGGTTGAAATGTCTGCAACAAAGTAACAGTGTTTACAGAAATTGACGTTAAGGCTGTCAATGTTGAGAACAGCAATTGACTGTTTGACATTTTTTCTTTACCGATGAGGAGGAAGCCATGATTGAAACACTTTCAGGTGGTCAAATGCTTTGGAAACTGGAAGGCAACGATCGCGTTTTGTACTTACAGGAAAGGGAGGGCTGGGGAACCCTCAAAGCCCACTGGCTTTAGCCGTGGGATGTAGAAGGGGTTCCCGCGAGGCTGCTTCAGCCTCAGAGTCATCTCAGTCGTCGTTTTAGAGATCGGATGAGTTCTCTAAGCGTATCAGTTTGGGTTCTTGCAGATTGCTCACAGTATTGTTTTAGCAAATCCTTCTCTTCCTGGGTCACACGAAAAGTAATAAATATCTCTGGTTTTGACACAATCAACCTACCTCGATTTGTGGTATTTTGATTGTAGTGGATAAGGGTGTCAACCACTTAAAAAACCTTGCTGTCGAAAGACACGCTGAACCTTGACAATTGAATCTATGCGGTTCTGCTGCATTGTTCTAGCTTCCTCCTAGCAGCAGGTAAAAGATTCACAGGAACTAGACGAATCAGTTTTTTTGAAGCGTTTCTGCTTCAAATCCAAAAAAGAACTTGGAGAAATCCAACTAGGGTAGGGCATACCCGAAGTCGCTTGGGGAGAATCCCATCTCTGGGTTAGATGACGCAAGGACTCTAATTTAAGTGGTTTCGTTGAGCCAAGAATCCCACTCTCTTTAGAGGTGGGAGTGTCAAGGCATGATGCTTCAGAACCATGGCATCCCTATGAAGAGTTTCCGCAATATACCCTGCCCGATCCTGAAGGGTTTTCTAAAGGGATTGCCACCTTTCTGGCACTGCTGAAAAAGGACTGGACCGCAACTAAATCTTAAAAAGAAGTGTCTCTCAGGGGTTCACTTAGAGATACTTATCAGCTTAATATGACAAAATGTTAAGAACTGTGAACGATTTAATGCAGTTGCCCCCGTGTCAACTTTCCTCAAGGCAGCAATTTTATATGACGTTTCAAACTCAAACAGTTCAACCCACTCTGGCATCTCTGGTGAAAGCGTTTTTTCAGAAATCAGAAGGAAGCTGGCGATCGCAGCGCCGTTATTACACTCTCAAAGATGGCGAAACTCAAGAAGTGGTGAGTTTATTAACTGTCCAATTTCTAGACCAGGGCAGCAATGATTTACGTCAACTGGCGCAATTGCATGAACTAACTGATGAAACGGCAATGACCTGTGGTGCATTGACCAGTTGGGAGAGTCATTATATCGGTCCTAGCCCCAAACAAATCATCGGATCAACGGTGTTCGGCGTGGAAGGAACTCAGCTATATCGCGATCGCGGCTTTTCTACTAGCAAACCTGTGATTGCTCAATTCTCGATGAGGGATGCTGAAATCATGCGCTTGCGAACTGAATATAGCGGCAATGCATTTGAGGAAGAAATCAGGTTAATTGGCAGCCAATACCGCACTCGCCAGACCATCATTTCTCGCGCTGGAGAAGAGCAAATGATCGGGCAATACCTGGAAACGCGCATCTCCGACTAACCCGCTCACACTGCTTAATGCAAGCTCACTTAAAGACACTTCTGCTTGATAAACTTGGCGGGGGGAGATTGGAGATTGTTAAATTAAGTTATGTAATTTTCATCAGACTAAATCGAATAATGCCGTCCGCTGCCCTATATGATCAGGACTAACTTTGTCAGACTTCATCAGAAAAGGGAGA
>Ga0209181_10008114_pt1 | contig 14189 bp, 8 predicted proteins | sample MAT05_FD_187208 | JGI IMG/M metagenome (GOLD analysis project Ga0209181, IMG submission 187208) | Freshwater microbial communities from Lake Fryxell liftoff mats and glacier meltwater in Antarctica - MAT-05 (SPAdes) (version 2) | ecosystem: Environmental > Aquatic > Freshwater > Ice > Liftoff... | reverse complement strand
TTATCAATGTATTATCGGGACTCCATTGGACTGCATAAACAAGGTCAGTAGGATCTTCTAAACTGACTAACACTTGCCCAGTACTTACATCTAAAATTTGGACTGCCGAACTTTCCGCCGTATAGAACATACCGATAGCTAGTTTCGTACCATCACGGTTCCATGACATATCGGCAACATAACCCGCTATATTCGAAATTACTCTCGCATCATCAAAGGTGTAACCTGTTGATGTGTAAAGCCGGATTTCATTAAGTCGCCCAACCGCCAAAGTACTTCCATCAGGACTCCAAGCTACAGAAAACGCATCGCCAGTACCGACTTGAATATGTTCTCCAGTTGTAATGTTCCATATAAACGCAGCGGAGTTACTGACGCTAGCAAGTTGCACACCATCAGGGTTCCAATCTAGGTCCCCAATTGACTCAGTTTGTCCAACTAAAGTTTGAGAAAGTCTTCCACTCGTAGCATCCCAAATCTTTACCAAATCGTCCATGCCGCCGCTGGCAAGTTTTGTTCCATCTGGACTCCAAGCTAATGTGTACGCAGGTATAGTTGCATCATTTTGAAGTGTGACTAAAGTTTGCCCTGTCGCACTATCTAAAATTTGTATGAGACCTGCTTGCGTGGCAAAAGCAATCTGGCTACCGTCAGGCTTCCATTCCATGTCTCGAACCCATTCAGCGTTTACGCTATTTTCAGTTTGTGCGCTTAAGATTGATGTGACACTCAACAGATTCACACAAATGATAATCCACATCCAGTGTGTATATCGTTTCATTTCTCACTTATCCTTTTTACCATCCATGAGCAGTAAAAATCAGATTCATACGCATGTTCATCCAAGCAAAGCGTGCATCGCTTAAGTTTCCTATGGTGTTGCATCCATTAGGATGGCAATCCAAAGTAGTAGTTGAACACTGAGGAATATAGTCGCGCCATAGGTGATTTCGATGAAGTGTTGAAAAACCAGCGAGGCACAATTTGGATTTTCTAACTTCGGGGCAGGACAAAAGCCCTGCCTCGAAAGAAGTAGCATTTAAGCTACTGGCCTTCTGCGATCAGCGCTTCAGCCACCGCCACCAAATCGGCAGCACAGCCGGGCGGAATCTGCACATCGGTGAGCGCTTCGACCTGCGCCACGTACTCCGGCAGCGCATCGACGGTGAGCGCCTGAATTTCCATTTGTTCGGCGGTACGCGCAGGAAGACACGCTGTTTGGATCGCTTGCAGTCGCTCTACAGATGGGTCGGGAACAACAATATCTAGCGCTCCGTTTGCTAGACTTTGCATGTCATAATCAACGACCACTTCTGCCGCACGGCTTCCAACACTATATTCGAGTGTTGTTGGATTGTTAGCAAAAGCCAATCGAGCGCCATAAGGACTGTAATCCATCCCATTCAATATGCCCGAACTTAAGAGGGACGTTATTTGCTGGCCTGTGTTTACATCCCAAATTTCAACTAAGCCATTGGGTGCGCCGCTTGCCAGCTCATTTCCATTGGGATTCCACCGAAGCATGTTTGCATATTCGCCTAGTCCCGAAATAGTCTGTACAACCTCGCCTGTGACAGCATCCCACAAATATATAGAAACTAAGATATTTTGACCTGCTGTTGGAATACTTCCGGGCGTATCATTTGATACAAACTCAGCAATAATCCCTGCAAACAAGGTACTATCAGGACTCCATGTAATTGCATCAACAATTTCCTGCTGTGGGTAAACGGCTGTAATTTCACCTGTGGCTACATCGAAAATCGCTATTGAGCGATCTGCTCGGCTGACTGCAAACCGCGTTTCATCAGGACTCCAATCTGCTGAAACTATCCATTGTCCTTCTACTGATCCAGAAAATGCAGTTGCTACCTCCCCTGTAGTGGTATCGTAGAGTAAAATATTGAGACCATTATCTAGGGCAATAGTTCTGTTATCATCGCCCCATTGCTTAGACCTCATGCTTGATCGAACTTCACCTTCAATGCTCAATAACCTTTCGAGTGTTATAGCGTTCCAAATTTCAGTACCAATGGCTAGTTTGCTGCTATCAGGACTCCAAGAGATTGGTCCTGACAAAGTTGGGGTTATGTATCCCACAATTTGAAAATCTGAGTTTAATATCCAGACATTGTTACTATCCCCAACTAAGGCAACTTTGTCTCCATTAGGACTCCATTGGACAGCATAACCAATTGTAGGAAAAGCTTCTTGTGCCAGATAGGTATCCGTGAATATAGATAACAGACTCAGGATAACCACACACAGGCCAAAATACATATACCTTTTCATTATTCACTCTCACCTTTACTAATTAGGGTATACACCATTGGTGTTTTCCCATTGCCAATTTGGATCAACATAAATCTTGGAAATTGAAAGCGTAATCTGATTTGGAATGGTATAAAAATACCAGTCATGCACTGCAAAGTTCACAAGACCTCCTGGTTCCAAATACATAGTGCAATAAAATGGTCTGGGAACAGGACTTTGAGCGCGAGTGAAATCTGCGACGTAGGGGACAATTTGATTTACTGTAGTCGTATATATAGGTTCAAAACTGTCGATGTTAAACCTTGCGGCTATCGCATCAGCACAAGGCAAAATTGGCCCCCAGCCTACAACCAACAATCCATGATCGTCTTGATTAAGGGGATTGATATACATATAATCCCCTAATTGTAGTTGTCTTCCCGAAGCATTAAACTCACTACTAACAAAAGTGGCTAATCCAGTTGCGTTAGTAACCAAACCCGCAGTGAGATTAAGATATGAAGCTAAATCTGATGCACCGCCATCCCGAAAACTTGCAATCCGGTTATCAAACCGTGTACCTGAACCGGGAAAGTTAAACTGTACTCCGGTGTTGTTAGGATAGCCTGATTGCATCAATACATCATTAGTAATGCTGTAGTTGGGTAAATTGCTATTTGTGAAGTATGCAACCAAATGTCTATGGTCATCCCATGGATTACTTGCGCCCTGATTTCCCCAACAATATCTCCAGCCTGAATTATTTCCGGCGCTAGGATTGGAACAAGAATCAGTAAGCCCTTCTGTCATAGGCATTCCGCCGATCCAAACCGCTTCAGATACAAAGACTGCCGAACCTGTTGCACCTGCTGCCCCAGACAAGTAAGAATAATAGAAATTTGCAAAGGGTACAGGTAAAACTCCCGATTGACTGGTCAAACGGCGTGTCACTCTATTACCCGCAAGGGGATTTGACAAGCCATCGTTTTGATAGCTATGTTCAATAGCATAGTTTGCTGCTACACGCCGATCATAGCCAAGGGTTAGCTGAGTTTTATCTGAGACAATTCCATCGCAAGGATCGCTTGTACTTGTCACTCCTGCTACATAAATGCGATTCTCGAATCTCGCAAGTATCCAGCCTAAAGATTGTCCGCTACTGTTTCCAATCTCATACCAGAGTTGATCGTTCTCTACACTTTGAAGCCACTCTTTACGATATAGAATACGAATGTTTGTTCCCCAAGCAACAAGATTGGTATCGCTACGACGACCATTGATAATAGGATCACCATGTAGATATAACCCTCCTGCTGTCGCTCCCATACGCATATCCGCCATTTCAAAAGTGCGTCCGACTGATTGATAGCTAGATTGTGAAATGACATCCAGCGTGGAATTAGAGCAATTTGTATCTAGCGGGATGGGGGTTGGGGTCGCAAAATCGCTGTAGATACGGATGGAATCAAGCTGCATATTTTTGTAGGTGAGAATCTGGATGTAACGACGGCTGCCAGAAAAGCTGCCTGCGCTGCGCCATTGAAAGGGACTACCTGCCCAAGAGTTATTGTCAATGTAGGCTGTTTGCTGCCAGCTTGCGCTGTTACAAGGCAGCAGTTGGTCAGACACAGAAATACGGATTTGACGACGATCAACAGTTCCTCCTGATACGTTGCCCAAGTAAAGTGAGATTGCGCCATTCGTGACCGTCCCCGAAAAGCCGACAATCAGGCAGTCACCATCCGAAAGCTGCGCTACGCTGCCGTTAACCGTGCCAAGCGCAGATGAGGGATTCACGACCCCAATTTGCTGCTCAACCGTCGTCGCATAATTGTATTGCACAGCTTGCGCCTGCATCACTTCGGGTTCGATCTCAAGAGGTGGGTTTTGCCCATAAAGCCAAGTCACGAAGTTATCAATCCGCAGCGTACCGCCGCCAATCGTAGCGAATGAAATTGTGCCAGCAGGAAGCGGTGGATTATCTTCAACAACAATTACGGCTGTGCCATCTATTAAGATTTGTAGAGATGCACCGATAGCCGAGACCCGAACATCATGCCATTCACCAGTGATAGGCACGGCGGCTGTTCCAGTTCCGAGTAATGTGTCATTCCGATAAAGCGTAATCTGACCGTTGGCATCTAAAATGACGCTATATGCACCCGCGTCGCTTTGGCGAATGTTGATCTTAGCTGCGCCGCTATCCAACGCGACACGGACATCCATGACGAAATCACTGTAAGAATCACCGATGTTCATCGTCAGTGGTTCATCACTGCCTGTTACTTGAAACACTTGTCCGATTTCATTCAGGACAAATGACCAGCCTATACCCGGCAGCCATGCATCTAATTCGCCCGATTCAAAGTCATCATAATATCCCAAAATGAATGAGGACTCTGGCGCGGTAGTCGCAGTTGGAAGCACAGGCGCGGTCATCGTCGGCGTGACCGTCTCCAGCGGCTCAACCGTCGCAATTACTGGCGCGGGAAGTTCGGGCAGCGTCGGTGAGGCGATAGGTAAAGGGGTTTCTGCTATGATCGGTGGGGCAAAAGGTGTTTCGGTAGGTATCAACGTTGGGGTTTCTGATGGGGTGGGCGAAGGCGTTTCGGTCAAAGTAAGTGTCAGTTGTATCTCAGTAGAGGGGGGGGGTAATATCTTGTGCGGAGACAACCACCGACATAAGGCATAATAGTGCTATCGCAATCAGCGACAGCACCCCGGCAGGTCGAAAGCGGCGTTGGGAAAACATAGGCCTCGTTTCTGCTGCATTGGACGATAGCTCCAGTGTAGACGAGGCGCTATTAATGTCGCAATATACATAACGGCTTTGTAACCCGCCGTTCACCCTCCGTTTGCTCTACGCTTGACAACTACAGAACGCTAGTGCTACGCTTAGATCAATTTTTAGAAGAACTGAGGGCGCGGCATGACGCTGGAATTTAAATTGGTGTTCGATCAAGTGGCGAAGATGGGCGCGATTGATTTTGATCTGAGTGATCGCTTGCAAATAGCGATTGAGCGCTTCGACCTGTGCGACGTATTCCGGCAACGCATCGACTGTGAGCGCCTGAATTTCCATTTGTTCGTCGGCAGGGGTAGTCATACACGCCGCCTGAATCGCTTGCAGCCGTTCCAACGATGGGTCGGGAACAACATATCGAGCGCTCCGCTTGTTAGGTTTTGCATGGCATAATCAACGATTACCTCTGCGGCACGACTTTCAGCACTATATTCGCGTGCTGCCGGGTTATTAGCAAAAGCCAATTGAGCGCCATACGGACTATAATCCATCCCATTCAATATGCCTGAACTTAAAAGGGACGTTATTTGCTGGCCTGTGTTCACATCCCAAATTTCAACTAAGCCATTGGGTGCGCCGCTTGCCAGTTCATTTCCATTTGGATTCCACCGAAGCATATTCGCCTAGTCCCGAAATGGTCTGTACAACCTCGCCTGTTGCTGCGTCCCATATATATATAACCTCAGTTTTGGATAGCATACTTTGATTAACTTTTATGATGTCCTCATCCCCCGACCCCTTCGCCATACAATGGCGAAGGGGAGAAAACGGTTTACAATGGTGCTTTAAGTCCTCTCTCTACGAAGTGGGGAGGGGATTTAGGGGTGGGCATCGAATGAAAACACTGTCCGAAACTCAGGTTAATTAGGATATAATCCGAGCATTCATATCGCTTTACGTGATAAAAGCCAGACCTATCGGGTTGAAGACGACAACGCTGAACTCTGTCATTATCTCACCCGGCTTGCCCGACGATCAAGCTGTTTGTCTATGCTTGGAATCGTCGCCAACTTCACAAACAAACTTATCCTGACTATTCTGCCCATGTCATGCAATTCGCTTACCCTTGACTTTAGCCACTCCCCCAAGTCGCCAAGTTCGCCAAGATTCTCTACAATGTGACTATTCTGTGCGTCTTAATCCAGAAAGGTGTCCCCGATGCGAATCCTTAGCGCCGCCGATGTAAACCGCGCCCTGAGTATGAACGAAGCGATTGAGGCTGTAAAAGTGGGATTCGTCGCGCTTTCGGCGGGTCAAGCCCAAATGCCCGTCCGTACTGCTTTGCCGATTCCAGGTGGCGTAACCCTGACCATGCCTGCTTATATAGGCGGGGAACCGATTAGTACAGTAAAAATTGTGTCCGTTTGCGCTGAAAACGCGGCGGCAGGTCTTCCCGTTGTGATGGGCAGCGTGTTGGTGATTGATGCCCAAACCGGGCAAGTCCGAGCGTTAATCGAAGGCAGTTCGCTCACGGCGCTCCGCACAGGCGCAGCTTCGGGATTAGCGACGGATTTATTGGCGCGGCCTGATGCGTCGATTTTGGCCGTGATCGGCGCAGGGGTGCAGGCGCGGACGCAAATCGCGGCGGTGTGCGCCGTCCGTCCCATCAAGACGATTCGCATTTACAGTCCGCATAACGCGGCAGTCCTCGCGGAAGAACTTCATGCGCTCTATCACCTAAAAATTACCGCCATGCCCGATGCTCACAGCGCTTTAATCGGGGCGGATGTCGTCGTCGCGGCGACCAACAGCAGCACACCTGTTGTGCGCTTGCAGGATGTCGCGCCGGGGGTGCATATCAACGGCGTAGGGTCGTATCGCCATGATATGCAGGAGATTGCGGCGGAGATTGTCTCACGAGCGAAGGTTGTCATCGACCATCGCGCTAGTGCATGGCAGGAGGCGGGTGATCTCATCATTGCGCGTGATCGTGGGATGCTGCGCGAAGCGGATGTGGTCGAAATTGGCGAAGTCGCCGCTGGCTCACAAGCAGGGCGGACTTCACCGGAACAGATTACGTTCTTTAAATCCGTCGGCAGCGCGGTTCAGGATGCGGCTGTCGCGGCGCGAATTCTAGCTATCGCGGAAACGCAAAATTTAGGTACAGTCGTGATATTATAATTAGGTGAAACCCGAAAATTAACCAAGCAGGATGAAGATTATGGCACGGAAAATGCACCCCCTTCAGCCCATCTTTTTAGTAATTTTTATCCTCTTCTTTAGCGCTGTAGCGGGATTCGTCGTCGTTAATGGCACCATCTCGGTCTTATTCGGCCATGAGGTTGGCTTCGGCAGCGAAATGATGATCTTGCTGCCTATCATCGGCGCGTTAGGCGGCTTTGCGCTTGGGCTGATATTACACATCCTCGATCCTTTGTTTCAGAAATGGCGCATCATCGCCTTAGCGGTTGTATGGGCGGTGGGGCTATGGGCGTGGAATCTGACCTACTGCATATCACCTCTCATTGGATTGGTCGTGACCCTCGAATTGATGCGAACATCGCGGCAGCAGAAGGTGATCCTTGTATGTTTGCTGCTTGTCTTTGGGGTAATATTCCTAGAAGCGCTTAGTCCACTTCTCAATAGTTGGGATGACTCATCGACTTATGAAACGACCATCACCGTTTCGCCTCTTTTAGGGATGGTGGTAGGGTTGATTTGCGCGATAATTTTAATCGTCACGCTTGGGTTAGAAGAGATTTTTGATCCTGACGCAGAAGAATGACGCAAACGTGAACGGGAATTACATAGGCCGCTTGCTTCGCCACCGCGCAAACTGAATTCGGATGGTTTTGCGATCTCCGATGACGGCGAATTGATCGAGATAGAGTTAGGTCAACAAGATACAAAAGATGGGAGTGGCTAAAACAATGGGGATACTATAGGGAGCGACCTGTGTGGCGCTCCGGTGGAAGCATACATCGGTGCTTCCCTACACCTACCCAAATAGCCACTCCCCAAAAGATAATACAACTTCACTAAGTTAGGCTTAGATAGCCCAAGAAACGCGTTTATAAAATGCGGAAATTCCTGCGATCTCCGCATTTACTTTGTTACCTGCCTAACTCTGATTTAACTGCCTTCCACCAATTCCGCCAAGAACTGAATTTCTAAACCCACTTCTTCACTGATATTTGCCACACCCGGCGCATTGGGGATACTTAGGTTGAAATCGGTATAGAGGACTTGTGCAACTGCCAACCCTTCCAAGCGTGTTTCCGAAACAGGGGTCAACGTGACCTCAAAAGTCACGGAACGGGTTACGCCGCGCACGGTTAAATCGCCTGTAAGCTGGAAGGTGAACGCCTGCCCGCTGGTCACGCTTGCTGGAAGTCCGGTAATTTCAGTCGGCACAAAGTCGGAGAATTCATACTCGTCTTGGCTGGACTGCAAAATACGAGCGCGGAGGGCGTTGTTGCGGAATTCGTTGTCTGTCGCCAGCGTCCGCATATTGATGCGAATCGTGCCGACTTGTGATAATGCCGGGTTGGTAAAATCGACCACAATATCGCCTGCGACCTGATTCGTCCGCCCGACGACCTGAACGGGATCGCCGAATAATTCTTCGTCGATGAGAAAGCGCACTTCGGAGTCTTCCGAGACGATGCGGAATAAGGAACGTGCATCCGCTGATGCTTCCGGCGCGGTGGTGGCGGCTTCTGCCGGAACAGCGGTTGGCTCGATTGTCGCCGCCGTCGGTTCAGCGGGAACGGCTTGCGCCTCGCTGGTCGCTTCACTCATGCCAGCCACTTGCGCTTGCAGCGTGGCGTTATCGGCGGTCAATGTCCCCATATCATCCATAACACCCGTATCGGCAGATTGAGCGTTCCCAGCTTCGGCGACGGCGGCTTGTAAAGTCGCATTTTGGGCTTGAAGTTCTGCGATTTGGGTCGAAAGCTGATTCGCCGACTGAGTGGGGACAGCATTAACATCGAGTGTTGGGGCGCTGATGGCTTCGCTGGGTGTATCGTCACCCCCGACGACTTGGTTGTAAATTAAAACGCCAGCCACGCCGCCGATTCCGGCTGAGAAAAGCGCGACCACCGCTAAAATAATCCAATTCCGCTGCGACATAAAGTTCCCTCCAAGGATAATTGCATGTAAAGTTGTTTGAAGCTATTCGGCAATAATAATGGCTCTGGATGATTTTCAGTGCAGTTATTCAGGAAACACTCAGGGTTGTAATGCAAATGTAAAATGTGGCTGGAGAATTGGTGCAGCAAAATCGCAAAATTTACTTATAGCAGTCGTCTTTGTAGGGGAGAGTCTCAGACCTTCCCCTACGAAGATATAACCTTAACTGCTTAAGTTCTATGTTTATTCACGCGCTCGGCTTATCCGGCGCTTTCAGTTGCTTCGGGATTTTCGGGTGTTTCCTCAGAGTCATCTGCTTCCACCCCAATCACCTGACCTGCGCCCGCTTCACCAGCGGTGGAATTAATGGCGACGAGGAAATGCCCATCGGAGTCAATGCCGAGCGCATAGGGGAAGTTTAAGCCTTCAGCAATCACCGTAATCGTGCCATCAGCGGCAATCGAAATCACGCGCCCGGTTTGTGGCAAGTAGCCTTGGTCGCCAAAGCCGTCCGCCAGTTCAACAGCATACAGCAGCTCATCCGCGTCGTTATAAACCACATCCGTAACCAAATTCACACCCGTAAAGGTGCTGGTCAGTTCACCATCGGGCGAATACTGCTCGATGCGGGCTGTTCCGCCTTCACGCTGAAAAGGGAAACCGCCCAAAAAGCCGATATAAACCGTGCCGTCGTCGGCAACATCAACGGCTGAAGGCACAGCGCTCAAGCCCGCTTCGGTAATCGGATAAGAAGCAAACAACGCCAGCCCATCGGCTTCCGTCCAGGTCAGCACATCATTGCCGCTGGCATCGACAATATAAATTGTGCCATCTGGCGCGACATCAAAGTCAGATGGGTTGGAGACGATGGTTTGGGTATCGCCATCAGGATTATTGGCGGCCTCAAATGCGCCCAGATCAATGATTTGCGTTTGTTCCAATGTTGCGAGGTCATATTGAATCAGGGAGGAGACAATTGCACCTTCTGGTATTTCTACCGGACCATTACCGACCAGCACCCAAAGCGAGTCCTCGGTGGCGATGGCTTTAACGGCACCGAGATAACCACCAAAATAGGACATGCTGAGGAAATCCCCGGCGAGGACACTTTGCTCACCGTCAGGCGAAACAACAGTTACTTGCGAGGTATTGCCGATTTGTACTTCGCTGCCGAAAATATCCGCCCCGGTCTGATCGCCGCCCATACCTGCTTCGGTGACGTATAAGGTGCCATCTGGCCCGAAAGAAATATGACGCGGACTGTTCAGCCCGTCCGCCACCACTTCGCCATCTTCGTGCGCGGTGACGAGGCTTACCGTCATCGCTAACAAGGCCGCCAGTAAAAACACCAAACCACTTTTACGCAACATGATTCGCTCCTTTGCATTTGCATTCCAGATTGAGGGATTGACCCCCTTGTAGGATACGACAAAACACGCGCTGCGGATTAATTTTAACGCATCTCATCTTTTCCTTATCCATGAGGACAGGTACCCATATAAACCACAAAGATCATAAAGGGAAGAATGACAAATTCTAAATTCTTTGTGTCTTTCGTGCCTGCGCTAAAAATACTTCGTTTTATCTTTGGCTGAGATATTTTTTCATAGAGACTTTGCGTCTCATCTTGTTTCTCATTTTCCGCATCTGCCGCTTTTGCCGACAAGATTAGCGCTCTGTAATCGACATGACTCGGATGAACCTGCTACAATAGGCTTCATTAGGTTTTGTTTTAGCGGAATTTTTTTCATGACGATGACCACTCCTCTCGCGCTCCTCCTGCTGCTGCTGATTATTCCGGTAGCCTATATCGGCTGGCCTCGGCAGCGCTTCCGCCGTGTGCGTGACGGCTTTAGTTTACTGCTGCGTGTGGTGATTTTACTGCTGCTGGTGTTCTCATTGGCGGGGACGCAAATCGTCCAATCGGCGGATCGGCTGGCGGTGGTGTTTTTAGTCGATGTGTCAGACAGCATGGGGAGCGCCGCCCAAGAATCCGCGCTTGAAGTCATCCGCGCCGCCTTGCCTGACATGGGCATTGATGATGTGGCGGGTGTGGTCGTATTCGGCGGGGATGCTCAAGTCGAGCGCACCTTAAGTGCCGTCCGTCAATTCGGAGAGATTCGCTCCGCGCCGAATACCGGCAATACCGATTTGGCAGAAGCGATTCGGCTCGGCTTGGCGCTGTTCCCGGATGATGCAGCGCGGCGCTTGGTCATTTTGAGCGACGGTCAGCCCACCGTCGGCGATACCGAAGCAGCGGCGAATCTGGCAGTCGCGGCGGGGGTCGAGATTAGCTATATCCCATTTGAACGCGCCCCTTCGCCCGAAGTTCAGGTGCAGGAACTCCGCGCTCCAGCCGTTTTGAGCGAAGGTCAGCAGTTTGATTTGACCGTGACGGTCACGTCTGAAGTGGAGACTCCCGCCCGTGTGACGGTGTTCGCCGCCGGGCAAATCGTCCATCAGGAAGATTTAAACCTCCGCGCCGGAACGAACAATTACACGCTGACACTCGTCGCGGGTTCGTCCGGCTTCCGCGATTTTATGGTCGATGTTCAGCCGCAGGGCAACGACGGCTTTTATCAGAATAACCGCATGGGCGCGTTTACCCGCGTGGAAGGCGACCCGCGTGTGTTGGTCGTCGGCACAGATACCGAAGAAACGCAGTATATCGTCCCCGCTTTAGAACAAAATGGTTTACAAGTCGATCAGCTTGCGCCGAATGAACTGCCAGTGGGGGTCGCGCCGTTGGCACAATATGACACGGTTGTACTGGTGAATGTCTCGGCGACAGATTTATCCATCGGGCGGATGGAAACGCTAAAAAGCTATGTCGGCGATCTCGGTGGCGGCTTGGTCGTTGTTGGTGGGCCGGATAGCTACGGCCCCGGCGGTTACTTCCAGACCCCGTTGGAAGATGCGCTTCCCGTCGAGATGCAGCTTGAAGATCAGCAGCGCATCCCGGAATTGACCATCGCGTATGTGATTGACACCTCCGGCAGTATGGGGGCGCTGAGTCCACGCGGTATCGCCTATGTTGATCTGGCAAAAGAAGCCATCATCCGCTCGATCAACTTTTTGCAACCGACAGATCGGGCGGCAGTGGTGTCGTTTGATTCAAATGCTTATTTTGTGGCGGAATTTCAGGATGTGGTGAATGGCTCGGAATTGCAGCGGCTCGTCGCCACTCTGCGACCCGATGGCGGGACGAACATTCGCGCCGGAATGCGATTGATCGCCCAAAATATCGTCAACGAACCTGCCGAAATTAAGCACATTATCCTGCTGACGGACGGCGGGGCGGATCCGTTTGGCTTGGTTGATCTTTCTACGCAACTTTTTACCGAAAATAATGTCACCACGTCGGTTATTTCGATTGGCGATGATACGGGCGCGGCCTTTCTCGCGGATATGGCGCAGGGCGGCGGCGGAAATTATCACAATATCCTCGATCTGGATAACATCCCGACCATTTTCGCGCAGGAAACTGTTCTGGCGACGCGCTCTTATATCATCGAAGAAGCGCCCTTCGCGCCGTCGCTGGTGGCCATCAGCCAGAATACGGTGCATCCGATTATGCAAGGCATCAGCGCAATGCCGAGTTTGTATGGCTACGTGGCGACGACTCCGCGTGCAGCCGCGCAGGTGATTTTGCGCGGTTCAGAACCCTATCGTGACCCCATTCTGGCGGCGTGGCAGTATGGCTTAGGCCGGAGTGTCGCGTTTACGTCGGATGCGACGGCGCGTTGGGGGGCGGATTGGCTGAACTGGGAAGATTACAGCCGCTTTTGGAGCCAAGCCATTCGCTGGACGATGACCGAAGGCGCGAACAGCAATCTTGAAACGCGCGTCGTGATGGAAGATGAGCAAGCGCGGGTTATCGTGGATGCCCGTGACGAAGATGGCGCGTTTTTAAATGGCCTGAACTTAGAGACTCGCGTCGTGTTTGATCCTGAACAGGATGCCCAACGCATCGAACTGCGCCAAGTCGCGCCCGGACGGTATGAAGGGGTGTTTACGCCTGATGAAGAAGGCGCATATTTCCTACGCACAACCGACCCCTCCCGCGAAGGAATCAGCCAGACAACAGGCTGGGTGATGACGTACTCGCCGGAATATGAAGTGCGGCAGGTCGATGATACGCTGCTGGCAGCCATCGCCCAACTTACGAATGGAAGGAATCTGGCAGCCACGCCGGAAGGTATTTTTGAACACAACTTAAGCGTGATCAGCGCTTCGGTTCCGCTGTGGCCTTGGCTGCTGCTGGCGGCGATGCTGCTGCTGCCGTTTGATATTGCCGTGCGGCGTTTGATCGTCACGCAGAGCGATTTACGCCGTTTGCGAGCCTATATGAGCGCAAGATTTTTGCCGCGCCAACTCGCCACCGAAGGCCCTGCACGGATTTCCGCACTGCGCGAAGCCCGTGACCGCGCCCGCGAAACGATCCGCACTACACCCGCGCCGACGCTTACATCGGATGATGCCGCGCCGAGCATCAAACCGACACCATCGGAGCAAACACCCGCTGCGTCAGGCGGACTCAGTGCGCTTAAAGAACGCCGCCGACCCCACCGTACCGCCGACCCCACCGTGCCACCGACCCCACAGATGCCGCCTAAACGCGAGCATCCCTTGAGCGCGTCCGAGTCTGCACCCAAGCCTATATCCGAAGAAGTGCGCCAACCGCGCACTGCGCCGCCACCACCCACTAAACCTGTTAGCGGAGAAAATATCGGAGCGCGTCTGCTTAAAAAACGCCGGTATGAAGATGATGAGCCACAATCTTAAGGCAATTTTTCTGCGTTTAGACTTCTCGCTTTCTGCTTCTGTAGGGATAGAACTCCCTTCTCTATAGAAGCCACCACAAAATGCGGAATCACTAGCGAACAATATGGCTCAGATTATAGACAAATTCATAATAAATCAACAAAAAATCAACCGAATCTGTATTATACTTAGTATATAGGACTTTCGCTCACGCATTTACCCCACCCCTAAATCCCCTCCCCATTGCATGGAGAGGGGACTTCAAGATGCGTTTTTCTCCCCCTCTCCAAGTATT
>Ga0209181_10008113_pt1 | contig 14190 bp, 14 predicted proteins | sample MAT05_FD_187208 | JGI IMG/M metagenome (GOLD analysis project Ga0209181, IMG submission 187208) | Freshwater microbial communities from Lake Fryxell liftoff mats and glacier meltwater in Antarctica - MAT-05 (SPAdes) (version 2) | ecosystem: Environmental > Aquatic > Freshwater > Ice > Liftoff... | reverse complement strand
GCGGGCTGGCTCACTGACTGACTGACTGGCTGGCTGGCTGGCTGGCTGAAGTGGCCGGGCCGTCATGGCCGGGCGAGACCCGGCGCGCAGGCTCAGCTATTGTCGCGCACCCACTTTTCGGCAAATGCGTCGGAGCGTGCCTGCGCCTGGGCGCCCATGGACATCAGCCACGCCAGGGAGCCGGCTGCAAACAACACCGGCACGAGAGCAAGAATCAGATTGATCATGTTGAAGAGGGTTCAGGGTTGAGAGGCATCCCAGGCAGCTGCCGTGGAATGCTGCTGTGCAGCATAGCCGAGGCTTGCACCGCCGGCCAGGTCGACCCGGATGTCCCCGGATCGTTGGGGATATCGGCCTGCGGCGGCCGGACTTGAGCCCGGCTGATGGGCCCGGCTGATGGCCCGGCTGATGGGCCCGGCTGATGGGCCCGGCTGACTGGTTCCGCAAGACTCAGCGGCTGGCCGCAGCATCGGCAGGCAGGGCGCTGGCGGCCGCATCAGAGGCGACTGCGGCGGGGGCTGCGGCGGCTGCCGGCGCCAGCGGGGCGGCCTCCGGTGTCAGTGCGGCCTGCGCCACGATGCCGAGGCCGATGCCCTGGCCGGCACCGGCGGCGGCTGCCGCAGCCACCGCCGCATGCTGCTCGGCATGCATGCAGCCGTCGACCATGCGCTGGCCGCGCCAGGCGTTCATCAGCATCGATTTCGCCGGGATCTGCAGCCACACGACGCCGTTGGCCGTGTCTTCGAGCCGCACCGCACCGCTGCTGGTCTCGCGCGGCAACATGCGGTAGTGCCGGCCCTGGTGGCTGACGGTGAAATAGCCGGGCAGGTCGGCCAGCGGCTGCACGGTCACGCGCTGGTTGAATTCGCAGTCGGCCGCACCGGTCAGCACACGGGCGGCGACGTCCAACTGGCCGGCACTGATGGACTCCACCGTCTGCGTGGCCAGGGCCAGGCCCTTGGCGGCGTCGCTGGCCTGCTGCCTGGCTGTGGCCGGAGCCGTCTTGCTGCTGGCGGGCTTGGCCGTGGGTTTGGTCGCTGGTCTGGCAGCCGGCTTGGCAGCTGGTTTGGCAGCTGGTTTGGCGGCCGGTTTGGCAGTCGGCTTGGCTGCCGGCTTGGCGGTCGGTTTGGCCGTGGTGGCTGCAGTGGTGGCTGCCGGCGTGGCTGCCAGCGCGGTGCCGCCGGGCAGCAGGGCACAGCAGGCAGCCAGCAAGAGTGACGGCAAACTACGGTGGCGCATGGGCATGGGCATGGGCAAGGCCAGGGGCATGGGCGAAGCCGGAGCCGGGTTGACCGGTCCGGCTTCGTGAACCCCAGGCATGGCCGCCAGGCGGCCGGGGCTCACAACAGATGCTTGACGCCGTCCTGCTCGCCCAGCAATTCGGCCAGGGTCTTGTCGATGCAGGTCTGGCTGAAGGCGTCGATCGGCAGGCCGTCGACGATGGCGTACTCGCCGCCGACACAGGTGACGGGATAGCCGAACACCACGTCCTCGGGGATGCCGTACTCGCCATTGCTGGGTACGCCCATGGTGACCCAGGCGCCATCGGTGCCCAGCGCCCAGTCGCGCATGTGGTCGATGGCGGCATTGGCGGCCGACGCGGCCGACGACACGCCGCGCGCGGCGATGATGGCCGCACCACGCTTGCCCACGGTGGGCAGGAAGGTCTCGGCATTCCAGACCTGGTCGTTGATCATCTCCAGGACCTTCGCGCCGTCGATGGTGGCGAAGCGGTAGTCGGCGTACATGGTGGGCGAGTGGTTGCCCCACACCGCCAGCTGCTGGATGCTGGCCACCGGCTTGCCGGTCTTGGCGGCGATCTGGCTGAGCGCGCGGTTGTGGTCCAGGCGCAGCATGGCGGTGAAGTTCCTTGCCGGCAGATCGGGTGCCGACTTCATCGCGATGTAGGCATTGGTGTTGGCCGGGTTGCCCACCACCAGCACCTTGACGTTGCGGCTGGCCACGGCATTCAGCGCCTTGCCCTGGGCGGTGAAGATCTGCGCGTTGGCGGCCAGCAGGTCGGCACGCTCCATGCCGGGGCCGCGCGGGCGGGCGCCGACCAGCAGGGCGTAGTCGGTGTCCTTGAAGGCGGTCATCGGGTCGCTGTGGGCTTCCATGCCGGCCAGCAGCGGGAAGGCGCAGTCGTCCAACTCCATCATCACGCCCTTCAGCGCGTCCTGGGCCTTGTCGACCGGCACTTCCAGCAGCTGCAGGATGACGGGCTGGTCCTTGCCGAGCATCTCGCCGGAGGCGATGCGGAACAGCAGTGCGTAGCCGATCTGGCCGGCAGCGCCGGTGACGGCCACGCGAACGGGCTTCTTGTTCATGGGAGGCTCCAGGGGGTGAAGGCGAAGGGTGGGCGAGGGAGTGCGCAAAGGAAGGACAGCGGCCCGCCGCGTCTGCCCGTCACCACCTGCGGGCCGTGCACCTAAGTGGTGCCCAGGCCCGGGATGGGGCGGCCGCAACAGCCGTTGCAGAGTGTAGGCGAGTGGGTGCGCAATGTAGGGGTTCCCACTCATGTTGTCAAAAGTCTTATGTCTTCTATAAGACATCTGTCAGCATGCAATGGACGGCGCGCCGGCCTTTGTGCTGCAATGTCGCACCATGCCCGCTGCCCTGCCACAGCCCGCGCCCATTGCTGGCGCCGCTGCCACCAATCCTGCGCCCGACGCGGCCGAAGCTGCGCCTGCCGGCCCGGCGTTCAGCCCGCTGTACCGGCAGATCAAGGGCCTGATCACGCGCGAGCTGCAGGCTGGCGTGTGGAAGCCCGGTGAATCCATCCCCAGTGAACTGGACCTGGCCGCTCGCTTCAAGGTCAGCCAGGGCACGGTGCGCAAGGCCATCGACGAGCTGGCGGCCGACAACCTGCTGGTGCGCCGCCAGGGCAAGGGCACCTTCGTGGCCACGCATGCCGAGCAGCAGATCCAGTACCGCTTTTTGCGGCTGATGCCCGACGACGGCAGCGACCGCGGCATGGCCCGCCGCCTGCTGGATTGCCGCCGCACCCGCGCACCGGCCGACGTGGCGCGCATGCTGGCCTGCAAGAGCGGCGACGCGGTGGTGCAGCTGCGCCGCCTGCTTCTTGCACAAGACAAGCCGGTGGTACTGGACGAGATCTGGCTGCCCGGCGCGCTGTTCAAGGGCCTGACAGCCGAGCGCCTGGCCGACTACAAAGGCCCGATGTACGGCATGTTCGAGGCCGATTTCGGCGTGCGCATGATCCGCGCCGAGGAGAAGATCCGTGCGTTGGCGGCCGACACCGCATCGGCCGCGCTGCTGGGCGTGGCCTCCGGTTTTCCGCTGCTGGGCGTGGAGCGCCTGTCCTTCACGTATGGCGACAAGCCGGTGGAACTGCGCCGCGGCCTCTACAACACCGGGCAGCACTTCTATCGCAATGCGTTGAATTGAAGTTGCCGCCAGATGGCGACGTCGCTCTGGCGGATGTCGCCAAAAGCTCCGAGTCAGGCTGGTGCGTTGCAATAAACTCTCGGGGTTTCACCCGTATCACACAAGACCAAACACATGGCAGAAGTTTCTAAGACCCGACCAATCGCACGCCCCGGCGCCAACATGCGCCTGATCGAGGCGCTGCAGTACCGGCTGCCGCTGGCGGCGCTGGTGTCCATCCTGCACCGCGCCAGCGGCATGCTGATGTTCTTCCTGCTGCCGTTCATCGTCTGGATGTTCGATGCCAGCGTCTCGTCGGAGGTCTCTTACGACAGCTTCACCAGTGCCTTCGTCGCAGGCATCGGCGTGGTGCCGGGCCTTGCCATCAAGCTGGTCGCGCTGGCGCTGATCTGGGCCTACCTGCACCATGCGGTGGCCGGTGTGCGCCACCTGTGGATGGACGCCACCCACAGCGTCACCAGGCAGCAGGGCCGCTCGTCGGCGGTGGCCACCTTCGCCATCAGCATCGTGCTGACGCTGGCGCTGGGCGCCAAGCTGTTCGGGCTGTTCTGACCCGCGCAGGCGGGTCTTTCTCCAAGAGGCACACAACAACATGGCCGTCAATTACGGTTCGAAGCGCCTGGTCGTGGGCGCGCACTACGGCTTCCGGGACTGGCTGAGCCAGCGCATCACTGCCGTGCTGATGGCGCTGTTCACGCTGGCGCTGCTGCTGCAGGTGGTCTTCGGCGGCCCGATCGGGTATGACAGCTGGGCGGGCATCTTCTCGCGCCAGTGGATGAAGGTGCTGACGTTCGTGGTCATCGTGGCACTGGCCTGGCATGCCTGGGTGGGCATGCGTGACGTGTGGATGGACTACATCAAGCCGGTGGCCGTGCGCCTGCTGGCCCAGGTGGCCACCATGGTCTGGCTGGTAGGCTGCGCCGGCTGGGCCGTGCAAGTGCTGTGGAGGCTTTGAAGTTTTATGGCTGAAATCAAGACAAGTCTGCCGCGTCGGCGGTTCGACGTGGTGATCGTCGGGGCTGGCGGCTCCGGCATGCGTGCATCGCTGCAGCTGGCCCGTGCCGGCCTGAATGTGGCGGTGCTGTCCAAGGTGTTCCCCACCCGCAGCCACACCGTGGCCGCGCAGGGTGGCATCGGTGCCAGCCTGGGCAACATGTCCGAGGACAACTGGCACTTCCACTTCTACGACACCGTCAAGGGCAGTGACTGGCTGGGCGACCAGGACGCGATCGAGTTCATGTGCCGCGAGGCGCCCAAGGTCGTCTACGAGCTCGAGCACTTCGGCATGCCGTTCGACCGCAACCCCGACGGCACCATCTACCAGCGCCCGTTCGGCGGCCACACCGCCAACTACGGCGAAAAGCCGGTACAGCGCGCCTGCGCAGCCGCCGACCGCACCGGCCATGCCATGCTGCACACGCTGTACCAGCAGAACATCAAGGCGCGCACCCAGTTCTTCGTCGAGTGGATGGCGCTGGACCTGGTGCGCGACAGCGAAGGCGACGTGCTGGGCGTCACCGCCATGGAGATGGAGACCGGCGAGGTCTATATCCTCGAGGGCAAGACCACGCTGCTGGCCACCGGCGGCGCCGGGCGCATCTATGCCGCCAGCACCAATGCCTTCATCAACACCGGTGACGGCCTGGGGCTGGCCGCACGCGCCGGCATTCCGCTTGAAGACATGGAGTTCTGGCAGTTCCACCCCACCGGCGTGGCCGGCGCCGGCGTGTTGCTGACCGAAGGCTGCCGCGGCGAGGGTGCGATCCTGCGCAACGTCAACGGCGAGCGTTTCATGGAGCGTTACGCGCCCACGCTGAAAGACCTGGCGCCGCGCGACTTCGTCTCGCGCTGCATGGACCAGGAGATCAAGGAAGGCCGCGGCTGTGGTCCCAACAAGGACTACATCGAGCTCGACATGACCCACCTGGGCGGCGACACCATCCTGAAGCGCCTGCCCAGCGTGTTCGAGATCGGCCACAACTTCGCCAACGTCGACATCACCAAGGAGCCGATTCCGGTGGTGCCGACGATCCACTACCAGATGGGTGGCATTCCCACCAACATCCACGGCCAGGTGGTGGTGCCCAAGGACGGCAACCCGAATGCGGTGGTCAACGGCCTGTACGCGGTGGGTGAATGCTCTTGCGTCAGCGTGCATGGCGCCAACCGGCTGGGCACCAACTCGCTGCTCGACCTGCTGGTGTTCGGCCGCGCGGCCGGCAACCACATCGTCGACGCCTTCAAGCGTGCCGACCAGGCCCACAAGCCGCTGCCGGCTGATGCCGCCGACATGGCGCTGGCCCGCATCGCCCGCCTGGACGGCAGCAGCAGCGGTGAATACGCGCAAGACGTGGCCAACGACCTGCGCAACACCATGCAGAAGCATGCGGCGGTGTTCCGCACCCAAGAGCTGATGACCGCCGGCACGGTGGAAGTGGCCAAGCTGCGCGAGCGGGTGGCCAACATCACCCTCAAGGACAAGAGCAAGGTCTTCAACACCGCCCGCATCGAGGCGCTGGAAGTCGAGAACCTGATCGAGGCGGCCCAGGCCACCATTGAATCAGCGGCCGCCCGCCATGAATGCCGGGGCGCGCATTCGGTGGCCGACTACGAACGCGGCGCCGACGACCCGCAGTTCCCGCTCGGCCGCAACGACGCCGAGTGGATGAAGCACACCCTGTGGTACAGCCAGGGCAACCGGCTGGACTACAAGCCGGTCAACCTGAAGCCGCTGACGGTGGACAGCATTCCGCCCAAGGTTCGCACCTTCTGATCGCCGGAGCAAAACGCACCATGGCAACACGTCACTTCCAGATCTACCGCTACGACCCCGACAAGGACGCCAAGCCCTACATGCAGTCGATCGACGTCGAGCTCGACGGCAGCGAGCGCATGCTGCTCGATGCACTGATGAAGCTGAAGTCGCTCGACCCGGCGATCACCTTCCGCCGCAGTTGCCGCGAGGGCGTGTGCGGCTCGGACGCGATGAACATCAACGGCAAGAACGGCCTGGCCTGCCTGACCAACATGCGCGACCTGCCGGGCACCGTGGTGCTCAAGCCGCTGCCCGGCCTGCCGGTCATCCGCGATCTGATCGTCGACATGACGCAGTTCTTCAAGCAGTACAACTCGATCAAGCCGTATCTTGTGAATGACAGCATCCCGCCCGAGAAGGAGCGGCTGCAGTCACCCGAGGAGCGCGACGAGTTGAACGGCCTGTACGAATGCATCCTGTGTGCCGCCTGCTCGACCAGTTGCCCCAGCTTCTGGTGGAACCCCGACAAGTTCGTCGGCCCGGCCGGCCTGCTGCAGGCCTACCGCTTCATCGCCGACAGCCGCGACCAGGACACCGCCGCCCGGCTGGACAACCTGGAAGACCCCTACCGCCTGTTCCGCTGCCACACCATCATGAACTGCGTCGATGTGTGCCCGAAGGGCCTGAACCCCACCAAGGCCATCGGCAAGATCAAGGAATTGATGGTGCGACGCACCGTCTGATCGCCTGCCCGTTTGTCTGCCCCTTTGTCTGCCCGTTTGTCTGCCCTCCAGCCTGCCCGACAGCCTGCCGCAAGCCCCGCCATGCACACTCCCCAGAGCGCAGACCAGCCCATCGGCGAGCGTGAGCTCAGCAGGCTGCGCTGGCGCTGCCGGCGCGGCCTGCTGGAGAACGACCTGTTCATCGAGCGCTTCTTCCTGCGGCATGACATGCACCTCACGGTGCGCCACGCCGACGGGCTGCAGGCGCTGATGGATCTGGCCGACAACGACCTGCTGGACCTGTTGTTGTGCCGCCGTGAACCCGACGCCGACCTGGCGCGCCCCGAGGTGATCGAGGTGCTCGGCATGCTGCGTGCCAAATGACTCGCCCGGCCGACTTGCTGCCTGCGTTGAACCTGACCAAGAAAGGGAAAGCCCCCATGACCCCGTCCGACGTGAAAGCCACGCTGTCGTTCTCCGATGGCAGCCCGAGCATGGATCTGCCGATCTACAAGGGCAGCATCGGCCCGGACGTGATCGACATCCGCAAGCTCTACGGCCAGACCGGCAAGTTCACCTATGACCCGGGCTTCCTGAGCACGGCGTCGTGCAACAGCACCATCACCTACATCGACGGTGACAAGGGCGAGTTGCTGTACCGCGGCTACCCGATCGAGCAGCTGGCGGTGCATGCCGACTTCCTGGAAACCTGCCACCTGCTGTTGTACGGCGACCTGCCCGACGCGGCGCAGAAGGAAGACTTCACCGCCCGCGTGACCAACCACACGATGGTCAACGAGCAGATGCAGTTTTTCTTGCGCGGCTTCCGCCGCGACGCCCACCCGATGGCGGTGATGACCGGCCTGGTGGGGGCGTTGTCGGCCTTCTACCATGACAGCACCGACATCAACAACCCGCAGCACCGCGACATCGCGGCGATCCGCCTGATCGCCAAGATGCCCACGCTGGTGTCCATGGCCTACAAGTACTCGGCCGGCCAACCGTACATGTACCCGAAGAACAAGCTCTCGTATGCCGGCAACTTCATGCACATGATGTTCGCCACGCCCTGCGAGGACTACGAGGTGAACCCGGTGATCGAGCGTGCGCTCGACCGCATCTTCATCCTGCATGCCGACCATGAGCAGAACGCCAGCACCTCCACCGTGCGGCTGTGCGGCTCGTCGGGCACCAACCCGTTTGCGGCCATCGCCGCCGGCGTGGCCTGCCTGTGGGGCCCCGCCCACGGCGGCGCCAACGAGGCCTGCCTGAACATGCTGGGCGACATCCAGAAGATGGGCGGCATCGAGAAGATCGGCGACTTCATCAAGCAGGTGAAGGACAAGAACAGCAACGTCAAGCTGATGGGCTTCGGCCACCGGGTCTACAAGAACTACGACCCGCGCGCCAAGCTGATGCGCGAGACCTGCCACGAGGTGCTGGGCGCCCTGGGCCTGGAGAACGACCCGCTGTTCAAGCTGGCGATGAGCCTGGAGAAGATCGCGCTGGAAGACGACTACTTCGTCTCGCGCAAGCTCTACCCGAACGTCGACTTCTACTCCGGCATCGTGCAGCGCGCCATCGGCATTCCGGTCAGCCTGTTCACCGCCATCTTCGCGCTGGCCCGCACCGTGGGCTGGATCGCCCAGCTCAACGAGATGATCGGCGACCCGGAGTACAAGATCGGCCGTCCGCGCCAGCTGTACGTCGGCTCGACAGCGCGCGAGGTGAAGCCGCTGGCCGCACGCTGAGCCTTTGTTGCCGGAGTGAAAAAGCCGCCTTCGGGCGGCTTTTTTGCGGGCGGCTGCCAGCAACGGCCGCCGTCGGACCCGTCAGAGCAGGCCCTTGAGCAGGCGCGCCATCTCGCTGGGGTTGCGGGTGATGGTGAAGCCGCACGCTTCCATGACGGCCAGCTTGGCGTCTGCCGTGTCGGCGCCGCCGGAGATCAGCGCGCCGGCGTGGCCCATGCGCTTGCCCGCCGGGGCGGTGACGCCGGCGATGAAGCCCACGATCGGCTTCTTCATGTTCGCCTTGCACCAGCGCGCGGCCTCGGCCTCGTCGGGCCCGCCGATCTCGCCGATCATGATCACTGCGTCGGTGTCGGGGTCGTCGTTGAACAGCCGCATCACGTCGATGTGCTTCAGCCCGTTGATCGGGTCGCCGCCGATGCCCACGGCGGTGGATTGGCCCAGGCCGATCTCGGTGAGCTGCGCCACCGCCTCATAGGTCAGCGTGCCGCTGCGGCTGACCACGCCCACACGTTGACCTTTCTGGCCCTTGCGGTGGATGTGGCCCGGCATGATGCCGATCTTGATTTCTTCGGGCGTGATCAGCCCCGGGCAGTTCGGCCCCAGCAGCAGGGTTTCCTTGCCGCCGGCCGCGACCCTGGCTTTCATCTTGTTGCGCAACTCCAGCATGTCGCGCACCGGGATGCCTTCGGTGATGCAGATGGCCAGGTCCAGGTCGGCCTCCACCGCCTCCCAGATGGCAGCAGCTGCCCCGGCCGGCGGCACGTAGATCACGCTCACGGTCGCCCCGGTCTGGCCAGCGGCTTCCTTCACGCTGGCGTAGATCGGGATGTCCGAGAACTTCTCGCCGGCCTTCTTCGGGTTCACGCCCGCGACGAAGGCCGCACGGCCGTTGGCATAGGCCTGGCAGCCCAGGGTGTGGAACTGCCCGGTCTTGCCGGTGATGCCTTGGGTGATGACGCGGGTGTTCTTGTTGATCAGGATGGACATGTGATTTCTCCCGGGCTCAGGCCACTGCTGCAACGATCTTGGTGGCCGCCTCGGCCATGGTGTCGGCCGCGATGATCGGCAGGCCCGATTCGGCCAGCATCTTCTTGCCCAGGTCTTCGTTGGTGCCCTTCATGCGCACCACCAGCGGCACCGAGAGGTTCACCGCCTTGCAGGCGGTGATCACGCCCTGCGCGATGGTGTCGCACTTCATGATGCCGCCGAAGATGTTGACCAGGATGCCTTTGACCTCCGGGTTCTGCAGCATGATCTTGAAGGCCTCGGTCACCTTCTCGGCGGTGGCGCCACCGCCCACGTCGAGAAAGTTCGCCGGCGCACCGCCGAACAGCTTGATGGTGTCCATCGTGGCCATCGCCAGCCCCGCGCCGTTGACCAGGCAGCCGATGTTGCCGTCCAGGCTGATGTAGGCCAGGTCGAACTTGCTGGCCTCCACCTCGGCCGGGTCTTCTTCGTCCAGGTCGCGGCAGGCGACGATCTCGGGGTGGCGGAACAGCGCGTTGGCATCGAAGTTGAACTTCGCGTCCAGCGCGGTCAGCACGCCCGCGTTGTCGCAGTTCAGCGGGTTGATCTCGACCAGGCTGGCGTCGGTCTCCATGAAGCAGCGGTACAGGTTCTGGAACAGCGTGACGGCCTGCGCCAGCGACGCATCGCCCAGGCCGATGGCGCGCGCGATCTTGGCGGCCTGCGCGTCACCCAGGCCGGTGAGCGGGTCGATCAGCTCGGTGATGATCTTCTCGGGCGTGCTGTGGGCCACTTCCTCGATGTCCATGCCGCCTTCGCTGCTGGCGATGAAGGCCACCTTCTGGCTCTGGCGGTCGGTGACCAGCGAGACGTAGTACTCGCGGCCGATGCTGGCGCCTTCTTCGATGTACACGCGGCGCACCTTCTGGCCTGCGGGCCCGGTCTGGTGGGTGACCAGCTGCATGCCCAGGATCTGGCCGGCCAGGTCCCTCACGCCGTCCACGCTCCTGGTCACCTTCACCCCGCCGCCCTTGCCGCGGCCGCCGGCGTGGATCTGCGCCTTGACGACCCAGACCATGCCACTTTGCGGCCCGCCGAGCTTCTGCGCGGCCTCCACCGCCTCTTGCACGGTGAACGCCGCAATGCCGCGCGGCACCGGCACGCCGTACTGGCGCAGGATCTCTTTACCCTGGTATTCGTGGATCTTCATGGGGGGGCTCCTCGGGTGCTGTCTGGTGGACGTGTGGGGTGGAAGTGTCGGGTGGGCGGCTGACCGGAAGCTGATCGCACCGGTGCCAGGCCAGTCACTGTAGGCTGTGGATGCGGTTCAGCCTGCGGCGGCGGTCAGGCCGTTGTCGAAGTGGGCGCGCATCAGCCGGGTGGCTTCTTCGGGCTGGCGCGTGGCAATGGCTGCCATCACCGCACGGTGCTCGGCCAGCGATTCGGCCAGCCGGCCCTGCTTGAACAGCGACAGGTGGCGGTTGAGCTTCATCACTTTGCGCAGGTCCATCACGATCTGCGCACTCCAGCGGTTGCCGGCCAGTTCCAGCAGGCGAAGGTGGAACTGCTCGTTGGTGTCGAAGAAGGCGTCGCGCTGGCGCACCTGCTTCTCCAGCCGGTCATGCAGGGCCTGCAGGTCGGCGATCTGGGCGTCGCTGCAGCGTTCGGCCACCAGGCCGGCGGCGTCGCTTTCCAGCAGCGCCATCAGGTGGTAGACCTGGGCCACGTCGGCGGTGCTCATCTCGGTGACATAGGCGCCGCGCCGCACCTTCATCGTCACCAGGCCCTCGACGGCCAGCACCTTCAGCGCTTCGCGCAGTGGCGTGCGGCTGATGCCGTAAGCGGCGGCGATCTTCAGCTCGTCGATCCAGGCGCCGGGCTCCAGGTCGCGGTTGAAGATCTGCTGGCGCAGGCGCTCTGCCACGTCCTGGTACAGGGCGCGTGGGGTGAGCGGGCCTCCCTGGGGCGGGTTGGTGGCCGTCGCGGCGGTGGCGGGCAAGGGCAGCGGCTCCAAGCGTGCGGTCGACAGTTGTCAGCCTGTGTGCAAAATTTGAATTCATAATTATGCAGCAGGTATCATGACAGGCATGACGGCAGGTGGCGTGTGCAGCCTGTCACCGTTGCCAACCTGTGCTGCAGCCCGTGCTGCAGCAAGGCCGGCCGGCCGCCCGCCTGTATCAACGAACGCATGCACGCATGCACGCACGCACGCACGCTTCAAGGATTCCCGCCATGTCCGACGCCCCTGAGTTCATCCCCGCCACGCTGGACCAATGGGCCAAGGCTGCTGCCAAGTCGGCCCCTGGCGGCAACGTGGCCGCGCTGAACTGGACCACGCCCGAAGGCATCAGCGTCAAGCCGCTGTACACCGCCGCCGACGTGGCCGGCCTGCCGCACACCAACACGCTGCCCGGCTTCGAGCCCTTCATCCGCGGCCCGCAGGCCACGATGTATGCGGTGCGGCCGTGGACCATCCGCCAATACGCCGGCTTCTCCACCGCAGAAGAAAGCAATGCCTTCTACCGCAAGGCGCTGGCCGCCGGTGGCCAGGGTGTCAGCGTGGCCTTCGACCTGGCCACCCACCGCGGCTACGACAGCGACCACCCGCGCGTGACCGGCGACGTCGGCAAGGCCGGCGTGGCCATCGACTCGGTCGAGGACATGAAGATCCTGTTCGACCAGATCCCGCTCGACACCGTGAGCGTCAGCATGACCATGAACGGCGCCGTGCTGCCGGTGCTGGCGGGCTATGTGGTGGCGGCCGAGGAGCAAGGCGTGCGCCAGGACCAGCTGACCGGCACCATCCAGAACGACATCCTCAAGGAGTTCATGGTCCGCAACACCTACATCTACCCACCCGAGCCGTCGATGAAGATCATCGGCGACATCATCGAGTACACGGCCAAGAACATGCCGAAGTTCAACTCGATCTCGATCAGCGGCTACCACATGCAGGAAGCCGGCGCCAACCAGGCGCTGGAGCTGGCCTTCACGCTGGCCGACGGGCAGGCGTATGTGAAGACCGCCATTGCCAAGGGCATGGACGTGGACGACTTCGCCGGGCGCCTCAGCTTCTTCTGGGCGATCGGCATGAACTTCTATCTCGAGATCGCCAAGATGCGCGCGGCGCGCCTGCTGTGGACGCGCGTGATGAAGGGCTTCGGCGCGAAGAACCCGAAGAGCCTGATGCTGCGCACCCACTCCCAGACCAGCGGCTGGAGCCTGACCGAGCAGGACCCGTACAACAACGTGGTGCGCACCACCATCGAGGCGATGGCGGCGGTGTTCGGCGGCACGCAGAGCCTGCACACCAACAGCTTCGACGAGGCCATCGCGCTGCCCACCGAGTTCTCGTCGCGCATCGCCCGCAACACCCAGCTGATCATCCAGGAAGAGACCCACATCACCAGCGTGGTCGACCCCTGGGCCGGCAGCTACATGATGGAAAAACTCACCCAGGACATGGCCGACGCCGCCTGGGCCATCATCGAAGAGGTGAATGCCATGGGCGGCATGACCAAGGCGGTGGACAGCGGCTGGGCCAAGCTGAAGATCGAGGCCAGCGCGGCCGAGAAGCAGGCCCGCATCGACAGCGGTCGCGATGTGATCGTCGGCGTCAACAAGTACAAGCTGAAGACGCAAGATGCGGTGGAGGTGCGCGACATCGACAACATGGCGGTGCGTGACAGCCAGATCGCCCGGCTGCAGCAGATCCGCGCCTCGCGCGACGGCGCTGCGGTGCAGGCCGCCCTGGCCGCGCTGACCGACGCTGCCCACGGCGGCCAGGGCAACCTGCTGGCGCTCAGCATCGCCGCCATCCGCCTGCGCGCCACCGTGGGCGAGGTGAGCGACGCGCTGGAGGCGGTGTACGGCCGCCACCGTGCCGACATCCAGAAGGTGACCGGCGTGTATGCCGCCGCCTATGACTCGGCCGAGGGCTGGGACAAGCTCAAGGAAGAGATCGCCGCCTTCGCCGAGACCGAAGGCCGCCGCCCGCGGGTGATGATCGCCAAGCTGGGGCAGGACGGCCACGACCGCGGCGCCAAGGTGGTGGCCACGGCCTTTGCCGACCTGGGCTTCGACGTCGACATGGGCCCGCTGTTCCAGACACCCGAGGAATGCGCCCGCCAGGCCATCGAGAACGATGTGCATGCGGTGGGCGTCAGCACCCTGGCGGCTGGCCACAAGACCCTGGTGCCGGCCATCATCGCCGAGTTGCGGAAGCAAGGCGCCGACGACATCATCGTGTTCGTCGGCGGGGTGATCCCGCAGCAGGACTACGGCTACCTGTACGACGCCGGCGTGAAGGGCATCTACGGCCCCGGCACGCCCATCCCGGCCAGCGCGAAAGACGTGCTGGAGCAGATCCGCAGCGCGCAGGCGGCCTGAGAGCCTGTCGGCCCGACCAGCATCGACGCCTTGTCGCCAGCAATGACACCGCACGCGGCACCCGTGGCTGGCGCGCTGACGCTCAGCGCGGCCAGCGACGACGACTTCGAGGCCCTGCTGGCGCTGCGCATGGCCGCCATGCACGAGAGCCTGCAGCGCCTGGGCCGCTTCGACCCGCAGCGCGCGCGCGAGCGGCTCA
>Ga0209181_10008110_pt1 | contig 14194 bp, 9 predicted proteins | sample MAT05_FD_187208 | JGI IMG/M metagenome (GOLD analysis project Ga0209181, IMG submission 187208) | Freshwater microbial communities from Lake Fryxell liftoff mats and glacier meltwater in Antarctica - MAT-05 (SPAdes) (version 2) | ecosystem: Environmental > Aquatic > Freshwater > Ice > Liftoff... | reverse complement strand
GCTGCGCTCGAATGAGGAGACCGAGCGCTTTCATCGCCTCACCGGCGGCCAGCCTTTCCTCGTGCGGCGCGGCTTGCGCGAAATGGCGGACCGCCAGCTCGGCATCGCGATGCTCGAAGCGGTGGCGGCGCAGGAGGACGGGCCGTTCGGTGATCAGCTCAAGCGCGTGCTCGTGCAGGTCTGCCGCGACGCGTCGCTCACGGGCGTCGTCCGCGATCTCCTCGGCGGCCGCCCGTGTGGCGATGCGAATGCCTTCTACATCCTGCGCGAGATCGGCGTGCTGGCCGGCGATTCTCCCGGCGACGCGCGCTGGCGTTGCGAACTCTACGGGCGCTTCCTGCGACGCCACCTGGGATGAGCGATCCATTTTTCAAAGTCGGCGGCACCCTCGCAAGCGACGCGCCGTGCTATGTCGAACGCCAGGCCGACCGCGGCCTGCTCGACGCGCTCCACCGCGGCGAGTTCTGCTACGTGCTGGATACGCGGCAATTTGGAAAATCGTCGCTCATGTCGCGCGCCGCGTCAGTGCTGCGCGCCGAGGGGACGCTGGTCGTGATCATCGATCTCAACGCCCTCGGTGAGAGCGGCGACGCGGAGCAGTGGTATTTCGGAATGCTCGACCACCTCGGCGAACAGCTCGAACGCCAGGGTGTGCGCGTGCTCGACGCGCTCGAGAAACACTGGGCGGAACGCGCCGCACTCGCACCAATGCCGCGGCTGATGAACGCGCTGCGCGACGTCGTCCTCCCCGCCACGCAGAAGCGCCTGGTCATCATGGTCGATGAGATCGATTACGTGCGGAAACTCGCGCACCTCGGCACCGACGAGTTTTTTGCCGGCATCCGCGAATGCTACAATCGCCGTGCGCGCGACCCCGAGTTCGAGCGCGTCACATTCTGCCTGCTCGGAGTCGCCTCGCCTTCGGACCTCATCAAGGACTCGCGCGTCACGCCCTTCAACATCGGCACACGCATCGAGCTGCGGGATTTCACCGCGGCCGAGGCGGCGACGCTGAAAGCCGGCTTCCCTTGCGGCGCGGAGGCGGCGGAGCAGATCGTCGCGCGGGTGCTGCATTGGACCGGCGGCCACCCTTATCTCACGCAGCGTCTTTGCCGCGCGGTGGCCGAGGATGCCGGTGCGCGAGGCCCCGCGGATGTGGACCGGCATTGCGAGGAGCTGTTCCTCGCCTCCACGGCGCGGGATCGCGATGACAACCTGCTCTTCGTCCGCGACCGGATGCTGCGCGGGACGAGCGACCTCGTGGGATTGCTGGAACTGTATCGCTCGATCCGCAAAGGACGCTCCGTGGCGAATGATGATGCAAACCCGCTCGTCAGCGATCTGCGGCTGGCGGGGATCGTGCGGCCCGTGGACGGGCGTCTGGAAGTGCGCAATCGCATCTACTTCACCGTCTTCGACGCGGCGTGGATCGACAAGGCGATGCCCGGTGTCGAGCGGCGCCGCCAACGGCGCGCATTCGCGCGCGGCATCGCGGCGGCCGTAGCGGTGGTGCTCATCGGTGTCGGAGTGTGGCATGTGCTCTTCGTGCGGCCGCGGGTCGAGTACTATGATGATTTCGAGCGGCACCGCGACGGTCCCCGGGGCTTCGGGAAGCTCGCTCTGGGCGACGTGCAGAAGCGCGCGAGTTCCCTGCGCTTCACCCGCGCCGGCTGGCTCGGCCCGCTGAGGCGGATCGAGAAGATCAACGGTTGCCAGCAACTGACCAGGAATGACTCGCTCGGAAGCTTGATCGCCAGCGGGCGCGACGCGGACAACTCGGCGCAGAAGGTGGTCGCGATCCATCTCAGCTATGATGGGCGCGCATTGCGGAGCGAGACCGGGCTCAATCTCTACGGCAGCGAAGTCTGGCGCTTCGATCTGGACCGGCCTGCGGGCGATGGTTCGATCACCGGCAACTTCCGCGCGGGCGAATCCGTGCTGCCGCAGGCGCCTTCCGGCGCTTCGCAGGTCAGACTGATCTTCGATCAACAGGGCTGGGTCCGTGATGCGCGGTTCACGGACGGAAGGGGCGAACCGCGACCGGACGGCTATCGCTGCTTTGGCTTCCGGCACGAGCGCGACGCGATTGGTCGTGAGACGCGGCGGACCGTGCTGGGACCGGACGGCAAGCCGGGCTGGCATAAGGATGGATGGACATCCTACGAGTTCGAGTTCGGCCCGCGCGGATTCATCAGTGGCACGCGGTATCTGGATATGGAAGGGCGGGCCATGGAGACGAGCGATGGCATTTGCCAGACGAAGCGCGAATACGATGCCTTCGGCAACGTCGTTGAACGTCGCCGGTTCGATGCCGGAGGGAATCCTTCCACCGACAACACCGGTGTCCACCTGTGGCGCATGACTTTCGATGCGCACGGATTCGAAACCAGCGTCGCCTACTTCGGCGTGCAGGACCGGCCGACGAACTATCTCAACGGGGACGCCCGTGGCTACGCGCGCTACACGACCGGGTACGACGCCAACGGTTGTGTAAGCGAGAACCGCCATTTCGACACGCAGGACCGTCCCGTCCTGAACCACTACGGATTCGCGGGAGTGACCTACGCCTGTGATGAGCGCGGGAACCGGTGGTGGACGCAGTATCTCGGGACGGACGGCGAGCCGACGATCATCGACGATGGCTACTCGGCGTTGCTCCGGCAGTTCGACGAGCGCGGACGGCTGATCACGCACGCCTACTTCGACACCGCGGCGATGCCGACGCTGGGGAAAGGGGGCATTTTTTGGTGGGAGAGGCAGTGGGATGATTTCCGGGTCGTGCGATCGAGCTTCTTCGGGACTGACGGCCGGCCGGCTCTGCACAACGAAGGTTACGCGATCGTCCGGTGGGATTTCCGCGACCCGGTGAACCGTTTCGACTGGACCGAGAAGACTCATCTGGATGCCGAGGAGAAGCAGATGATTGACGCGAAGAACGCCGCGCGGGTGACGCGGCGCTTTGACGGCGCGAATCTCGTCGAGGAAACATTCTGGTCCACCGGCAACGCCGGCGCGACCACGGCGCCAAGTGCGCAGAGTCCATCCGTGCCGGATCTCAGCCGGAAGGAGGCCGGGGACAAGGCTGCGGATTCCGCGGTGCCGAAGGCTCGCGATGCCGCCGGTGCCGCGCCGGCTGGCAGGCGGCGCTTTGACACGATGCGCGGCGAGGAACTGAGCGCCGACGCGGCCATGAGTCCGGAGGGCTACTCGCGCTACACGCGGACTTTTGACGGCTTCGGCAATATCAAATCGACGACCTATTTCGCATTCGAAGAGGAGAGCTTCAAACCGGCCAGCCCGTCCGCCACGGACCATCGGATGGAGTACGAGTATGATCCTCGCAATCCCACACAGGCCGTGCGGTCGAGCTCCTTCGGGGTCAATGGCCAGCCGACCCGCCTGGCCAAGATCACGCCCGCTGTGGACTACGCCTACGGTCGATTCGGAAAAGCGACGCTGGTGACCTTTCACCACGTGGACGGCCATATCAGCAAGAAGCGGATGGCCTATGACGATATGGGCCGCCGCATCGAGACCGCCTTTCTCGATGGCGAGGGCCGCCCGGATGGGAGCAGCGGCAGCCATGCGACTTTCCGCGAAGCGTACGACGCGCGCGGGAATCTGATCCGCGAGAGCTGGTTCGATGCGAACGACAAGCCGATGGCGGGACCGGACTCCGTCGCCGTGCGTGAATATGTTTACGACACGCGCGACCGGCGGATCGAAATGCGGACGCTGGCGCCCGACGGAAAACCGCCGCGGGCGAGTTTCTTCTATGCGAGCTACCGCGACACCTTGGACGAACGTGGCCGGCTGGTGGACCGGCGGTTTTTCGATGCGGATGGCGAACGCTCGATGAACGCGACCGGCGCGGCGCGAATCCACTTCACCCTCGATGCGCGGGGACGCGTGGCGGAGGAGCGCTACTTCGACCCCGAGGATCGTCCGACGATGATCAAGGACGGCTATGCGGCGAAGCGGATGACTTACGATGCGCGCGGGCAGGTCGAGACGGAGTCCTATTTCGGCAGCGGCGACGGACCGGTGCGCATGAAGGATGGCGGCGAGCGGGTGCGCTTCGTGCGCGATGAGTCCGGGCGCGTGGTGGAGAAACGCTTCGAGGGCTTCGACCCGGCTCGCGGCTATGCGCTCGTCGTGCTGAAGTTCGACTCCGCCGGGCGGAACACCGAGCGCGCGATCTTCGCCGCCGACGGCTCCCCGATTTCCACCAAGACCGAGGCGCACCGGCAGCGCCTGGAGTACGACGCCAATGGGCGCATGATCCGCGGAGTCTTTTTCGATGCCGCCGGGGCGCCGTCCCGCTCGGGCGATGGCTACACCGAGGTGAATGTGGAGTATGGCACGGACGGGAGGCTCACGCTGCGGCGCTGGACCGGCTATCCGGCGGACGGGCCCTTTGCGGCGGGCATCAGGCGCTACAACGCGCGTGGGGATGAGACCGACGACGAGTTCGTCGATGCCGCCGGCATGCCTGCGACTGGCCCGCAAGGTTACGCGGCGAAGCGGACCGAGTTCGACGCCGCAGGCCGGGTCGTGCATGTGGTCTGGCTCGATGCAGGCGGGAAGCAGACCCGGGGTACCGGTGATTTCAGCGAGATGCGGATCATTCCCGGCCAGACTGGCAGGGAGCAGGAGACGATCACCTCCGGCTACGATCCCGCGAAGGGCTTTGCGTCGCGCCGGGAGCGGGCGAATGCGCGCGGCACGACGATCGAGGAACGATTATTCGACGCGGGAGACAGGCCGGTGAACGGACCCGGGGGCTACGCTCTCCGGCAGACCGAGGACGACGAAAAGGGGCGCATCACCCGCCACAGTTTCTTCGACGCGGAAGGACGCCCTGTCGGCGACCGCGACGGTTACAGCGTGCGGAAGTATGGATGGAGTGAAGGTGGCCAGGGGTCCGAGATGATCCTGACCAATGCCGATCCGTCGCGGCCCTTCGCGACGGAGGTCCGGCATTTCGACTCGCGCGGCGAGCTCGTCGAGACCCGCTTTCTCAACCTCGATGGCACACCGGCGAGCGACATCGATGGCGCTGCCGTGATTCGCTCGGAGTCCGATGCGCAGGGGCGGGTGGACCGCATCCGATGGCTTGCCGCGGACGGCAGTCCTGCGCGTTCAAAGAAAGCCTTCAACGAACGGCAGTTCTTCTACGACCAGCGCGGGCGCATCATCCGCGACGCCGCGACCGGCTATGATGAGTCACTCGGGTTTGCAAAGCTCGTCCGCGAGTACGACGAGCAGGAGATGATCATCCGAGCCTACTACCTCGATGCGCAGAACCGACCCGTGGAGACGCGTCCCTTCGTGGAAGCAGTGATGCCCGGCGGCGAAGGCGAGCGCGCCGGAATCAAACCGGGCGACCTGCTGCTCACGTACGACGGACGCGTGATCGCCGATCTCGCGAGCTTGCGGTACCAGACCGGAGCGCCCGGACTCAGTCGGCGGACGGTGCGGGTGTGGCGCGATGGAAAAGCGATCCCGGTGAGCGTCGCACCAGGCCTGCTGGGCATCCAGCTCCTCGACCGCGTCCCCGTGGGCGTCCCCGCGGAAGCGCTCGCTCCCACAGCCGAAAGACGATGACCATGGAAACACCACCGCACTCCCACGCCGGTCCGCTCCTGCTCGCGGATTTCGCGACCCGCTTTCTCTCGCCATTCTACTTCCGGATCGGCGCACACCAGGCTGCGGCGGCAGCGCTGCTGGCGCACACTTTCACCACGCGCAAAGGCCGGGTGGTCCCGCTGTGGGAGCCGGCGGGCCGTGCCGCCCATGCCTATCGCGACGAACTCCTGCCGCACGCGAGCGACTGGCTCCACTCCGGCGGGGATGGCCACGGCTGCATCGTCCTGCACCTCGCCGCAGCGGTGGAGGACGCGTGCTTTGCCGACATCGATCTGCTCCTCGATGATCGCGGCGGGAAAATCGCCTGCGGTCCCGCGAGCGGGGCGGGCATCGAGCTTTTCCTCACGCCGCAGGGCATCGGGCTGCTTTCGATCGCGCTCGCTCCGGGCTCCTTCCCGATCACCGCGTCCGACGCGCAGGCGTTCAACTACCGCCTCGCACAATTCCAGCGGCACGCTGCGCAACTGCGCAAACGCCACCCGCAGGATGACCCCGCCCGCTGGGCGGAGATTCCCGTGGAGCGGCGTGCGGAGATCCTGCGCGCGGCACCGTTGCCCGACCCGGAGCAGTCCGCCGCCCTTCCGATCGCCGACCGGCTGGGATGTTCCGGAATGCAGTTCACTCTTCACGAATTCGCCATGCACGCGCTCACACCGCTTCTGACGAAACCCGAATTCGAATGGCACGAACCGCAGCAGGAGATGGCCGTCTATACCGTCGGCCGGATCGGACAGGAGTTCGACTTCGGCGAGGCCGCGACCCGCGCCGCGCTCGCGCCTTTGCTCTCTGCGCTGGCGCAGGTCGAGGAGCCGACCCACGCGGGCGCAGGCATCGACACGCTCGCCATCACCGAGCGCGTGCTGAACCGCAAGCACTGGGCTGCCGCGGGATTGCTCGGCTCCGCGCATCTCGTCGCCGACCAGGCAGCCGATCCGGGCGGGAGCGGGTTCACATTCAACGAGCAGCGCCTCCGCATCGTGCGCGACAAATACTTCATGCCCTACCTGCTGGCGGTGCTCCAGCGCTGGGTGCTCAATCGCTTCGCCGGCATCGCGGCGGGAATCGTGCGCTCGCAGGTCGGCAGCAGGCACACGGAGTTCGAATCGCTCCGGCAGTCCGTGCTCGAGTTCGGCGTCGGCGGACAGTTCTCGCAGGTCAGCGTCCGCCAGGCGCTGCACCATGCCTACATCCTCTACCGCGAAGGACTCGCCCTCGAAGAAGCCGCCGCGACCGTCCGCACCGCGGTCGGCGAGATCAGCGGCTTCTACCGGGAGCGGCAGCTCGCTGAGAGCGTGCGTCAACAGGCGGAGATTGCGGCCAGCTCGGACCGCAGCCTGAAGATGATCGCCCACGTGCAGGGCATGGTGGAGTACATCGAGATCTTCCTCGTCTCCGTCTATGCCGGGCACCTCTGCCACATGATCGTGCCCGAGTCCCTGTGGGGCAGCCATCTGTGGGTGGCGGTGGCTGCCGCAATCGGGGCGGTGGTCACTTCGAGCATCGTGCTCCACGATGCGCGGGAAAAGCGGAGGGTGATCTTCTACGCAGTCATCGGTCTTGCGGCCGCTGCCGCGCTGCTCGGTGCCACGCACAACCTGAAGCCGCATGCTCCCGAGGTCGAACACAAGACAGTCGAGCCCAAGCCAGCCAAGCCGAAGACGACCAAACCGAAGCCAGTCGAACCAGGCGTGGTCGAACCCAAGGCGGGCGCTGCGGCGAATCCGGCGACCCCGGCCAGCAAGTAGGCCATCGACCTCCACGAGTTCGCCCGAGCCGGGACGCCCGGCAAATTATGCACAGAGTTCGGCGAGAGCCGCACCGCCACAAGGGGTTCGCAGTATTCGTCCCAGCCCAGTACCGAATGCGTAAAAGAACGCCGGATGATGCGACAGGGTTCCAGTGGGCCGGAAACGCCGTTTTCCAGAAGCCGCTGATGGCCGATTGAGGACCGCTCATACGATTTCTTCAGACTGAATGCCTGAATACAGAACGCAGCGGTGGCGTGCCGTAGCGTAGCTCTCCAGAGCTGCGCAACACGAGGCTTCGCCTACGGATTCACCCGCGCAGCTCGGGAGAGCTACGCCACTTTCCAGGCTCGCCCCGCCATCTCGCAACAGGACTGGAAAAATCGTGTCACTCCAACAGCCTTCCAACTGCTGCCCGCCGGATGCCGATGCCGCCGATGCGATTCCTGAACTCATAGACGTCCGCGCGATAGACCGTCTCTTCGTGCCAGAGCGGTCTGTCTTCGGAGACAAAGCCGGTGGCGAGGATCTTGAAGCAGGCGGTGCCGGGTTTCACTCGCAGGAGCCGGGACTGCGCCTGGCTGGCGTTGATGGCGTGGATGGTCTCCTCCGCGCCTGTGATGGTGAGGCCGAACTTCCCAATCCAGCAGGAGTAAAGGGAACCTTTGGCATCGGTGCGGATCATCTTTGGGCAGAGCGTGGCGACCACATGCCGCTTCTCATGGATGACCGGCTGACCGTCCGCCAGCCGGATGCGCTCCATGTAAAAGAGCGCAGCGTGTTCCTCGACTTGCAGCGCACGGACGACCGAGACAGGGGCGTGGCTGGCGCTGATTTTTTCAAAGACGATCAGCTCCGTGCCGGGCTTCTTTCCGACCGCCCGGGCCTTGTCGGTAAAGCTGACCAATCGCTCCAGATCGTAGTCGAGCACGGCCTCGCGCACGAAAGTGCCCGCGCCTCTCCGCACTTCCAGCAGTCCCTCGGAAACCAGGCTGCTGAGGGCCTTGTTGGCTGTGGGGCGGCTCGTCTTGAAGCGTTCGGCGATCTCACGCTCGGTGAGGAACTTTGCGCCAGGCTGCAGATTCCGCTCCCGGATGAGGGCCCGAAGCTTGCCGATGATCCGCTGGTGAAGGGTGCGGTCCGTGGACATGGATCGACAGTAGTCCGCAGAAATCCGTCTTTGACAAGTGGCTAAGCCGATTTATGAATTGGCTTAGCCACCAGACCCACTCCCGCAATGAAACTCGGATTCGTCTCCGCCATCCTGGCCGAACTGTCACTCGATGAAGTGCTCGCCTTCGCGCGCGATGAGGGCTTTGCCTGCGTCGAGCTGATGTGCTGGCCGCGCGGGAAGGCCGAGCGCAAATACGCCGGCGTCACCCATGTCGATGTCACGGATTTCACCACTGCGCAGGCGGAGGAAGTGCGGGCGCTCGCCGCGCGGCACGGAGTCGAAATCTCCGCGCTGGGCTATTATCCGAACCTGCTAGATCCCGACCGCGAGGCGGCGTCCGTGGCCGTGGAGCAGTTGCGCAGGGTGATCGTCGCTTCGCGGCTGCTCGGGCTCACGACGGTGAACAGTTTCGTCGGGCGCGACTGGACGAAGAGCGTGGATGAAAACTGGCCGCGTTTTCTGGAAGTGTGGCGTCCGCTCATCGCCTTCGCCGAGGAGAATGGCGTGCGCATTGGAATCGAGAACTGCCCGATGCTTTTCACGAGGGACGAGTGGCCCGGCGGGAAGAACCTGATGACCATGCCCGCGATCTGGCGGCGCGCATTTGCGGACATTCCGTCGAAGCATTTCGGGCTGAACTTCGATCCCTCACACTTCGCGCTGCAATTCATCGAGCCCGCGAGCGCCCTGCATGAGTTCAAGGACAGGCTTTTCCACCTGCATGCGAAGGACGTGAAGATTCATCGCGAGCGGCTGAACCAGGTCGGCGTATTCGCGCATCCGCTGGAGTGGCATCAGCCGCGCATCCCGGGCTACGGCGAGATTGACTGGGCGCAGTTCATGGCCGTGCTCATGGAGACGGGCTACGACGGCCCCGTGTGCATCGAGGTCGAGGACGATACGTTCGGCAAAACGCTCGATGGCCGGAAGCGCGCGCTGCGCACCGCGCGCAATGTTCTCGCTCCGTTCTTCGCGTGATGAACGCCGGCATCACACGCCCGCGCACCTACGTCGTCATGGGCGTCTGCGGCGCTGGCAAATCGCACATCGGTGCGCTGCTGGCCGGGCATATCGGTGCGGTCTTTGACGATTCCGACGACTACCATCTGCCGGCCAACCGCGCCAAGCTGGCGGCAGGCATTCCTTTGACCGACGAGGACCGGCGGCCCTGGTATGAACGGCTGCGCGCGCGAATCGTGGAGGTGCGTTCGCAAGGCCGCGCGCACGTCGTGGCGTGCTCGGCCTTGAGGGTTTCCTTGCGCGACTGGCTGCGTGCAGAAGATCCGCCGGACGCGCTTCAGTTCATTCTCCTTCAGAGTCCCCGCGAACTCATCGAAGCACGGATGAGAAATCGTCCGGATCATTTCATGCCGCCGAGTCTCATCGGCAGCCAGCTCGCGACGCTGGAGGTCACGGATGATCTCCTGTGCGTCAAAAACGAGGGCGCACCCGAACTGGTTCTCGAAGCCCTGCTCGCGCGAATCGAAGCCCCTGGCCTCCGCCAATTCCGTTCACCGCACTTTCTTTCCTTATGAAGCAAACCATCGCATCCCATCACATCGGCGGCCAGCAGGTCATCGATTCATCCTTAAGGGCTTTGCCGCCCCTGCAATCGCCGGTGGACGGTTCACCGCTCGGCGTCGTGCATGTTGCCGGCAGGGCAGTCGTGGATCGTGCCGTGCTGTCGGCGGAGAAGGCGTTTCAAAGCTGGAGCGTTGTCCCGGTGAAAGACCGGGTGCAGGTGCTGTATCGCTTCAAGGCGCTCGTGGAAAAATGCATCGGCGATCTCGCGAAGCAGGTGACCGCGGAGAATGGCAAGACCACGGCTGAGTCCGCCGCGGGCATCCAGCGAGGCATCGAAATTGTCGAATACGCCGCGAGCCTGCCGCAGTTGTTTGCGGGCGAGATTCTCGAAGTGAGCACCGGCGTGGATTGCTACACGCGCCGCTTTCCGCTCGGTGTCGTCGCGGGCATCACGCCGTTCAATTTCCCCGCGATGGTGCCGATGTGGATGTTCCCGATGGCCATCGCGTGCGGCAACAGTTTCATCCTGAAGCCGAGCGAGCAGGTGCCATTCACGCCGCTGCTGCTGGCCGATCTCCTGAAGGAGTCCGGCCTGCCCGATGGTGTCTTCAACGTCGTGCAGGGCGACCGGGAAACCGTCGAGGCGGTGCTCGATCATCCGGGTGTCGCTGCGGCTGCGTTTGTCGGATCCACCGCGGTGGCAAAGGCGGTCTATGATCGCGGCATCGCGGCGAACAAGCGGATGCTCACGCTCGGCGGCGCGAAAAATCATCTCATCGTCGTGCCGGATGCCGATCCGGTCATCACGGCAAAGAACGTCGTCTCCAGCGCCGTCGGCTGCGCGGGCCAGCGCTGCATGGCGGCGAGTGTGATGATCGCTGTCGGTGATTGCGACGCCATCATCGCCGCCATCGAGAACGAAATGCGCGGGCTCGCCTGCGGGTCGGAGATTGGCGCGATCATCAGCCCGAAGGCCAGGGAGCGAATCGAAGGCTACATCGGCAGGGCGGCAGCGCGCGGCGCAAAGGTGAGGCTGGATGGCCGCAATCAATCCCCTGCCGGAAAAGAGCATGGCAACTATGTCGGTCCCACGCTCATCGATGGCATCACCGTCGAGGACGAATGCGCGAGCGACGAGATTTTCGGGCCTGTGCTCAGCATCCTGCGCGTGAAGACGCTCGACGAGGCGCTCGCCCTCGAGAACGCAAACCCCTACGGCAACGCCGCGTGCATTTACACGACGAGCGGCGCGACCGCGCGCTACTTCGAGATGCGCGCCGAGGCCGGGATGATCGGAGTGAATATCGGCGTGCCCGTCCCGCGAGATCCTTTCGGATTCGGCGGCTGGAATGCCAGCAAGTTTGGCCCCGGCGACATCACCGGGCGCGACGCCATCGGCTTCTGGACCAAGACGAAGAAGGTCACCGCAAAGTGGACCGCAAAATCAACCTCATGGATGAGCTAGCCGAGGAAACGCGCGAGGCGCTGCCGCAAATGATGAATCCTTTGTTCCGTCAGAAACTCAATCCTGCCGCGGAAACGATCCTTTGGAATCGTGAACAGGTGCGAGAGACGCAGCACCGAAGTCTGCCGCAATCCGGTGTCCCGAAAATCGTCCGCGCCTTCGTCCACGACGACATCGATATCGGGATCCGCAGATTGAAGTTGGGTGCTGATTCCGCAGACCAGAAAATCTCCATGCTTCCTGAACTGTGCAAGCACCGCCACCGGGCGCAGCTTGTTCACGCCATCTGCCTAAGGAAGGGCGGCGATGTGAATCCCGCCCACTTTCAAGGCCGAAAATCGGGATTGAATTCCTTGATGTCGGCCTCGGTATATTCGGGTTCATCGGGGCCGTATGCCTGGCCCAGCAATGCCGCGGATGCCTGGAGGAAAACTTCGCGGTCATCATCCTGCGTCGAGAGAACCACGCGGAGTGCGGAACCAATTGGGAGATTCACCGGGCACCGCAATGTGAGGTGCGTCGGGTCGTCCAGAATCGCTTCGATCACATGGCTCTTCATGGCGGCAAAATATCCAGCCCCAGCATCCCGCGCAACCACCGAATCCAGCGGAAACATATGAAAGCAGCAGTGTATCTCGGCAAGGAACAGATCGAAGTGCGCGACGTGCCCGCGCCTCAGCTCGAAGCAGGCGATGTGCTCCTGAAGATCAGCGCGTGCTCCGTGTGCGGCACCGACCTGCGGACCTATCGCCATGGCGACAAGAAGATCCTCCCGCCGCGCGTCCTCGGCCATGAATTCTGCGCCACCGTCGCCGAGTCGCGTGAGCCGGACGCGAACGTAAAGGTCGGTGACCGCGTGGTGATGTATATCGTCATCGTGGATGGCCGCGATCGCTACGTGGAGATGGGCCGAGAGAACCTCACCGCGCATCGCACGACGATGAGCTACCACTATGATGGCGCATTTGCTCCGTTCATGCGCGTGCCGGCGACCGCCGTGCGGCAGGGCAATCTGTTCAAGGTTACCTCCGACATTCCCGACGATCAGATGTCGCTCGCGGAGCCGCTCGGCTGCTGCATGAACGCGCATTCGCGGCTCGGCATCGGGCTGAAGGATACCGTCGCAGTCATCGGCGCAGGGCCGATCGGCGTCATGCACGCGTGCCTCGCGCGATTGCAGGGCGCGCAGAAAGTCATCGTCCTCGACAACAATCCGGCGCGACTGGAAATGGCGAAGCGCTTCGACATTGATGGGGCGTTGCTCGTGCAGGCAGACGGATCGCATCGCGAGCAAGTGCGCGAACTGACCGATGGTTTCGGACCGGACGTGGTCATCGTCGCCGTGAGCGCCGCAGCCGCGCAGAACGATGCGCTGGAAATCGCGGCGAAGGCTGGGCGCGTGAATTTCTTCGCCGGCCTGCCAAAGTCGAACCCGATCGCGCCGCTCGACGTGAACCACATTCACTACAAGGAACTCGTCATCAGCGGCAGCTACTCGGAAAAGAAGAGCGACTTCCAGGCGGCCTTCGCACTGCTGCACAGCGGGCGTTTTCCGGCGGACAAAATCATCACGCACCACCTGCCGCTGGAGCGGGTCACGGAAGCCTTCCCGCTCATGGAGAGCGGCGAGGCGCTGAAAGTCTGCATCCTGCCTCAATCCTAAACACCATGGACAAACCCATTCATCTCGAATTGCTCATCAACGGCGAACGCCGCCCGGCCAGCGACGGCGCGCGCTCCGAAATCCGCTCACCGCACGACGCTCGCGTGGTCGCCACGGTGCCGCGCGCGACACTCACGGACCTCGATGCGGCGGTAAAGTCGGCACACGCGGCGTTCAAGAGCTGGAGCGCACTGACTAGTTACGAGCGCGAGAAAATCATCCGCAAAGCCACGGCCTACGTGCGCACGAAGGCGGACGAGATCGGCCGGCTCATGGCGCTGGAGCAGGGCAAGCCGCTCGCGCAATCGGTGAGCGAGATCGGCGGTTCGTGCGAGACGATTGATTACTACGCCGCGGAGGGCGTGCGCATTGAAGGCTGGACGAACCCGCCCGAGGACAAGGCGTATCGCTCGACCGTCACGTATCAGCCGGTCGGCGTGTGCGGGCTCATCACGCCGTGGAATTATCCCGTCTCGTTGCTGAGCTGGAAACTCGGTCCCGCGCTCGCGACGGGCTGCACCGTCGTCGTGAAGCCGACGACCGTGACACCACTTTCGCCGCTCGCCTTTTGCGCCGCGCTGGCCGAGGGCGGTCTGCCGCCGGGCGTGGTAAACTGCATCACCGGCTCCGGAGCGACGCTCGGTGACGCGCTGGTGAGGCATCCGCTCGTCGCGAAGATCGCGATGACCGGCAGCACCGCGGTCGGGAAGCAAATCCTCGCAGCGGCCGCGCCGTATTTGAAAAAGGTCTCGCTCGAACTCGGCGGCCACTGCCCGGCGATCGTCTGCGCGGATGCCGACCTCGACCTTGCGGCGAAGATCATCGCCTACAAAGGCTTCCGGAACTGCGGCCAGTCGTGCAGCAGCGTGAACCGCGTGTATGCCCATGCGAGCATTCACGATGAGCTCGTCGCGAAGCTGCGCGCCATCGCGGAGAAGATGACGATGGGCGACGGACTCACCGACCCGAAGGTG
>Ga0209181_10008108_pt1 | contig 14195 bp, 5 predicted proteins | sample MAT05_FD_187208 | JGI IMG/M metagenome (GOLD analysis project Ga0209181, IMG submission 187208) | Freshwater microbial communities from Lake Fryxell liftoff mats and glacier meltwater in Antarctica - MAT-05 (SPAdes) (version 2) | ecosystem: Environmental > Aquatic > Freshwater > Ice > Liftoff... | reverse complement strand
TATTTAAGCCTAAGCTTATTTAGTTCACCCGATAAATTTGTGATGGTTCCTTTATCAAGCATCAACAGCATCGTTTCCGCCGCATTTCTAAATTTCTCATCCCTGCTATCCGCCCTTAGTTCTCTAATGAACTTTTTCGCCTGGTTTGTTTTAGCATCTGCATGCTCACCCGAGATCGTTTCAACTGAACTGGAAAACAGCTCCTGCTCAAAATGTGCCGTTGCTTTTTCTACGTGCTTGTGGTGATAATCGGGCAGGGCTTCTGATACTTCGTTTACTTTGGCTTCAAATAGTTCTGCTGCATTTATAAAAGTCAATGGCTCTATTGCTCCTTTATCGTCAAGCTTATAAAACTCTAACTTATATGGTGACTTCATAAAAATGAGGCTTCCACCCTTTACATCTTTATGCATCTTACCCGGCTTTCTTCCAGTTCTGGCCTTTAGCGGCAAGTTCTTAATCCGCTTAAATTCTTTTTCATTCCTTTCTTTAAACTCACGAATAAATCGAAGGTAAATGAGGCGCTTGTCTTCATCTTCGCCTAACCCCTGCGTATTCAACTTTACCTGTTCCAATACTTCTTCTGCGGTATAAATCCTGCTATCCTCACCAAAGGCAGTATGAAACCCTTGCAGCTTGATGTAGGCATTGTTATATAAGTTTATCAACTGATCGCTTTGCCGCGAAGGATAAAAAGCATAATTGTAAATGATATCGGCAACACTGCCTATCCTGTTTACCCTTCCTATTCGCTGCATTAGCTTAGTGGCATTCCAGGGAGTGTCGTAATTGATCACAATGTTAGACCGATGGAGGTTTACTCCTTCGGCTAATACCTCGGTAGAAATGATGATGTCGTAATCGTGACTAAACGCACCACTGTAATTCGCATCGAAGTTTTTCTGGATAACATCAAATAGAGATTTTCTATTATCAGCAGAAACAGTCAGTGTTTTCGGATATTTCAACTGCTCTGAAAGATAGCCTGCCGTTTCTTTTGATTCAGTAAATATGACCAGCTTACCTGTATGGTTTATGTCTGTTCTGAACAATTCGTTTTTTAGCAGTTGCCTGAACATGTCCAGCTTGGGATCTTCAGTAACAGCGTCCCACTGCAAACAAATATGGGTAATGTGTTCCAGGTCGGCTTTCAGCAAATCCAGAAACGCTTCATTAAAATCTGTTGGCGAAAAGATCTGGTTCTTTGGGTCTTCGGCAGACAACTCTAATATCTTTTCTTCAATTTGCTCGTCAGACCAGTCCTGGTCCATTAAAGAATTGATATTGGTACTTGGGGCAACATATATCTTTCCCTTTTCAAACATCATTATCATTCGTTCTGTAGAAACACGGAAACGGTTCAGCGACTTTTTAAAAGCATAGAATGAACTCTCCAAACGTTTAACCAATTGGGTCATCATGATCTGTGCTAAAGTCTTGGAAATTCTTTCGGCCTGCGTATAATACCTTTCCTGTACATCAGGTAGTAAATAGGCAATTGCCTGGTAACGGAAATATCCTATTTCATCAACCAGGTAAGTAATCGTATCATAGAATAGTGTTTCAAGGTTTGCACCCAATTCGTATTCGATTGCTTTAGGTGGCGCAATCACAGGGAACTTGATGCCTTGTGCTTCCAAATCTTTTAAGTAAGCGGGGTAATTCTTTACATCTGTCCTGGTTCTTCTTACTGTAATTGGTTCCAGTATTTTATTCCTGATATCTCCATAAACACTTCTCAATGCATCTATATCTGGTCTTCCTGTAACCTTGGCAGCAGCCAATATTTCTTTATACCTGCGAGTTAGAGGGGCAAAAAAACTTTGCAGGTTAGTCGTTGGCAGTGTAGATTTTCGTGCATCCTGGAACAACTGTAACTGGTAATAAATATCATCGGGTCTATTGTTTAAAGGTGTTGCAGAAATAAGAATAACCTTCTTTCGATGACCATACACATTTCCTATGATGCTTCTTGGAGCTTTACAAATCGTTTGAAGATTATCAAACATGATTGACTTGTGATTACGGAACTTATGTGCCTCGTCTACAAGTATCAGGTCATAGTCTTCCTTAGGCCAGTAATCATCATCATCTTTTAAAATCTTATGCAGACTTCCATTACTAATAAACCTTGTGTGTTTATCTAAACCAAACTGCCTGAAAGTTGACTTCCAGTTTTTTTCGAGTTGTGGCGGGTACACAACCAGTATTTTGCTACTCAAGCTTCCATTGGCAATCAGGAACCTTTTTGCAATCATACTTGCAATGATGGTCTTTCCCAAACCCACCACATCAGCCAAAATAAAACCGTTGTGGTCTAAGATCATTTGATATCCCTGGTTCACCGCATCCACCTGGTAACTGAGTTTCTTAAATTTTTTTGGCAGGTCACCCACGGTGTCCGGATCGTAGTCAATGTTCTTACCAAAGTATTCAATCAGGAACCTAATATAAATTTCGAACGGCGTAAATAACTGGCCAATGTGCGACCTACTTTTTATCCTATCCACATCTATAGGTTGCACTTCCTCGCCATCCTCCCATAATAGCGCAAACTCTTTTTCAGCAAAAGCCACATCGTCGTAATCCCGCAAGGCAACGTTAAACTCGTAATTGCCTTCATCTTCAACACCTAAACCTGCACTTGTCAGGTTCGACGATCCGGTTATTACCTCACCGCCCGAATATTCGTTAAAAGTCTCGGGCAGAAAGATGTAGATCTTTGCATGTAACTTTTTCGTTTTGTGTACCCTTATCTGTATTTTTTTATCAATGATATCTTCCATGAACTGAAGAATACCATCTTCTACTTCTTTGGCATAAGATGCCTCCTTAATATCCTGTCGCATCCACCGTATAAACTCTTCCCTTGTTTTCCCGGGGTCTCCAAAAAACATTAGTCCTCTTCTTTTGGCTTCAGCGCTGATGTTATCAATGTTTATCCCGACCAAAATTTTTACTTCGGGCACTTTTATCAGGTGCTTCCTTATTGCATAATAGCCGGAGGCACGAAAGTACCCCACTACTGCGTGAAAGGCATATACATCGGCGATATGCTCAAATGCTCCATCAAATTTTTTGATTAACGTATTGCCTTCTCTATTGGTAAAAAAACGGGTTGACATGCGATACCAATATATAGAAAACTATTATAATTATATAGAAATCTATATTAGAAAAGTTCATGTCTACTTCGATTATCATTTAACTCTCCCATTTCAAAAATTAAAAAAAAGTAAGTACACCTTAAACAAAGGTTTATGATTGTTTTCAAGAAATGCTAAAATAAAGTAACGCCTGGTAAATTTTCCATCACCCTTTGGCACGAATTCATCAGACAGTATCTGATAAATTTAAATTTTCCCTATTCGCCGGGCAACGATTGACCAAATTTTAAATAGCTGATAAAATGACAGTTCCGCTGGAGCTTGGTTTAAGAAAACTTCAGTATAAATAAGGCTTAACCAAAACGTGCATTTTAGCTAGTGAAATAGTAAATGCCGGTTATCCATTTGCCTAAAATGGACACCTGAATTCTTCAATTCTTAATCAACTTTGTCGCAGAATGAGGGCAAATTCTTTTATTTCTTGTCACAAATGAGGGCAAATTCTCTCATATTTTGTCACAAAATGAGGGCAAATTCTCTCATATTTTGTCACACAATGAGGGCCAACCTTCACATCCTTGTCACAAAATGAGGGAAACCCATCCCATTCCTATCACAAAATGAGGGCAAATTCTCTCATATTTTGTCACACAATGAGGGCCAACCTTCACATCCTTGTCACAAAATGAGGGAAACCCATCCCATTCCTATCACATAATGAGGTCAAATTCTCTCATTTCCTGTCACAAAATAAGGTAAAACACCGCCTCAAACGATCGAACCAAATGTAACCCGCCACCCCTACATTTGCCATATGTCCATTGAACAACAATTACTGGCTTTTTTGCCGGCCAGCCGCATAAGGGCCCGTTATATTGATGTGGTTTCGTACGCCAGCGATGCGGGGTTTTATTACCTGCTGCCTAAGGCAGTGGTATTACCAAATACAGAGGCAGAAATCGTTTCGCTTTTTAAATGGTCGCATGCGCAAAAGGTGCCGATAGTGTTTAGGGCAGGCGGTACCAGCCTGTCGGGCCAAAGCATTACCGACGGGGTGCTGGTTGATCTTAGCCAATACTGGAACAAACTAAGCATTGAAAATAATGGCGACCATGTGCGGGTACTACCCGGCGTTACAGGCGCTATGGTAAATGCTTACTTACGAAAATATCAGCGTAAAATTGGTCCTGACCCCAGCAGCATTAGCGCAGCTATGATGGGCGGCATACTCAGCAATAATAGTAGCGGCATGTGTTGCGGCGTGGCGCAAAACTCGTATCACACCACCAGATACATTCGTTTTATACTACCCGATGGCAACACTTTCAGCACCGAACGGCTGGGCGATTACGAACGCCTGCAAACCGATTGCCCGGTACTTTTTGAAACCATTACCCGGCTGCGCAACCAAATTTTGAGCAACGAGGCGCTTCACCAAAAAATACGACGTAAGTACTTAACTAAAAATACGGTTGGTTACTCGCTCAATGCTTTTATCGATCACCAGCACCCGCTCGATATTTTGGCGCACCTGCTAATAGGCGCCGAGGGTACGCTGGCCTTTATAGCCGAAGCGGTGATGGACACTGTGCCTGATTACCCGTATAAGTCTACAGCGTTGTTATATTTTACTGACATTTACGCGGCCTGCCAGGCTATTGTGCCGCTAACCCAGGCCGGCGCATTAATGGTGGAGCTTATGGACCGCGCCAGCCTGCGCAGCGTAGAAAATATGGCGGGCATGCCGGCTATTGTAAAAACCCTTCCGGAGGCCGCAGCAGCCTTGTTAATCGAGTTCCAGGAAAGTGTAGAGGACTTGTTGCGCCAGCGGGTAGAGGGCTTTATGGTTGCTGCCAACAACCTTGCGCTGTTGGAGGCGCCGGTGTTTACTTACCTGGCGGCGGAGCAGGCTTTTTACTGGAAGGTGCGCAAGGGTTTGTTTCCGGCGGTGGGCGCTGTGCGGGCCAGTGGTACATCTGTTATTTTAGAAGATATAGCCGTGCCGGTGGAAAAAATAGGTGATGCCATTACCGACCTGCAGCAGCTATTTGCTAAATATCATTACCACAATGCCATCATTTTTGGCCATGCTAAAGATGGTAATATTCACTTTGTGGTTACCCAAACGTTTAATATACAAAGCGAGGTTGATAGGTACGAGCATTTTATGGACGAAGTGATAGCCATGGTAGTGCACAAATACAATGGCGCATTAAAGGCCGAGCATGGCACTGGCCGCAACATGGCACCTTTTGTAGAAACTGAGTGGGGCGGCGATGCCTACGAAATTATGAAGCAGGTAAAGCAGGCCATCGATCCGGATAACCTGCTAAACCCCGGGGTAATTATTAACCACGATGCCAAAGCCCACATCAAAAATTTAAAGGCCATGCCTGCCGTGGAGGAAGAAGTGGACAAGTGTATTGAGTGCGGCTATTGCGAACATCGCTGCCCAAGCCGCGACCTTACCACTACCCCGCGCAGGCGAATAGTAGTGCGACGTGCCTTGAAAACTTTGCAGCAACAGGGCGATAAAGAACATTACAACCTACTTACACAACAGTACCAATACGATGGACTTGACACCTGCGCAGTAGATGGCCTGTGTGCCACCGCCTGCCCTGTAGATATTAATACCGGCGACCTGGTAAAACGCCTGCGTCGCGAAAGTCATAATGCCACCGCCAATGCCACGGCACTACGGGTGGCCAAAAATTTTTCTTTAGTAGAAAGGTTGGCCCGCACCGCAGTTCAAACCGGTACCGGCATTAACGGGTTGTTGGGCAAAAACTTTTTTACTGGTCTTACCACCAGCATTAAAAAAGTAATACCAGCCATGCCGTTATGGTCGCGGCAAATTACGGCACCGCCAAAACTGAATGTATTAAAAAAAGCAACCAGCCCCGATAGGCCAGCGACTATTGTTTACTTTCCCGCATGCATCACCCGCATGTTAGGCACTTACGAGGGCAGGCAAAAAAACCTGATGGAGACCTTTATGAGTATTTGCACCAAAGCTGCTATTGGTGTAAAGGTGTTAGATAAATTAACCGGCAGTTGTTGTAGCCAAATTTTTTCATCAAAAGGTTTTAAAGATGCGCAGGCCTATACCGCCAACGATATTGTGGATCGATTATGGACCAGTACCTACGAGGGCAAATTGCCGGTAGTGATAGATGTTAGCTCGTGTGCGTACACATTACACCATTTACGGCCTGTATTAACAGCACTTAATCAACAACGCTTTGATGCACTGACTATATTGGACAGTGTGGAGTTTATATACAGCCAGGTATTGCCATTGGTGCAGGTACAGCCATTAAATAAACAAGTGGTGCTACACCCCGTTTGCTCGTTGGAAAAGATGAAGACAAGCCAGCAATTTGAAGCTATTGCCCGGCGGTTTGCTACCAACGTAACCATACCGGAAAATGCGGGCTGCTGTGGTATGGCTGGCGATCGTGGCTTTTTGTTTCCTGAGCTAACCGCTTCGGCTACCCATCACGAAGCCACGGAGGTAACACAACAATCGTACGATGGCTATTATTCCTCCACCAAAACCTGCGAAATGGCTATGACGCAGGCGGTAGGTAAAAACTATGAATCTATTTTGTATTTGGTGGATGAGGGGATGCAATAAGACCTTTCAGTTTTTAAAACACGGTATCCTCTTCGTTATAAATCGATTTCAGGTGTAACATTGCCGTTGTTATCCGGGCCTCATTGTAGGCATCAACCTGTAAAAAAGGTTAAGGTGGCTTTATCCACACACTGGTAGTTACATTATTATTGTACAATACAGTTTTGCCAACAAAGGTTATTTTTAGCCTAACTGCCAGCGAGTGTGTTGGTACATTGTTGTTACTTGTATTTATGATAGAAACAATATGCCGGGGGTTAAACGAATAATAGGCGAAAAGGTAAAATCGCCCAATTTGCAGGCAATAAAAACATCTATACCGGTAGCTGTTTTTTATGGACTTCCCTGTCCGGTTTTTTATTTTTAAAGATATTGTTTCTGATACTTAATTTATTGTACCCGATAATCTCTTTTGCCCGTTTACTTAAAAATTCTAATGATTAACCGCTATTTGGTAAGCTCAATGCTAAATATAAAATCATGATAAAAAGGCTACATAAAATTACCAACGGAAAGTGTACGACCTCTGTGGGCATAGAGGCAGGCTGCAAGGAGTGCTGAAAAAAGCTATAAATCCCGGTTCCAAAATATCAGCACCAGATTGCGGATAGTAATTAAATTTCTATGGTTTGCTCTTGTTTGGGTTCGGGTATTTTTTTGGCCGATATGTTGGTAAAATGCCAGTAAGCCTTGCAATAAAGCAGTAAGAATTTTAATGGGCACAATATTTTAATGGCCGCTAAAAACAAGCCGTTGCATCAGCAATCTAAAAAAGTAGACTACTCCAGGGCTGGTCAGCCAAATAATTACCTGATTATAAGTCAATAACTTACAAAAAATTGATTTGCTTTTGCCTGCCAAACCAGCCTTTGTTGCTACTGTTTGTCAAACTAATTAAAAATGGCGTACCGACCTGGCATTTTTACAAAAACTGCCCGTAATCGGTTAATTTTTGACATGCCATTGCCTTGTCCGGCTTATCATTTAATAAATTATTATTGATTTTGTTTGATAAATATTCCTTTCTTTTGACATACTTGAAAATATTTATTGAATGACCTTACTTTATTTTAATAAAATATATACTACACATGAAAAAATATGAAGCCGGGGTATTACACGGAGAAGTTCTGGAAGCCCTGTTAAAAGATGCCAAAGACAACCTGTTTGCCCTTCCGGCAGTTAACTGCACAGGTACTAATACCATCAATGCTACTATGGAAACAGCGGCCAAAGTTAACTCGCCGGTCATCATTCAGTTATCTAATAGCGGTGCACAGTTTATAGCCGGCAAAGGCATGCCAAACGACAATATGCAGGCCAATATTTTTGGCGCGGTATCGGGGGCTTTGCATATACATAACCTTGCCAAATATTATGGGGTTTCGGTGGTATTGCACACCGACCACGCCTCAAAAAAATGGTTACCGTGGATAAGCGGTTTAATTAATGAAGGCGAAAAGTTTTTTAAAGAAAAAGGCCAGCCTTTGTTCAGCTCGCACATGCTGGACCTAAGCGAAGAACCCGTTGAGGAAAATATTGAAACCTCGGTTCAGTTCTTTAAACGTCTGCAACCATTAGGTATGGGTATAGAAATAGAACTGGGCGTAACCGGTGGCGAAGAAGATGGGGTAGACAACAGCGATGTGGAAAACGATAAGTTATATACCCAACCAAAAGACGTAGCCTATGCTTACGAGCACTTAAAGCAAGTGGGCAGCCTGTTTACCATTGCAGCCGCTTTTGGCAATGTGCACGGTGTTTATAGCCCTGGAAATGTGGAACTACGTCCCGAAATATTGAAAAACAGCCAGGTTTATGTACAGGAACATTACCAAACGGCCGAAAAGCCATTGTATTTTGTATTTCATGGCGGCAGCGGCTCGCCGCAAAATCAAATACGCGAGGCCATAGGTTATGGTGCCATTAAAATGAATATTGATACCGATCTGCAATGGGCTTTTTGGGAAGGTATACTGGGAAATTACAAAAAAAATGAAGCCTATTTGCAAGGTCAGTTGGGTAATCCCGAAGGTGCCGATAAACCTAATAAAAAGCAATACGACCCACGGGTTTGGTTGCGCAAGGCAGAGGAATCGTTTTCCAAAAGGTTGGAAGTGGCGTTTGATGACCTAAACTGTATTAACCGGAATGCATAGTTGCCATCAATCGAAGCGATATACTTACAACAAAAAAGGGGCAAGCCAACTATGGCTTTCCCTTTTTTGCTTTGGCAGCATAACCGCCATTATAACTTTTTGTGCTTTTAAGCTATTTATGATAACCTTACCTTATACATGTAAAAAACGGTCAAATGCCTTGCTTTGCTATATTTGCACACCATTTTGTTTAGCAGGCGTAGTTAATTTTGTGCCTGTTAAACGCGGTAACCCGCTTGCCTTATTATTAAAACCATCTTTTTAAAAAAGATAGAACCTTTGTTTTTATGACAAAAAAAGCACTCATTACAGGTATTACCGGGCAAGACGGTGCCTACCTGGCCGAACTACTGTTAGGTAAAGGATACGAAGTACATGGTATTAAACGACGAAGCTCGATGTTTAATACCGACCGTATTGACCATTTATACCAAGACCCACACAGCAGCAATGTAAAAATGGTTTTACATTATGGCGACCTGACCGATTCAACCAATCTTATCCGCATTATACAGGAAGTACAGCCCGACGAAATATACAACCTGGCCGCTATGAGCCATGTGCAGGTAAGTTTTGAAATGCCCGAATACACGGCAAATGCCGATGGTATTGGAACGCTGCGCATTTTAGAGGCCGTTCGGCTGTTGGGTCTTACCAAAAAAGTAAAAATATACCAGGCATCTACTTCTGAATTGTACGGACTGGTACAGGCGGTACCCCAAAGCGAAACCACTCCCTTTTACCCACGTAGCCCTTATGCAGTAGCTAAATTATATGCCTACTGGATAACCGTAAACTACCGCGAAGCGTATGGAATGTTTGCCTGTAATGGTATATTATTTAACCACGAATCGCCTTTGCGTGGCGAAACATTTGTTACCCGCAAAATAACCCGCGCAGTAGCAAAAATTGCCCTTGGCCTGCAGGAAACTGTTTACCTTGGTAACCTGAATGCCCGCCGCGACTGGGGCCATGCCAAAGACTATGTGGAGGCCATGTATTTGATACTGCAGCAGGAAACACCAGAAGATTTTGTTATTGCCACCGGTGTAACTACATCTATTCGCGATTTTATTAGGCTGGCGTTTGACAACGTAGGGGTAGAACTGGAATTTGAGGGCGAAAATGCAGACGAAGTTGCCAAAATAAAGGCGTGTAATGGCGATTATAAATTACCTATAGGCCAGGTGGTGGTAAAGGTAGATAGCCGTTACTTTAGGCCAACTGAGGTTGAACTGTTGATTGGCGATGGCACCAAAGCCCAGCAAAAATTAAACTGGAAACCTAAATACACGATTGCCGAACTGGCTAAAGAAATGGTAGACGCCGATGTAGCCTTCTTTAAAAAAGAAGTATTATTAAAAGAAAGCGGCTTTAGCGTTAAAAATCAATACGAATAAAATGAACACGGCCGACAAAATATATGTGGCAGGACACCGCGGTATGGTAGGTAGCGCCATAGTTAGGTTACTAAAAAATAAAGGATATACAAAAATTGTTACGCGTACTTCTTTACAACTTGACCTGCGTAACCAGCAAGCCGTAGCCAGTTTTTTTGAAGAAGAAAAACCTGCGTACGTTGTGTTGGCAGCTGCAAAGGTTGGAGGTATACAAGCCAACAATACCTTTAGGGGCCAATTTTTGTACGACAACCTTATGATAGAGGCCAACATTATTCACTCGGCATACGAACATAAGGTGGAGAAGTTGTTGTTTCTGGGCTCATCGTGCATTTATCCTAAAATGGCGCCGCAACCGCTTAAAGAAGAATACCTGTTAACCGGTTTGCTTGAAAGCACTAATGAGCCATACGCCATTGCAAAAATTGCAGGTATTAAGTTGTGCGATGCCTATAGGGCTCAATATGGGTGCAATTTTATAAGCGCCATGCCAACAAATTTATTTGGGCCTAACGACAATTACAACCTTAACAACAGCCACGTATTACCGGCCCTTTTGCGCAAGGTTATTACGGCTAAAAAACAAAACGACCCCGCAGTAATTATTTGGGGTAGCGGCACACCGCTTCGCGAATTTTTACATGTGGACGACCTGGCCGATGCCTGTTATTTTTTATTGAAAAATTATGATAGTGACGGACTGGTCAACATAGGTACCGGCACCGATCTTTCCATTCTGGAGCTTGCCAAAATGGTGGCAAAAGTGGTAGGTTACGAGGGTGAAATTAACAACGACCCTACCAAACCCGACGGTACTCCGCGCAAGCTAATGGATGTAAGTAAACTGACCGGCCTTGGCTGGACTGCCAGCATTGCCCTTGAGCAGGGCATTGAAATGGTATACGACGAGGTAAAAGACGGAAACTGGACAGACTAATTGTTGTAGATGTATTTTTAAAAGCAGGGTAATTATTATCCTGCTTTTTTATGCGCGTGGGTTTGCTTTGCTTTTCCTTTAACCATTCACGTCCGTTGGCTTCGGCCAAGCTCAGCCAACGGCAACCCTCGTTTCATGTTTCACGTTTGACGTTAGACGGCCTAGGTTTCACCACTCAAAATTGACCATTAGCCTCCCTTGGCTTCGCTGCTCAGCCAAGGGCAATCCTCGTTTCACGTTTGACGGCTGACGACTAACGTTTCACCATCTATTATTGACTATCTACGTCCATTGGCTTCGGCTGCGCTCAGCCAACGGCAATCCTCGTTTTACGTTTGACGGCCTACGTTTCATCATTCACAATTGACCATACACTTCCGTTGGCTTCGGTTACGCTCAGCCAATGGCAACCCTCGTTTCACGTTTCACGGTTGACGTTTGACTATTTACTTATGGCCATTGACTATTTACTATTTAATCATCCATGTCCATTGGCTTCGGCTACGCTTAGCCAACGGCAACCCTCGTTTTACGTTTGACGGCCTACGTTTCATCATTCACCTTTGACTATTCACGTCCATTAACTTCGGCCAAGCTTAGCCAACGGCATCTCACCTTTCACGTTTGACTCCCTACGTTTCATCATTCACCTTTGACTATTCACGTCCATTAACTTCGGCCAAGCTCAGCCAACGGCATCTCACCTTTCACGTTTGACACCCTACGTTTCACCATTCACAATTGACCATACACGTCCGTTGGCTTCGCTTACGCTCAGCCAATGGCAACCCTCGTTTAACGTTGCACTTTTGACGTTTGACGGCCTACGTTTCATCATTCACCTTTGACTATTCACGTCCATTAACTTCGGCCAAGCTCAGCCAACGGCATCTCACCTTTCACGTTTGACACCCTACGTTTCACCATTCACAATTGACCATACACGTCCGTTGGCTTCGGTTACGCTCAGCCAATGGCAACCCTCGTTTAACGTTGCACGTTTGACGTTTGAAGGCCTACGTTTCATCATTCACCTTTGACTATTCACGTCCATTAACTTCGGCCAAGCTCAGCCAACGGCCTATCGTGTTTAATGTTTGTCGGCTGGCGTTTCACCATTCACAATTGCCCTTTTATCTCCGTTGGCTTCGGCTACGCTCAGCCAACGGCCTATCGTGTTTAATGTTTGTCGGCTGACGTTGCACCGTCTACTATTGACCATTCACGTCCGTTGGTTTCGCCTGCGCTCAGCCAACGGCAACCCTCGTTTTACGTTTAACGGCTGACGGCTGACGTTTCACTATTCCTTATTGACCATTCACTAATTTCCACTCACCACTTGCCTCGAGTATTTTGCTCCGCGTTTTTTAATGAGTTTCCAACATAATGGTATAAACAAGTTAGTTGCATTTATTATCTAATATATTTGTGGCTATGAAAAACGTCTTTCTTCTCCCAGCGGCAATGCTGGCCCTTGGCGGTTTTGCTTTTTGTAGTGGCAATCAAACCAGCAACTATGCTGCCAACGATAGTTCGGTTGCCCTAAAACAAACCGCCGGTAATACGGTTGTGGCCGCCGATACCACTATGCCTTTTTTATTAATGAAGCCCATTGATACTGCAGCTTACGACAGGATAAATATGGAGTTGGCTAATGGAGACTCATCGGGCAAATGGCCGGTTAAAGGGCCTTATCCCTCACCGGGAGCCATATTACCTTTCTACCGAATTGTTGCTTACTATGGCAACCTTTTTTCTACCCGCATGGGTGCTTTGGGCGAGTATCCAAAACCAGAAATGTTCCGTCGGCTACGGGGAGAAGTAAAGAACTGGCAGGATGCCGATTCCAGCTTACCTGTAATACCAGCACTGCACTATGTAGCCGTAACAGCACAAGGTGCACCGGGTAAAAGCGGAATGTACAGGGCACGTATGCCTTTTGCGCAAATTGATACCATAATAAGCTGGGCCAACGAAATAAGGGCGCTGGCCTTTGTTGATATACAGATAGGCCTAAGCACACTACAGTCCGAAGTGCCGGCATTGGAAAAATACCTGAGTATGCCCAACGTTCACCTTGGTGTAGATCCTGAGTTTGCAATGAATGGCAAAGGCGGTAAACGACCAGGAACCGTGATTGGCACCATGAATGCTACCGATATCAATTTTGTAATTGATTACCTGGCCGACCTGGTAAAAAAGAACAATATTCCGCCTAAAATTTTAGTAATACATCGCTTTACCAATGGCATGGTTAGGGAGTATGAGCGTATTAAACGCGTGCCGCAAGTGCAAATTGTTATGGATATGGACGGATGGGGCGACAAAATATTGAAAAAGTCATCGTACCTGCTATACTCAAAACGAGATCCCGTCCAGTTCACCGGTTTTAAAATTTTCTACAAAAACGACATTCGCTCCGGTGCCGACCAATTGTATTCTCCAAAAGAAGTACTGAGCTTTCAGCCAAAGCCGATTTATATTCAGTATCAGTAATTAAAAAGTAAAAAATGTGAGGCGGGAGATTGTGAAACGTCAAATGTAAAAGGTGTAAATTTTTTTTCGTCCTGCTGGGGTCTCCTTCATAGCTTTCGGCAGCCAGGGGACCCCTGCATAAAACACGTAAGCACCAAACAGTAATGAAAATTTTTTGGTCCTGCTATATTCTCCTTCATAGCTTTTGGCAGCCAGGGGACCCCTGCATGAAACACGTAAGCACCAAACAGTAATGAAAATTTTTTGGTCCTGCTATATTCTCCTTCATAGCTTTTGGCAGCCAGGGGACCCCTGCATGAAACACGTAAGCACCAAACAGTAACAAAAATTTTTTTGGTCCTGCTATATTCTCCTTCATAGCTTTTGCCAACCAGGGGACCTCTGCATGAAACACGTAAGCACCAAACAGTAACAAAAATTTTTTTGGTCCTGCTATATTCTCCTTCTTAGCTTTTG
>Ga0209181_10008107_pt1 | contig 14197 bp, 10 predicted proteins | sample MAT05_FD_187208 | JGI IMG/M metagenome (GOLD analysis project Ga0209181, IMG submission 187208) | Freshwater microbial communities from Lake Fryxell liftoff mats and glacier meltwater in Antarctica - MAT-05 (SPAdes) (version 2) | ecosystem: Environmental > Aquatic > Freshwater > Ice > Liftoff... | reverse complement strand
GAAGCATTAAGGATTGGTAGTCTGGTATCATATTTTGTCTGTTTTATAGGGAAACTCATTTTTACACTTGCTCCAAAAAGTCTCACCGTCAATTTCGGTTAAACGTATCCGCCCCAGCAAATACATATTGCTAATCAGACAGTTAGGGCTTAAGCCCTATATTTTCTCACTCAAACAAAAATAGCCGGAAAAATATTTTTATCCTAATAGTGTAACTTGTTTATTTTCAACAAACTTTTGTATACGCTGAATTCATGATATTGTTACCGGTTGCACAACAGCAGGAATAGCAGCTAAAATTTGTTACGATTTATCACTAAACGGCTTCACCGACTGGTTTTTACCATCAAAAGATGAATTAGCTTTTATGTACACTAATTTAAAAGTAAATGATTTCGGTGGTTTTGCTAGTGTGTTCTATTGGAGTTCCAGCGTGGACAGTAGCTACAAGGCGTGGAGCCAGGCCTTCGTCGGTGGCTATCAGGGCAGCAGAGATAAGGACTACACATACTATGTGCGGGCTGTTAGGGCTTTTTAACTATTTATCTGTTTGAACATTTCTGGAAATTTATCAATATGGTGATTTTTGGAGTTCTTCGGTAAATGACATAAAACATGAGATATTTTGTAATAACTAAAGATTATAATTCTCTATCTTTGCAATAAGTAAAAACATTTTTAAATGAAAACAGCCGATTTAACCATATTAATACAAAAAGATTCTGAAAGCGGAATGTATGTTGGGCAAATCGAAGAATTTCCTGCTGCTATTTCGCAAGGCAAAACCATTGACGAGCTTAAAACCAATTTAATTGATGCTTTAAAACTTCTGTTAGATGTTCAAAAAGCACAATTGCAGAAAGATTATAAACTCACTAAGGTTTTGAAAAGAAAATTGCAATTTGTATGAAGCGAAAAGAGTTTGAACGCCATTTAAAAAACAATGGTTGCATGTTACTTCGCGAAGGTTCAAACCATTCAATCTGGATTAATAAGCTGAATAAACTTCAAACAAGCGTTCCACGTCACTCCGAAATTGTAAATATAACATGCAAAGTAATTTGCATGCAATTATCAATACCTGTGCCTGTTAAATCTTAATCTTGTTCATAAGAGGTTCATCTTAATCATTGCATTTCTAAAGACTGACCAATAATCCCACTAAATGGCAAGAGGATACATTACACTTCTAAATCGAAAATGATTTGTTTATCAGGGAATTGATAAATGTAAACCAAAATATTGATATAAATCAACAGAATTTTACCAATGCGTCCGCCCCCGCCGTAGCGAAGCAGGCTCTACGGGCTATTTAACTATTTATCTGTTTGAACATTACTGGAAATTTATCAATATGGTGATTTTTGGAGTTCTTCGGTAAATGACATTAAACACGAGATATTTTGTAATAACTAAAGATTTTGTATCTAATCAGTCGGAACTCGGAAGTCGAATAAAAAATCTAAAGAATAATTTCACCTCCTTCAATTATGCCAGCCTAAGACCATGGCATTTCAGCTTTAATAGCATCATCTGTTTTATTAATTCTAAAATAATTTGGTAGTGATATGTAAATCAGTTAATATTGCAGAGAATTTCCATGCCCTTATTAACTATTTCATTCATTTCCCTTACTTTATATATCAGTTGTAATCATTGTTTATGATTCGCAAGTCTTGTATTTCACACCATTATATACTTAATTTCCACATTTTAACCAAACATGTACGATATTCTTGAATTGAATAAAAAGCTTCTTCCTGAACTAAGAGAAGTTGCTAAAGAATTGGATATTAAACGAGTTGAATCCTTCAAAAAGCAGGAGCTTGTTTATAAAATCCTCGATCAGCAGGCTATTGCAGCCTCTGAAGCCAAGTCTGCAAAAAAAGAATCTGCTCCGCAGTCAAATCAGGGCGCAGCTCCTGAAAGAAGAAAATTTGTTAAACCGCAACAACAGTTTAAACGGCCTGCACAGGAAAATCAGGCTGTAGCACCTGCTACTCCCGCACCTGCACCCGCACCTGCACCTGCACCTGCACCTGCTTCACCTGCTGCTTCACCTGCTCAGGGCGCTCCCAAAAAAGACTTTAAAAAGCCTCGTTTTGTGAAACCTTCACAAAAACATGCTCACGACAACAGACCTCACGAATCGGTTAAATTGCCTGATATAGCCGACACTGAAACCGATGATCTGATTATTGATCCGGTTCCTGCCGAAAATCTAACTCCTAATGAAAGTCTCCCACAGCTTGAGAGAAAAACTTTCGACGGAAATCAGGAAACTACTCTTCCCCGTGAAGAAAGAAAACACCGTAATGAAAATCAGGATCCTAATGCACGTCAGGATAGACCCGAGAGGTCCGAAAGACCAGACAGGCAGGACAGACCCGAAAGAGGTGAAAGACCCGAAAAAAGACAAAACGACAGGTATGATTTCGAGGGAATTATTGTTTCCTCAGGTGTGCTTGAAATAATGCCCGATGGATACGGATTTCTGAGATCAGCAGATTATAATTACCTGAATTCCCCTGATGATATCTATGTTTCACAGAGCCAGATAAAATTATTCGGTTTAAAAACCGGTGATAACGTAAAAGGCGCAATCCGTCCCCCTAAAGAAGGTGAAAAATATTTCCCGCTTATCAAAGTTGAAGAAATAAATGGCCGCTCCCCGGATTATATCAGGGATCGTGTTCCCTTCGATTTCCTCACTCCCTTATTCCCGAATGAGAAATTTAGTCTGGTAGGTCCCGGTCATACCAATCTTTCTGTAAGGGTGGTGGATATGTTCGCTCCGATTGGAAAAGGTCAGAGGGGATTAATTGTTGCACAGCCTAAAACAGGTAAAACCGTATTGTTGCAAAATATTGCCAACGCAATTGCAGCAAATCATCCCGAAGTATATCTGATTATTTTATTGGTGGATGAAAGGCCTGAAGAGGTAACCGACATGGCCCGTAACGTTAATGCAGAAGTGGTTTCTTCAACCTTTGATGAACCTGCAGAACGGCATGTACGCGTTGCAAATATTGTACTTGAAAAAGCAAAGAGAATGGTGGAATGCGGACATGATGTGGTAATCCTTCTGGATTCCATAACTCGTCTGGCCCGCGCTTACAATACTATTGCACCTGCTTCTGGTAAAGTTCTTTCCGGGGGAGTTGATGCAAATGCACTACATAAACCTAAAAGATTCTTCGGTGCTGCCAGAAACATTGAAAATGGTGGCTCACTGACTATCATCGCTACTGCACTTACAGAAACCGGATCAAAAATGGATGATGTAATTTTCGAAGAGTTTAAAGGGACCGGTAATATGGAACTTCAGCTCGACAGAAAACTTGCCAACAAACGCGTTTGGCCTGCAGTTGACATCAACGCATCAAGCACCCGTCGTGAGGATTTGCTTCTTGACAAACATTCACTGAATAAAATATGGGTTCTGAGGAATTATTTATCTGATATGACTTCAGTTGAGGCGATGGACTTTATTTCAGACCGCATGTCGAAAACTGATTCGAATGAAGAGTTTTTAATTTCGATGAATAGCGAATAGACAATAAGAGATTTTCCTTTTTAAAGAGCCTTCTGTTTTTACAGAGGGCTTTTTTTTATGTCGGTAGTATATTATTTATTCCAAACGACCATTTCTTATTTGAAATAAATATGAATAAGCCCCTCACCGTATTTTTACTTATAAAATACCGGCATTTTTCTTAATTTTGTAATTCGTTTCAATTTTTCATAACAATTTGTTTTTTAAGTACTTAATATAATATAATATAATAACTGAAATGGCTGATAAAAAGAATTTTGTGACCTGTGATGGTAACTATGCAGCAGCTTATATCGCTTATATGTTTAGCGAAGTAGCTGCGATTTATCCAATCACTCCTTCTTCAACCATGGCAGAGTACATTGATGAATGGGCTGCCTTTGGTAAAAAGAATATTTTTGGTGAAATTGTTAAGGTTTCTGAGATGCAATCAGAAGGTGGAGCAGCTGGTGCTCTTCACGGCGCATTGCAGAGCGGCGCATTATCTTCAACATTTACCGCTTCCCAGGGATTGTTATTAATGATCCCTAACATGTATAAAATCTCCGGTGAGCTTTTACCGGCAGTATTCCATGTTTCTGCACGTAGTTTGGCTGCTCAGGCTCTTTCGATCTTTGGTGATCATAGCGACGTTATGAGTGCCCGTCAGACAGGTTTTGCCATGCTGGCAACCGGTAGCGTTCAGCAAATTATGGACCTTGCAGGTATTGCGCATCTTGCTGCAATCAAATCAAGAGTTCCATTTTTGCATTTCTTTGATGGGTTCCGCACCTCCCACGAAATCCAGAAAGTTGAATATCCTGCTATGGAACAATTAGCATCTATGCTGGATTTCAAAGCTGTACAGGCTTTCCGTGATAAAGCTCTGAATCCGGAGCATCCTGTAACCCGCGGAACAGCTCAGAACCCTGATATCTACTTCCAGTCGAGAGAAGCTGCAAACGGTTTCTATGAAGGAATACCTGATATGGTAGAGGAGTATATGCAGCAGATCACTAAGATGACCGGCCGCGAGTATCATCCATTTACCTATTATGGTGCCAAAGATGCCGAAAACATTATCGTTGCAATGGGCTCAATTACTGAAACAATTCAGGAAGTAATTGATATGCTTGTTGAAAAAGGCGAAAAAGTTGGATTAATCTCTGTTCATCTGTATCGCCCATTCTCAGGCAAATACTTCTTTAAAGTATTACCAAAATCTGTAAAAAAAGTTACCGTTCTCGATCGTACCAAAGAAATTGGTGCTAACGGAGAACCTCTTTATCTGGATATACGTGACCTGTTCTACGGAAGAGAAAACGCACCGGTAATTGTAGGTGGCAGATACGGTCTCAGCTCAAAAGATACCACTCCTGCAATGATGCTTTCTGTTTTCGATAACATGAAAATGAAAGAAGCGAAAAACAGGTTCACTGTTGGTATTAATGATGATGTTAGCTTCCTTTCACTTCCTTTACTTCCTGAGATTTCAGTAGTAAAGAAAGGTACTTACGAAGCTAAATTTTATGGTTTAGGTTCCGATGGTACCGTTGGAGCTAATAAAAACTCCATTAAGATTATCGGCGAATCAACTGACAAATATTGCCAGGCTTATTTTGCATACGATTCAAAAAAATCGGGTGGTATAACTACTTCTCACCTTCGTTTCGGCGATCAGCCCATCAGAGCTCCATACCTTGTTGGAACGCCTGATTTTGTTGCTTGTCATGTACCTTCATATATCTACAAGTATGATATGCTGAAAGGTCTGAAAAAAGGTGGAATGTTTCTTCTGAACTGCTCATGGGATGTTAAAGAGGCGCAAGAGAAATTGCCGGATTCAATGAAGAAATTCCTTGCCGATAATAATATCAATTTCTATATTATTGATGCAACCAAGGTTGCCGAAGAACTCGGTCTTGGTAACCGCACCAATACAATCATGCAAGCATCTTTCTTTAAAATTGCCAACGTTATTCCTTACGAACTGGCTGTTTCAGAAATGAAGAGGTTTATTGTTAAATCCTTTGGCCGTAAGGGTGAAGAAGTAGTTGCAATGAACAATGCAGCTGTTGACAAAGGTGGAGAAGTTACCAAAGTTGAAGTTCCTGCAAGCTGGTCAAAAATCACTGTAGGAAAAGAGACTGATGGTCGCAGCCTTCCTGATTTCATCAAAAATGTTGTTGAACCCATTAATAATCTCAAGGGTGATGACCTTCCAGTTAGCGCATTCAAAGGTCGCGAAGATGGTACGTTCCCTGCAGGAACTACCCAGTACGAAAAACGTGGAATAGCAGTTAATGTTCCTGAATGGCAATCAGCAAATTGTATTCAGTGTAACCAGTGCTCTTATGTTTGTCCTCACGCTGCAATTCGTCCTTTCCTACTCGATGAGACAGACATGAAATCATTGCCAAAAGGAGCTCCAACAGTTGCTGCTAATGGTAAGTCACTTGCAGGTTTGCAATACAAAATGCAGGTTTCTGTACTTGATTGCACAGGTTGCGGTAACTGTGCTGATGTTTGTCCTTCCAAAGAGAAGTCTCTCATCATGAAACCTCTTGAAAGTCAGCTTATTGAAATAGAAAACTGGAACTATCTTGGAAACAAAGTAAGTTACAAAGATACCCTTCTTCCCAAAGATGCTGCTATTAAAAACACTCAGTTTGCAAAACCATTATTCGAGTTTTCAGGTGCGTGTGCAGGGTGCGGTGAAACTCCCTATATTAAACTGATTACTCAGTTGTTTGGAGAAAGAATGATGGTTTCCAACGCTACTGGTTGTTCTTCAATTTATGGTGGTTCAGCACCTTCAACGCCTTATTGTGTAAATAAGGATCAGGAAGGTCCTGCTTGGGCAAACTCCTTATTTGAAGATAATGCTGAATATGGCTATGGTATGGCAATTGGTGTTGCTCAGATGCGCGATAGGATCAGCTTATTGATGAACACTGCAATTCAGAATGGCGCTTCAGCAAATTTGAAAACAGCTTTCGAAGCATGGCTGGCTGGCAGAGACAAAGCCGCTGAGTCAAAAGAAGCTACTAAACTGGTTATTGCTGCTTGTGAAAAAGAAAAATCTCAGGTAACTACTGATATTCTTAACCTAAAACAATACCTAATTAAAAAATCACAGTGGATTTTCGGAGGTGACGGATGGGCTTATGATATTGGTTACGGTGGACTTGATCATGTTCTTGCTTCAGGCGAAGATGTGAATGTACTGGTTATGGATACTGAAGTGTATTCAAATACTGGTGGACAGTCATCAAAAGCAACTCCAGTTGGTGCAGTAGCAAAATTCGCAACTGCCGGTAAGAGAATCAGGAAGAAAGACCTAGGTATGATGGCAATGAGTTATGGTTATGTATATGTAGCTCAGGTTGCTATGGGTGCTAATCAGGCTCAGTATCTTAAGGTTTTAAGAGAAGCTGAAGCATATCCGGGACCATCACTCATTATTGCTTATTCTCCATGTATTAATCATGGCTTAAAAGCAGGAATGGGTGTTACTCAGAAACAGCAGAAACATGCGGTTGATGCAGGTTACTGGCATCTTTACAGGTATAATCCGACTTTGGAAGCACAGGGACAGAATCCATTCACCATGGACTCAAAAGAACCCGATTTTACCAAATTCAGAGAATTCCTTAATTCGGAAGTCCGTTATACTTCATTGCAACAGTCCTTCCCGAAAGAATCTGAAGAACTATTCAAAATTGCAGAAGAGAATGCAAAATGGAGGTACAAATCATACGCAAGACTAGCCGGAACAATCGGAGCAGAAGCAAAAGCTGCGGAGTAATACTGAATTTTAAATTCTTATATATTAAAAGTCGGAGATTGTAACTCCGGCTTTTTTTATGCTCCAATGCAACTAAAAAGCGATTATATGTAATTTAATATTTCAGTACTTTTTCATTGTATGTAAGTTTGAATATTCAAATAATGTTCATGGGTTATATTAGTTTTGCATGTTTCAGGTGGACTAAATTTGCTGCAGGTTTCAAATAGTTATAGAATTAGTATTAGTCTGTTTGGGTTTGGTAATTTGGAGGGAAAGTGTTTATTTCCAATTTGAGATCCGATCCCTTTAAAAGATCCGATCCCTTTAAGAGATCGGATCTCTCCCAAAATAATTTGAACTGACATCAATGTTTTTTAACTAACTTTGCGCCAAAGAAAAAAAATTGGGAAGAATAATAGGAATTGATTACGGAACAAAAAGGGTAGGGGTTGCAGTTACTGACCCAATGCAGATGATAGCCAGTGGTCTCACTACTGTCGGATCCCATGAGATACTTGATTTTCTTACTACTTATATGCAAAAGGAAAAAGTAGATGCAATTGTGCTGGGGCTTCCCAAAAAAATGAACAATGAAGACTCAGAATCGTTACAATATGCCAGACAATTTGAAACTGCAGTAAAACGACGATTTCCGGAATTGCCCGTAATCTGGATTGACGAAAGATTCACTTCACACCTTGCAATGGATGCAATGATAAGAGGAGGTATGAAAAAAAAAGACCGACAGGTTAAAGGGAATCTGGATAAATTGAGTGCTGCAATTATTCTTCAAAGCTATCTGGAACAAAAAAGTTTAAACAAATAAAAACCTTTAATATTCCGGGGTATCGGAACTATTCACTATGATTTATCCTATTTACGTATACGGCACACCAATACTCAGAAAAAAAACTATAGACATTGATAAGGATTATCCTGGACTTCCCAGCCTGATTTCAGATATGTTCGACACTATGAAATTCTCTGAAGGTGTTGGTCTCGCTGCTCCCCAGATAGGTTTGGCAATAAGAATGTTTATGGTCGATGCCACAGGAACAGGTAAGGAGGAGGAAGGCTTTGATGAGGACGATGAAGATCTTTCCGATTTTAAAAAAGTTTTTATTAATCCGAAAATTACCAAATCTTGGGGTGAACCATGGACATTTAACGAAGGTTGTCTAAGTATACCCGATCTCAGAGAGGATGTTGACCGACCAGAGAACGTGAGAATTCAATATTATGATGAGTCGTTTAAATTCCATGATGAAGAGTTTGATGGAGTAAGAGCAAGGATTATCCAGCATGAATACGATCATCTGGAAGGGATCATGTTTGTAGATAAGATTAACCCATTAAGAAAGCGCCTGATTGCAGGACGGCTTAGCGCTATATCTAAAGGGAAAGTTGACGTACATTATAAAATCAGGTTTGTCAATAAGTAGAAGACAGAATCAATCCATTTCCTTTAAAACAAAAAAGCAAGCCATTAAACAGCTTGCTTTTTTAATTTTCGAAAATTAGTTTATTACCTCAGAGCAGTAGTTTTAAGCAAATCCTCTGATTTCAAAAGAAGATCAATATACTGAGCTCTCTTATAAACAAAAGGATCTCTGGTATTTTTTTCTGAAAGCTTGCCTTTGAAATCTTTTAATGAGTTATAATTTTTCGATTTCATCCACTCGGTCATTTCATCCAGCATTACAGAAATATGGGAAACTTTATGCTTATATAATGTGCTTACAACCTGAACGGCATCAGCTCCAACCATAATAGCTTTCAACACATCCTTACCGCTCATTATCCCTGAATTGGCGCATATTTTTGCTTTAGTTCTTTCGTAAAGTAAACCCGCAAAACGTAACACAATCCGGTTTTCATTTTCACTGCTTAAATTGAAAGGTGAAAAATGCTCTTCTTTTTCAAGATCGATATCTGGTTGAAACATCCTGTTAAACAGCACAATACCATCAACACCTGTCTTATCAAGATCAGCTACAAATTTAAGTACATTGGTATAATACGGACTCAGTTTAACACTAATTGGGATATTAAGTGACTTTTTTATTTCTTTCACAACAGCGAGTTGCTCATGGATAATATCTTTTTCCTCTTTTTTGAAATCCCGTGGGATAGAATAAAAATTTAACTCAATTGCATCCACTCCTGTATCTTCGATAAGCTTTGCATATTCAAGCCATGATTCATGGAAAATGGCATTCAGACTAGCAATTACAGGAATACTTACTGCTTCCTTGGCTTTGCGAAGTTTATGCAAGTGTTCCTGAGGGCCGGAATGAGTCACATCAGGAAACAGTTTAATCATTTCTGCATTCCTCTCATTATAATCTCCCATCTGATTATCAAGGTGGAAATTTTCCAATTGAATTTGTTCTTCAAATAATGATTTGAACACAATGGCTGAAGCTCCAGCTTCTTCAAGTGCCTGCAGATTAGAGGTTTCACTTGCAAGATTGCTTGCTCCGACAATAATCGGATTCTTGAGTTCAAGTCCGAGATAGGTGGTTTTCAGGTTAATCATAATTAAAGGATTTATTAATTGTTCAGACTTAAGCGTATTGTCGTAAATATAGTCAAATTTTAAAAGCTTATCTAAAAGGAAAACACCTATTTCAGAATTTTGTTCGACTTGAAAGCTTAATATTTGTTAAAAAGATGGCTCACTGAATGATTTTTTCATTCCCGAAGCATTAATAAGCATGCAGTTGCTTCGTGATATAAAATCAATACCTGTTTTAAGGCCGTTAATCGGATTGACTATTGGAATTCTATTGTTTAAATGGATTCAAATTCCAATGCATTTTCTTTTATCGGGAATGTTTGTTGCATTGGTATTTCTGCTCGTAATTAAAGTCTTCCGTACAACATTAAAACCAGGATTATCATGGCTAAACGGTGTGGCTGTGAATCTATTTTTTATTTGTTTGGGGACGATGGTTATAAGCAGATTTTATTTGGAGATTCCTAAAATCCAGAATGAATCATGTGAAATATGGTATGGGGAAGTGCTTACAGAGCCGGTAGTGAAGAACAGATTCTTAAGGTTTGAAATGTTACTTCAACTCGATTCTATTGGTGAAGAGAAAAACAGGGTTCAGGTAATTATCAGAACAGAGAAACGGTTTGATATTCCTTTGCCCGGACAGATATTGGTTTTGAAAACTAAACCTGAAAAGATTCCGTGCCCGCAGAATCCCGGTGAGTTTAATTACGCAAAATATCTTGAAAGCCTTGAAATTAGGTACCGCTGTTTTGTTAAGGAAAATGAATGGAAACTACTCGCTGACCCTGGAAAATTGTCTGTGAATCTTCTAGCATTAAAGGCTAAAAAAAAGCTATGGGAAAAGATAGAAAATCTGGAGACTGATAATAAAAATCTTGGGGTGCTTTATGCATTATCACTGGGTTCTAAAGATTTGCTTACGCCAGAAATTCGTGAATCCTATTCGTCGACTGGTGCGATGCATGTTCTAGTGGTTTCAGGACAACATATTGCCCTGATCTGGATGGTTTTGAGCTATATATTCATCTGGCTAAAAGATATCAAAGGAGGAAAATACATTCAGTTTTTTCTGATTACAGGATTAATCTGGTTTTACACTTTTATGACAGGTGTAACGGCGTCGGTTGTCAGGGCATCAGGAATGTTCACTTTGGTTTCCCTTGGAAAAATAATTCAGAAGGAATCGTCGATTTACAATTCTTTGAGTGTTTCTGCATTTTTCTTATTGCTTTTCAATCCTCAGTGGTTAAGCGATCCGGGTTTCCAACTTTCCTATCTTGCTGTTTTAAGCATAGTTTTTTTTCAGCCCAGAATTTCAGAGCTTTGGAAACCCAGACTCTGGCTTACAGAAAAGGTTTGGGAAATTGCCTCAGTAAGCATCGCTGCGCAGATTGGAACACTTCCACTCACACTTTTCTATTTTAACCGATTTCCGCCATGGTTCATCATAAGTAATATTGTGGTCATACCTCTGGTTACCTTAATCATGATATTGTTCATCATAATGCTGATATTCTGGGCGGTACCATTTATATTTTCTATTTTCCTTAAAGTCATTCTTTTCCTGATAGAGGTTATGAATACCTCACTTCGTTTTATTGAAGGTCTTCCTTCACCGGGAATGGATATGATTTATTTAAGTGGATTTCAATTGCTTTGTTTTGTTGCAGTGATCATTGGTATAACTATGTTTATTGCATACAAGCAAAACCATTATATTTTCATGGGATTAGTTTCTATGTTTCTTCTCACAGCTTCAGGATCATTTCGAAAGTACGAAACAATGAAAAAAAGTGAAATGGTTTTATTTTCAGTTCCCGGAAAAATGGTTCTTGGATTAACTCAAGGAAACACAGGGAAGTTCTTTCATAATGCGGCGGATACTGTCGATATGAAAAGTAATTTTGATTTTAAGTGCAAATCATTTCTTCTGCAAAATGGTATTCGTAAACACGAATTAGTAAGCATGAACGATTCTATGGCTATTCTGGAAGGGTTTAAAAAGATCCCCGGTAATAAAAACTATTATTGCAGAATTAATGGAAAATCAATTCTAATTTTAAATGACCCGGCTTATTTTTCAGGATTGAAATCATCGAAAATTCTAACATCAGACATTATAATCGTAAATGGTAAAGTCCCGAAAATTTGGAAGAATCAATTGCCTTTATTTTCAGCATATCAGCTTCTGATTAGTTCTTCTCCCCCGAAATATGTAGATTTTAAATCTGGACAATCAGCAATAGTAAAAGCAGACAGCACTTACGACACAAGAATCATGGGGGCATTCAGGTTGAGTTTTTAGGCTAAGGAGGATTTAACCGAGAATACCCAGTCCCTGCCGGATAATCACGGGTTCATCTCCAGTACAATCAACAATTGTGGAAGGAATATTTCCTCCGTATCCGCCATCAACGAGCAAGTCGATCTGGTCTTTGAAGTTCTCATAAATCAATTCCGGATCGGTTGTGTAGTCGATGATTTGATCGGTATCATGAATAGAGGTTGTTAAAATTGGATGTCCGAGTTCTTTCGCAATTTCCAGAATTATATTGTTATCAGGAATCCGGATACCAACAGTTTTTTTTCTGTTTTCCAGAATTTTTGGAACCTTGTTATTAGCGGGAAGGATAAAGGTAAATGGCCCAGGCAGATGGCTTTTCATTAACTTGAAAATTCGGTTATCAATCGGTTTTGTATAATCAGAAAGATTACTAAAATCGGGTACAATAAATGAAAAATTGGCTTTCTCGGGTTTTATTCCCTTAATTCTGGCAATACGTTCCATTGCTTTAGGTTTGAAAATATCACAGCCAATTCCGTAAACAGTATCAGTAGGGTAGATGATTACCCCACCATCGTTAAGAACATCACAAACTTCACGAACTTGCTTAGGATTAGGGTTTTCGTTGTAAAGGCGGATGTACATTATTGTTTTTGAGAATGTGTATAAAAATGAAGCTGGATTTTTTAAACTACCGTGTCAAATTTACTAATTCATTTATCATTGAGGGATAAAAGTTGAAATATTCAAAGACAATTCGAAACGATGCCACACCCAAATCATAAAAATGCCTTTTCTGAAAACACAAAAGCCTCCCGAATTATTTGCTTTTCAGGAGGCTTTGGTAACATTTATAAAATTTTTATTCCAGATACTTATTGATAAGTCTTTCAATCAAATCATTCAGAAGCTCAACTTCATATTCGCCAACACTTGCAACAAGATGTTCACCGCCGATACCACTGTCACCTGTTACAAAAACGTAGGTTCCATTGGTGGCAATTGCCATATAGCGCATCAGATATTCTGTTTCTTTATCAATTCCGCTTGCAGTAACAGGAATTACTTTTATTCCTTTGGTTGCTGCTGTTGCAATCAAACTGTGTATTTTAGAAACTATCTGAGATTCATAATGTGGAGGAGCATCAAGCACAAGGAAAATTATTCTGGAGGTTGCGTTTGATGACCATTGCAAATTATTAATTGCTTTGTCAAGCGCAGTATGAACTGCTTCTGGAAAATCTCCACCGCCATTGGCAGACTGTTTCCTGATAAAATCTATGGTTTTATTTACATCTGTGGAGAAGTCAGAAACACGGGTAAGAAATTCATCATCGGTATCACGATAGTAAATTGAACCGAGGTTGAGAGTGGCATCCGGGTTAGCGGTTTTGACTCTTCCAATTACATCGATCAGCTCTACCTTCAGAAACTCCAGTTCATCGCCCATTGAACCTGTTGCGTCTACAACGAAAGCAACGTCGCATTTCTTTGCAGAAGTCTGACTCAGATCAACTGTTAGGTTATTCACTCCCTGTGCAAAACCATGAATATCTGCGAAAATCTGATCCTTTATTCTGACTTTCAAGCCTCCGGTTTCTGCTGAAATACCAAGTAGCGGGAATAGTTCAGCTGTGCCAGAATTGTTGGTTTTGCCTGTCCAAATTACCTGATCCGAAGTATTCAGCAACTCAATTTTCACATCAATCAGATTTTCGGCCGAATTATTTTTGAGTTTAATAGAGATTCGGTTACTTAAATTTATATTCCAGTAAGCAGGCATGTCCGAAAAATCCTGGTTTTGACCAAGGTTTAACCAGAAATCCCAGTTAGCAAGATCATTCCATTCTCCGGCGGTTATTTGTCCGGATTGGATTGTGTCGCCTCCGGTTCCACTTTCTCCACCTTCTCCACCTGAAGGACCTGGTCCACCTGTTCTACCGCCCTTAAAATAGGAATATTCGCCAGTTTCACTTCTAATTCCACTGTCTTCATTTTTGGAGCAAGAGACAATCAGAGCAGCAAAGGCAAAAAATATAAATACTTTTTTCATGATTATGTTTTGAA
>Ga0209181_10008097_pt1 | contig 14209 bp, 12 predicted proteins | sample MAT05_FD_187208 | JGI IMG/M metagenome (GOLD analysis project Ga0209181, IMG submission 187208) | Freshwater microbial communities from Lake Fryxell liftoff mats and glacier meltwater in Antarctica - MAT-05 (SPAdes) (version 2) | ecosystem: Environmental > Aquatic > Freshwater > Ice > Liftoff... | reverse complement strand
TTTGCCGTTTTTGGCTGCACTAATCAAAGCATTTACAATATGTGACTCCTTTGCCACCCTATAAAGTGTAATATAAATTTCAGTCACATCCAGGTCTACCGCTGCCTGGTTAAAAAAACTAAGCACAGGGGTATAAGAGTGATAAGGCAAATGCAACAGCACATCTTTTTGTGCGATAGATTTAAAAATATCTCCATTGATGGTAGCAGGCGGGTATACTATATTGGGCTGTTTTGGGTAATGAAGTGAGTTGTCAAATGATGGAAAATCAAACAGGTCGCTCAGGTTATGATAACGGCCTCCTTCAAATAAATCATTGACATTAACCTTAAAAATAGATGCCAGAAAAAGTTGAAGATTAACAGGCATCGACTTTTCAAAAAGAAAACGTGAAGTAGAACCCATATCTCTTTTAGATAATTTTTTTTCTAATTTATCCAGAAGGTTGGTACTATAATCATCGTCCAGTTTTAATTCTGCATCCCTGTTAAACTTAATACTGTAAATACTCAGAATATCCTGCCCTGGAAAAAGGAGTGCAATATTTTGCCTGACAATATCATCAATAAAAATTACATACCGGTTTTCATTAATGGCAGATAATACATAAAAGCGCTGCAGTTTTTTTGAAGGAATATTAATGGCAACATTGTTAATCGTTTGCTTTTCTTTATTCCTGATGGTAACAATAAAGTAAAGCTGATTATTTTCAGGCATAAAATCTACCGCCGTTTCCGGCCCTATAAAAATGGGCTGGATAAATGATAAAACCTTGGAGAGAAATATTTCTTTTATTTCGGCAAGGTGTTCTTCCTGAATGGGTTGCCCGTAATAAAAGATTATTTTTTGTTCCATTAATGCAGGCAATACACTATTAATTAAAATATTGCCAAATTCATTTAACTGATTATTGATATTGTTTTGCACCATTTCTGCAATATCATTTTCATCCATCAAGAATTCTTTTTTTCTTGTTTTTTTATCCAGTTTAGACAAGGCTATTACTGCCGGATACCTAACCCTGAAAAACTCATCGAGGTTAGATGAAAAAATGGCTAAAAACTTCAGGCGTTCGTATAAGGGTACATTTGTATCTGCGGCCTCATGCAATACCCTGTGATTAAAGCTAAGCCAACTAATATCTCTGTTAAAAAGCATTCAAATATTTTAAAATGGTGAACCAGTACTATTGGTTACAGCCTCAGCAGTAGTACCACTGTTTATATAAGCGGCTATTCCAAATGCAATAACAGAGATAATGATTCCATACATAAATATGTTATAAGCAAGCCTGATTAATTTATACTTTTTTCCGAGTACTGCGCCCAGGCTGTAAATATCCTGCACAATAGAACTATACAGGTAATCGGGATCCTGCATCATAGTCCTCATGGCATTTTCATAATTCAACAGAGGCATTTTGTGAAAATTACCAAAGAACAAGAGATTGGTTTTTTTATTTTGAATATCCTCATCAGCAAATGTACCTGCACCCAACTTAGGCCTTGTAGCCAATATAGATACTACGATAGTAGATACAGAAGACAACAGGAATATGATGGTGGGATAAGTGAGGTAAGGATCTGTTTGCAATTTGCGTAACAGGATAGATAAAATAACTGAAATAATGATTGCATTTACTGATATTAGTATATTGGCTTTGTTATCTGCCATCTCACTTAACTGTATGTGATTGGTGGATGTAAGTCTCAGCATGGTCTGCATTCCCTTAGTGGTCCCCTGCTTTTCATTAATTTCCGGAAAACTCTCTTCTACATTATTTTTCTCTTCTTCTTTTTTTAGACGCTTTTCACTTTTTATTTTTACGTTTTTCATGTTTTCCTGTTTTGTTTCATTTAATAAATCCATACAATATTCTGTGTAGAATTGATGATTCTCCAGCATTAATATTGTTTCTTCATCAAAAACTTTTTTAGATAAGTTAGCAGAGTTGCCGGCCTTAAACTCATTGTATGCCAGTTTGTTGAATTTTTTAAAATCTTTTGTCCCTAAATGGTAAATGTCAGCATCTCTTAAAATTTTTTGCAAAATATTTTCCGGGACATTTGATGGTTTGGTAGCAATAATACATGCTTCTATTTGATTAATAATAACTTCTTCCAGTGAAAATTGGGTAAGGAATTCCTTCATCAATAATGCACTTTTTTCTTCATGATTTTTAGGTGGCACAAAAAGGTAGCCTGTATCATGAAACCATGCTGACATATTAAGAATGAGCATCTCCTCTTCATTAAGCTGATAATGCCCTGCAATTTCATTGGCACGCTGTACAACAGTTTCTGTATGAAGCAGAGTATGAAAAACATGCTTATCAGAATGATGCTCCTCAAACAGGTTTACTATATGCTTTTGTGTTTTTTTATAAATAGTTGAATAAATGCTCACAGATATTGGATGTATTAAAATGTTAGATTGAATTTGGTGCCTAAAGTGAAATTGACTAATTTATCTTCTTCAGATATGCCAAGTGTTGCAGATACCATCACCATATTAAAAGGTACAAAGTAAACACCAGCACCCGTAGAGTTATGCCATTTTTGAGATGATTCGCCCTTTTTCCAAACTCTTCCAATATCATAAAATCCCAAAATACCAACATCGCCGGGTATGAAATGTGATTTTAATCTAAAGAGTTTATACCGAAGTTCTGCACTTGCGTATGCCATCGAGGATCCGGAAAATCTGTCTTTTCTAAATCCTCTTAAATAATTATTGGCACCTAAGGTAACTGCCTGAAAATACTCGTAATTCTTAGTGTAAATATGCCCTGCCCCAAATCTTAATACTGTAGACAACCTGCTTAGATCTGAAACCTTTGCATAAATGGTCATATCAGATTGCAATTTTGTTAAATTCTGACTGTTTTTGTTTGCTCCATACATTTTGCTAAATTCTGTATACCAGGTAATACCCCTGGATGGAAACAGTTCATTGTTTACAAAATTGATATCTAATTTGGCCTTTAGGCCCACGTAATCTTTTTGCGAATAGATACTGGCAGAATCAATACCCTGTAATGATGGCTTACCTAAAATTCGGTTTTTATTATCCTTGAATTTGTTCCAGTAATGAAGATAGGAAGGACCTGCAGATACCTGCAAAACTTCATTAAATCTTTTTCTCAATAATAGATCTGCAGCAACATATTTGTAACGAACCCTATAAAAGGAAATATTATTATTCTTATCATAAATAGTTTGATTGCCAATACCAAAAAAATTGTTGAGTGTAGGATTTACAAATTCTGTATTAAGTACCAGGTCATTTTTTCCTACTACCTGGTTAAATTCTCCCACGTATTTTAATTTGTAAGCGTTATCATTACCTGGCGCAATTAAAGTCGTTAATTTTTGATCTGTTGCATAAGGGTCTTTTCTAAACCCATAAGTACGTTTATGAAACCCCAGTCCCAGCAATAATCCATCCTCTGCATTAAACCCCAGGTTTATCATTGGAAATGACAGTTGTTTGTATTGGTACCCGGTGTTTTTATAATCCAACACCTCTACATTTCCACTCATTTTATTGTTGGTCCTTTTGGCATTTAACAACACGTTTTTTTCCTGTGTTAAATCATACAGGTAATTGCTGACATTGCCTTTTAGGTTAAAAGTATCATCTCCTTTGCCTCCAATAATACGCAGTTGAATGGGAGAAGAAACATCAGCATCTATTTCAACTTTATCATCGCCGTTTAATGCATATAAGCGAAGTTCTTTGGTTATTTTCGGATCAAAACTACGGCTGTATAAAAGCAACGATGTATCGCTTTTTGCATTTTTCTTATACACATTTAGTTTTAAAAACCCACTATCATTTGTTATATGAAAATACTCCTCCTGGTTACTACCGGTAACGGTTACCTCCTTAGAAATAAATTTATAGTATTTCATTGATTCAAGTGCAAGGTCATCTCTGCGACTCTTTAATGTAGCCGCAGCATTTTTAAAAACAGATGGCCGCAGCTCCCTTGGATATTTAGCAGTAGCTTCATCAATTATCCTGTCAGTTATTTTAAATATGAAACTGTCGGTAATTTCTTTCCATTGTTTTTCATTAATTTTATTTAAAAAACTACGGTCAAAATCCCGTGCTACAAAATTGGCCCCGTTTATATCTTTTATATTTTTTTTGAATCCCTGCAAAAAACGCATCTTATTTTTAGAAAGTATCTTAACCAGCAATCCATCTGAATTAAAAAATGCCTGGTCCCTGTCTCTTGGCACCGGGTAGTAAAGTTTTCCTTTGCCTGTATCTTCTGTTCCCCATTTCCACTGATCTGCATGACGGTCAAAATCTCCGATAAGCATATCAAGCAAACGGGCAGTGAGCACTTTAGGCTGATCTACTTTATGATCATTTTCTTCATATAACTTATTCAATATTTTACTGGTGCTTTTAGTATCATTATCCGGCACAGGGTTCCTGTCTTCCAGCGTTGCTACCCTATTGGCAAAGTATACTCTATATTTTCCAAGAGCCGGATCATCGGGCACAAAAAAATACCTGGGTTGGGCAGCCGGCACTCTCAGGGCCTTAGCCAAAGTAGGCACTACCAATGCAGCGTACGGATCACTTGCTGAGATCATATCTGCTACAACATCCTGTGCCAGTGTGCCACGAAGATTTTGTGGCAGGGCTTTTTCCGGATCTTTTTCTACCGTACGAAGCGTCCATTCTTTACCATTTTTATCTTCCAGCTTTAATGATTTGGTTTGCTTACCTCCTCCAAGACTGATAATTTTAAAACCTCCCTGCTCTTTGCGGAGGTTAAACATTTTTAAAGCAATAGGCGTACTCCATTCTTTGCGATAGTTATTGCCCATAAACAACTGAGAAAACTTTTTTTCTTCTTTATATTGATCTGTTGCAGAAATAACCACACTGTCTTTAAACACATATTCCACTTCCCGCATTGTATCTTTTTCTGTTAGAGGTACTGGTATGTTAGTGAAGTTTAAAATATTTTTGCTGTATAATTCTTCAATTTTTTCTCCATCTACTCCATAAAATACAGCCCTTACATTTTTGTTTTTAGAAATCTGGAGGGTTGCAAATCCTGTTTGAGGCGTTGCAAAAAGTGTCTTTTTGGTTTTGGAAACACGGTTGCTTTTACTACCACTTCCACTCACAATATAATTATAGCCACTATCCTGTATTAACTGCATGGTGTGCTCATGACCAGCCAGGTAAATTACATTGGGATGGCTTTTTACAATGGGCTCAATATCCCGGATCATTGCCTGGTACAAAGGATGTTTTAAATCCTGTGCTGTTCCAAATACAGCCCTTGTTAAAGGATATGCAGAACCAATTACCGGAAGTGGCAGGTATAAATTGGGAACGGCATCGGTGAACGGAAATATATGTTGCTTAAAAGTAAAATAGCCACCATGCGGCCCATAAGTTCTAAAAGGATGATGGGTAGCAAAAAGAACCAGTTTACCCGAATTCCTGGAAAGAATTTCATCCAGTTCTGTCAACACTTCTGCTTTAGTTTTAAAAGGACAATCAGACTCTACTGTTGGTTTATCCTTGATATGAAGCCACCACTGGCTGTCCATTATTACCAGTGTAACATCGTCGTTAATTTTTACTTCCACAGGCCCCGGGCAACCATCTCTTGGCAACATGCTAACATTATTATTTCCCAGGTAATCTATATACGATTGTACTCTTAAAACATTTTCATATCCAATAGCATCACCATTAGCCCAATCGTGGTTGCCTGGTATGAAATATACTTTTGTTTTTGCCTGGCCCGCAATACGAATTTGTGAATCCAGTGGTGCTTTTGCCATTTCATAATTAGGTATGTAACTATCTGGCAATCCTGATTTATATAAATTATCGCCAAGGTAAATAACAGTTGTATTTTCGTTCATCTTCACCGTTTTCCTTGCGGCATCTACTACGGGTTGTTTCCCTTTGGTAAGTTGGCCTGCATCCCCAATTAATAAAATAGTGGCCTTTATTGAATCCTGCGCATAAGCAGAACAATTAATAAACTGTGCCGTGATAAATAATATTATTAGTTTCAATCTTATCATTTATTTTTATTTTTTAATATCAATAGCGTAGCATGATTTTCCAGGAATACTTCATTAGAAATGATAAGATCCCCTTCTGGTGTAAAAGCTATTCCCTCAGGTTGTTTATATATTTTTGGATTTAATGGAAATATGTCTTTAATTTTTCCTGTGGTATCTACTACCAGCAACACTTTATTAATTGCACTTACAATGTATAATTCCCGTGTAATTGGATGTTGTGCCACTGCAGAAGGTTTTAATGCAACTTTATTTTTATCCAGTTTCTCTGCAACAGGTGCTATGTCAAGGGTATGATGAAGCAGGTAATTTTGCAGGGAATCATTGAAAAGATAAAAACTTATTTTACTCTTTTTATCTGCTTCGCATTCTTTGCACATAATCACAATGCGGTTAGAATTGAGATACATGCCTTCAAATTCATTTGTTTTTTTACCACTCCCTTCAGAAAAAACAGTTTTTTGAGTTGTAATACTATCTCCCTTAAATAGAATGGTTACGATATCGCCATTGCTTACAAGTGCATAAAATACACTATCCCGCAAAATGATATCCTCGTAATCTCTTGCTTTATCAAAAACCCATTTTTGTGTTTTGGAAGGATCTTTAATGGGGATTTTATATAGCAAACCATCTTCATCTATAACGGCAAACACACTGGTATCTTTTGGATAATAAGCAATGCCACTTATTTCGTCTAATTCTACGGGCAGATTAATGATTACAGGATTAGACAGATCATACATGTCAGAATCAGGAAAAACATCTTTTTGTTTTTTATTACCCTCACATCCGTTTAGTACAGAATAAGAAATAAAAAATAATACCGTAATGTATGTAAGTTGATTTGCTGTCATAAGGATATTAGTATAATTTATGAGGGTAACGACAAACGATATGCCATTGCAATATTAGCACAGAAGACCCGTTGTAAAAGTGTTTGTAATAATAGATGTAGAAAATATTCTACAGTTTTTTAATTAATTACTCTTCTATAAAACCCCAATCAGACTTTAAGGATTTAAATGAAATTTCGTCCAGTTGGCGTTCGTTGTAGTGGCCAGCTATATTTTTTTGCCTGTAAGATTCGTATAACGTAACTGCACAAGCCACAGAAATATTCAATGATTTAATAATTCCTACCTGGGGAATGATAAAATTACCATCCGATAATTCAATGGTTTCCGCAGATAAACCACCATGTTCATTTCCAAATACCAGGGCTACTCTTTGGGTAAGATCCATTTCGTACAATCCTACAGCATCGGTGCTTAGGTGAGTGGTATAAATCTTATCAAAATGTTTTCTTACAGCAGCAAAACATTCTTTAGTATCTGTAAACTGATGTACGCTGAGCCATTTGGCTGCACTGGAAGAACTTCTGGCTCCCCATGCTTTATGCTTTGGAATCATTGTATTTAAAATATAAATATCCTGCACGCCTACTGCATCACAGGTACGCATAACCGCAGAAATATTGTGGGGATCCTGCACATTTTCAAGCACCACGGTGAGGCCGGGCTGGCGCTTACTTAATACATCATCCAATCGTTTTATTCTTTCCGGTGTCATATTGCGAAAATGAGTATAAACGCTCTATCATCAAAATATTTTTTTTATCTTAAAAAAGCCATCCATTTATTACTGCTTATGGCTTAAACGCATCCAGCCATTTGAAGCGTGGTAAATTTAATATTTACCCGATTTGATACTATGAAAAATAATGCACTTATTAATTACTAAACAATTTGTAACCGTGGTTACACCACTACAATCAATGCTGTATAAGTTTGGTACAGTTTTTAATATGTTATAATAAACAAACTAAAATTATTTTTATGACTCCTTTAATTACCGTAATTGTAACACTTGTAGTTGTTGGCCTTATACTTTGGCTAATCAATCGTTATATTCCAATGGCTTCCTCTATTAAGTCCATATTAAATGTGGTGGTTATCATTATAGTTATAGTATGGTTGCTCAAAGTCTTCGGAATTTGGGGCGGCGGTAACCTGGCTATTTAATGAGGCTAAAATAAATCAGGGTAAAACAAGCAATAGGCTGGCTTTACCCTGATTTTCATTTATAGTAAAATTATGGCTTCCTGATGTTACGTTGTTTCAAAACCTGTTCTACATCAGTCAACCTAAATCCTTTAGCCTGTAGTAAAATCAAATAATGAAATAAAAGGTCGGCTGCTTCGCCTAAAAATAAATCCTTATTATCATCTTTTGCTTCAATAACGATCTCCACAGCTTCTTCACCCACTTTTTGTGCAATTTTATTAATGCCTTTTGCAAATAAAGAACTCGTATATGATTTTTCTGAAGGATTATTTTTTCTATCTGCAATGATTTGTTCCAATTGTAATAAAAAATTATCAGCCATATTTTCTTCACCCCAACAGGTGTCAGCACCCGTATGGCACACAGGCCCGTCGGGTGTGGCTTTTATCAACAGGGTATCACTGTCGCAATCTGCTTTAATATCCTTTAAAAATAAAAAATGGCCACTCTCCTCTCCTTTGGTCCACAACCTTTTTTTTGTTCTGCTAAAAAAAGTAACTTTTTGCAGTTCCTGAGTTTTTTCAAGGGCGGCTTCATTCATAAAACCCAACATCAATACTTTACCTGTTATGTCATCCTGAATTATGGCAGGCACTAAACCATCGGCATATTTTAAAAAGTCAATTTTCATCATCGTTATTTTTTTCTTTCAACAATCGTATTAATACTTCCTGCTTTTCAATAATCCTGTTACTGCGGTCAATCGTTCTGTTTTGAATTTTATTTTTTAAATAAATAAAAAACGCTGCTGCAATAATGGCAATAAAAATGATTAGAGGTATCATAAATAATTACAACCTGATATTAACAAAAGGCTGAAGGTATTTTTTTAGTTCCGGTATTTCTATTTCTTTATAATGAAAGATACTGGCTGCCAAAGCCGCATCAGCATTGGCTATTTCAAAAACCTCCTTAAAATGTTCAGAGCTGCCTGCCCCTCCACTTGCAATGACGGGCACGGGCAATGAGTTGGATAAGCTGGCAGTAATATCCAAAGCAAAACCGTTTTTTGTTCCATCATTGTTCATGCTGGTTAATAAGATTTCTCCTGCACCTAAAGCCACTGCCTGCCTGGCCCAATCCATCGTTTTTGTGTCGGTTTTAGTTCTTCCTCCATTTAGATAAACATACCATTCTCCGTCCTCCTCTTTTTTGGTATCAATCGCCAGCACCACACATTGCGAACCAAATGCATTGCTCAACTCACTGAGAAGCGATGGATTTTTAAATGCCGCTGTATTTACAGAAATTTTATCTGCACCATTTTGTAATAATAAAGCCACGTCTTCTACCGAACTGATGCCACCGCCAACTGTAAATGGAATATTGATATTGGCTGCAATTCTTTTAACCAGTTCTACCAGGGTTTTTCTTTTTTCTACTGTTGCAGTAATATCCAAAAAAACCAATTCATCTGCCCCCTGTTCAGAATAAATAATAGCCAGCTCTACCGGGTCGCCTGCATCCCGAATACTTTCAAAATTGATTCCTTTTACGGTTCTTCCATCTTTTATATCAAGGCATGGAATGATGCGTTTGCACAGGCCACGCCTTTGAGCACCCGAATGAGATTTTTGTAACCGATCCATATTTACAGATGCTTCTTTCATTGTTAATCCCCGTTCGTTGACTATTATTAGTTAAAATATTTATACTCCTCCAAATTGCTTTTCATAGGATTTAATGGGATTAATCCTTCATAAAATGCTTTGCCGATAATCACCCCTTTGCAACCAATTTCATTTAACTGCAACACATCATCAATATTACTAACACCTCCACTTGCTATCAGATTAATTTCAGGATAAGTGGTTATGATTTTTTTATACAGCTTTACGGATGGCCCCTGCATTACCCCATCTTTTGAAATATCCGTACAAAAAATATTACTAACCCCCAATGCCATCATTTTTGATATGAAGTCGAAAATATTGATACCTCCATCTTCCAGCCAGCCACTGATCATTATTTTTTCTTCCAGCACATCGGCGCCAATTAAAAATTTATCGGCTCCAAACTCCATTAACCATTCTTCCAGTAATGCGGGATGTTTTACTGCCAGGCTTCCAATAGTAACCATGGCTGCTCCTGCATCAAAAATATTTCCTACATCCGTTATGTTTTTAACTCCACCACCAAAATCGATGGTTAAAGAAGTGGCTGAAGCAATATCTTCCAGCACTTTCAGATTAATTATTTCGCCTGCTTTAGCGCCATCCAGGTCCACTATATGCAATCGCTGCAACCCCGCATCAGCAAACTGTTTAGCCACTTCTACAGGATTTTCGTTATACACTTTTTGTTGTGCATAATCACCTTTGGTAAGGCGTACGCACTTTCCGTTTATTATGTCAATGGCTGGGATAATGATCATATTATTTCAATAAAGTTTTTTAAAATAGTCTCACCAATCTTACCGGATTTTTCGGGGTGAAACTGCACTGCATAAAAATTATTCTTTTGTAAGGCTGCACTGTAAGGAACGATATAATCTGTTTTTGCAATGCTGTTTATACTTACTGCTGCGTAATAACTGTGCACAGTATAAACAAATGCGTTTTCTGCCAATCCATTAAACAATACAGACTGATAATCATAAATATTATTCCAGCCAATTTGCGGAATTTTAAAATGATCCGATTTAAAAAGTTTTACTTCGGTATCAAATATACCCAAACATTCAGTATTGCCTTCTTCAGAATGATTACACAACAATTGCATGCCCAGGCAAATGCCCAGTACCGGTTGTTGCAAAGAGGTAATCACTTTATCCAGTTCCCTTTGCCGTAAATATTCCATAGCAGCATTGGCATGCCCCACCCCGGGGAAAATTACTTTTGCCGCATTACGAATCTCATCAGCATCATCTGTTACAACGGAGTCTGCTCCTATCCGTTGCAAAGCATACTGCACGCTTTGTACATTACCTGCGTTGTATTTTATAATGGCAATCACAATATCCCTTTTGTAGTGGGTAAATTATTATTATTGATATCTCTTTTAACCGCCATTTTTATGGCTTTTGCAAATGCCTTAAAAATGGATTCAATTTTATGGTGTTCATTTTTGCCCTTTGCCTTAATGTTAAGATTACAACGGGCTGCATCTGTAAAAGATTTAAAAAAATGTTCGAACATTTCTGTGGGCACATCCCCAATCCGGTTGCGATCAAACTTCACTTTCCATACCAGCCACGACCTGCCACCAAAATCGAGCGCCACCTGTGCCAGGCAATCATCCATGGGTAATAAGAATCCATAACGGTCAATCCCTCTTTTATTGCCCAATGCCTTAGCAAAAGCTTCTCCCAATGCAATGGCTGTATCTTCTATGGTATGATGCTCGTCTATCTGCAAATCGCCTTCGCAGGTTAATCCAAGATCAATGCCACTATGTTTGGCCAGTTGATCCAGCATATGATCAAAAAAATTTAACCCCGTTTTTATGTTGGAAACACCCATACCATCCAGGTTAAGGTGGATATGTATTTTTGTTTCGTTGGTATTTCTTTCATGCAAAATAATACGTTTGGGAAGTTTTAAAAATTCATACACATCTTTCCAATCCGGGGTTGACAAGATGATCGTATCATTTTTTAATTCAGCTACAGAATTATTTATTTCGGCTGCCCCGAGGTTCTCATCCAGGTTAAGCCAAATACCTTTGCAACCAAGGTTTTTGGCCAGTTGCATATCGGTGATACGATCTCCAATTACAAAAGAATTGGCTATGTCATAATCCGGATTATTTAAATACTCCAGCAACATACCGGTACCTGGTTTTCGGGTAGGAGCATTTTCATGAGGATAGGATTTATCTATAAACACTTTTGAAAAAACTACTTTTTCATTTTCAAAACTCTTCATTACAAATTGTTGTAAAGGCCAGAAGTTGTTTTCCGGAAATGATTCAGAACCCAGTCCATCCTGGTTGGTTACCAATACCAGTTCATAATTAAGTTCTGTCGCAATTTTGGTCATGTACTCAAATGCACCGGGATAAAAACTTAGTTTATCAAATGAATCAAGTTGATAGGTAGGTGGCGCTTCATGAATGAGTGTGCCATCCCGGTCTATAAACAAAACCCTTTTACCGGTTGAAACAATATCTGTAAGTTTATTCTTATCCACTGCCATCTTAAAATTGATTTAATAAATTGATCAAAGTTTTGTTTTCTTCCGGTGTGCCCACCGTTATGCGCAAACAACCTTCGCAAAGCGGTTCTTTACTCCTGTTGCGCACTACTACTTCGTGTGCTGCAAGGTATTGATATAATTTATTGGCATCCGCCACTTTCACCAACAAAAAATTGGCATCGCTTTGAAATACTTTTTCTACAAAAGAAAATTTATACAATTCCTTTTCTAAAGCCATTCTCTCACTTACGGTAATTCTTATCCAATCATTTACCTGCCTAGTATGTTGCAATGCCTGCAAACCCAGCTCCTGCGATGCAGCATTAATATTATACGGTGGTTTTACTTTATTAAACAGGTTGATAATATCCATAGAGGCAAAACAAAGGCCCAATCGCAAAGCCGCAAGGCCCCAGGCTTTAGACAATGTTTGCATTACAACCAGGTTAGGATATTCTGTAAGCTCCTGTATAAATGTTTTTTGATTGGAGTAGTTGATATAGGCTTCATCAATGATTACAATGCCGGGGAAATTATTGAGTAAAAATTCTATATCAGCCCTGTTCATATTATTACCAGTAGGATTATTGGGCGAACAGATGAACAGCAGTTTTGTATTGGCATCCATCGCATTTAAAATAGCCTCCACATCCAGTTGAAAACCGGGTGTGAGCGATACTTTTCTTATTGCTACATCATTAATATTGCCACTCACTTCATACATTCCATAAGTGGGCGGGCAAACGATCACATTATCTTTGCCCGGGTTACAGAAGATGCGGTAGGCAAGGTCAATTACTTCATCGCTGCCATTACCAATAAAAATATTTTCGGCAGGCACCCCTTTAATTCTGGTGAGTTCAAATTTTAATTGCCATTGCAATGGATCTGGATACCGGTTAAATGCTTCTGGCAGGGATGATCCAAAAGGATTTTCATTGGCATCTAAAAACACAGAGGCCTGTCCTTCAAATTCATGTCGGGCAGATGAATATGGTTGTAGACTTTTAATATTATCTCTTACCAAAGAAGGTATATCAGTTTTAATCATAGCTGCTTAATTCTTATTGTGATTGCATTTTTATGCGCCTGTAGCCCTTCTGCCTCAGCCATCAGTTCTACAGCAGGGCCAATATTTATTATTCCCTGTTTTGACAATTGCTGAAATGTAATTTTCTTTACAAAACTATCCACCGATACGCCGCTATACGCTTTTGCGTAACCGTTAGTAGGCAATGTATGATTGGTGCCAGAGGCATAATCTCCCGCACTTTCCGGTGAGTAATTACCTAAAAAAATACTACCAGCGTTAATAACTTTTTCGCTTAACTCCAAAGCATTTTCAGAAGCAATGATTAAATGCTCTGCAGCATATTCATTTAAGAAATTAAAAGCATCCGTTGAATTTTCCATTACGATGAACCTGCTATGCTTTAATGCTGCTGCTGCAATTTCTTTTCGTGGCAATTCATTTAACTGAATATTGATTTGTTCTTTTACCGCATCAATGATAGCCATGGAGGATGCAACTAAAAGAACCTGGCTATCTGTGCCATGTTCAGCCTGGCTTAATAAATCTGCTGCAACATAAGCTGGTATAGCCGTTTCATCTGCATACACACCCAATTCGCTGGGGCCTGCAGGCATATCGATGGCTACCCCTTCTCTGTTTACCAATTGCTTGGCAGCCGTTACATACTGGTTACCGGGCCCAAATATTTTGCTTACTGCCGCTATACTTTCAGTGCCATAAGCCATAGCAGCAATGGCCTGCACACCACCAATTTTATAAATATTTTTAATACCTAGTAGTTGTGCGGTGTATAATATTACCGGGTTCACCTGTCCATCGCTGTTGCTTGGAGTGCACATAATAATATTGTTGCAACCCGCTATCTGTGCAGGAATACCTAACATGAGCAATGTAGAAAATAAT
>Ga0209181_10008095_pt1 | contig 14210 bp, 11 predicted proteins | sample MAT05_FD_187208 | JGI IMG/M metagenome (GOLD analysis project Ga0209181, IMG submission 187208) | Freshwater microbial communities from Lake Fryxell liftoff mats and glacier meltwater in Antarctica - MAT-05 (SPAdes) (version 2) | ecosystem: Environmental > Aquatic > Freshwater > Ice > Liftoff... | reverse complement strand
CGGCCGATCAGCACCATGCGGAAAATCAGGCCGACGGTGGTGACGAGCACGCCGAGCCAGGCGAGGTTCACGGAGGTGAGGCGCAGCCATTCCCACTCGACGGGGCGGAACCAAAACACGACGGCGAAAAGGAAGGCGCAGACGAAGATGAGCATCCCCTTGTAAAAGGCCTGCAGGTCGTTGAAAGCGACTTCCTGCCGCGCCTGCTTGAGGTTCGCGTCGAGGCGGCCAGTGAGTTCTTTTTGGTATTCGGCGACGGTGGTGTTGAAGCCCGCGGTGTCGCCCGTGCGGAAGGCGCTGGCCATCCGCGCGTAGTAGGCGAGGGCAAAGTTCGGCTCGCCGCCGCGGGCGGTTTCCATCAGAGCCTGGCCGCTGCGGCGCCAGCCCTCGTCGGCGGAGCCGGTCTCGGGCGGGAGGACGAGCGGCAGGCGCATCTCGAGGCGCTTGCCGAATTCATCGAGCTGCTCCATGCGATCGAAGCGCGAGACTTCGTTGACCATGCGTTCGAGCGCGGTCTTGTCGTATTCCTGCTTCTGGGATTGCGCGATGGCGGCAGCGCGGCCGGCGTCGCGGAAGCCCATGAATTCGCGCAGCTCGGTGGCCCAATCCTGCGCATCGGGCGGCATGATCGCGCCGCGGAGTTGCTGGTAGAGGAAGGTGCCGCGCCAGAGGTTCGAGACGGCTTTGTCGAAGCCATTGCGCTGGGCGCTCGGGACGGCGCTGACGCGCTGCATTTCGTCGAGCAGTGCCTGCGATTTCACGCTGATCTGGTTGAAGGAAAAATGCTTTCCGTCGGCCTCGAATCCGGCGTCGAGCGGCAGGCCGAGCAGGCCTTTCACATCCGGATGATCGACGCGGAAAACCGGCCGCGTGTCGGCGAGCACCGGGTTCATCCAAAGCTCGGCGAGCCACTCGCTGGCGGAGATGATCTGGCCGCCGCTGCGCCACGGTTCGAGGTTGGCGGTTTGTTTGCCACGAAGCTGGAGCAGGGAATTTCGGGCGAGCGAATCGATCGGCTGCCGGCGACCGCCGTTCAGGATCGGGAGCTGGCCAAATTCACGAATGGCGAAGCCTTCTTCTTTTTTCGGTCGCATCGAGCTGGCGACCCAAACGGCGAAGACGACGGTGATGGCGAGCGGGAGCCATTTAATGATGAGAGGCCACTTTTTCATATGCGTGAGGTTGAAATCCGAAATCCGAATTTCGAAATTCGAAACAAGGTTCGAAAGGAGTAAAGGAGGGGAAAGGGAAGGAAACGCGCGGTCGTCGGATTCATCGATTTTTTCGAAACAAGGTTCGAAAGGAGTAAAGGAGGGGAAAGGGAAGGAAACGCGCGGTCGTCGGATTCATCGATTTTTCAGCTTTCACGAGTTTGGAATTTATTTCGGATTTCGAAATTCGGATTTTGGATTTTCCCCTACGAGGCGCGACGTTTGGTGATGAAGCCGACCAGGTGGTGCATGAACTGCCACACCATGCCGATCGTGACGACGACGCACCCGATGTAGGGTGCGAGCCAACTGGGGTTGCGGACGACCTGGAGCACGCTGGAGCCGGGGCGGGCGTCGAGTTCGTCCTTGGTCATCTGGTACTGAAAGAAGGCGAGGCCGCCGTAGCGCAGCGGGCTGTTCATCGAGATTTCGGTTTCGCGATGTTCGCTCTTGCTCGCGTTGTCGATCAGCACGCGGCTGCGGAAATCTTTCGGGAGATCGCTGCCGGGATATTTCTTGTGCGTGGCCTGCAGGAGCTTGAGGGAAAAGGGGAGGTAGACGCGTTCGTCGCGCAAGGCGACCCGCACCGTTTTGTCGCCGATCTTGATCTCCTGCGGGCGGAGGTAGGCCGAGGCCAGCCAGGTGCCCTGGCTCAGTCCGTTCGAGACGACTTCGAGCACGGCGAAGGGCAGGTTGCGGGAGTCCATATCCTTCGTGATGGGCATCGGCACCGCGGTCGATTTGGCTCCGGCACCCTGGGTCGAGGCGGATCCGAGCGTTTCGAGGGAGACGGTTTCGCCCGCGGCCATCCGCCGCGCCGCGTAGTTCGCCGCCGCGCCTTGCATCGGCACCATGAAGCGATCGGTCATTTCTTTGCGGAAGCGCTGTTTGAGTTCCTCCCGCAGCTTGCCCTCGCGTTCCGGTTGCGCTGCGATGCGCTTGGCCGCGCTCACGACATCTTGCGTTTCCTTTTCCCCGATCGCTTCCAGCGCGGCGCGCCACACGACCATGCGGCCGGGGCTTTCCGTCGCACGCTCGGCTTGTGGCACCAAGGCGGCGGCGGTGGAATACTGACCCTCCAGCGTGGCGATCGCGGTGGTGAGGGTGCCCACGGATTCCATTACATCGGCATGGGCGACCACGGCGCCATTCGGCACGAGCTCCTTGACGCGAACGGTGAAGGGCAGCTTGGGGTTCGCGAGTTCGGCGCCTTGTTTCACCAGATCCTGCGGGAAGGCGACGACCTCGTCGCGGCCGTCCGCGGTGTCGGTGAGAAAGACCAGTTCGTGATCGCGGTGATGCTCCACGTAGCTGGCGTTTTGCCCTTCAAAAAAAGTCATGCGCGACTCTTCCTGGGTCATGTCCGTGGCGAGCTGGCCCACGAGCAGGATGACGATGCCGAGGTGCGTGAGGTGGATGCCGACCTTCGACGCGCCCCACTTAAACCGCTTGATGTGGGCGGCGATCAAATTTGCCAGCAACATCACGCCGAGCGTGTAACCGCCGGGCAAAATAATCGGCACATGATGGCCCCACATGGTGGCACCGTTGACGATCCAGTGTTTGAAATAACGCTCCTGCGCCTGGTAGAGGCCTTCATCGGCTTGCGCGATGGTGCCGACGAAAACGAGGACGATGGAGAGCGATAGCAGGACGACGGTGAGTCGCAGCGAGGTCAGGAATTTCCAGAGAGCATTCATGAGAAAGGGGCGATCAGGGTTGCGGCTTCGGCTCGGTCGCGACGGGCGCGGGCGGCTCGGCAGCGAAAGGGGCGATCAGGGTTGCGGCTTCGGCTCGGTCGCGACGGGCGCGGGCGGCTCGGCAGCGGCGGGTGCCGGTGCGGGTGCGGGTGCGGGTGCGGGTTCTTCGAGGATTTTCACCGACTTAATGAAATCTAGGAACACCGGTTTTACTTTGGCGACAAACGGTTCGTCCCCGGTGATGCGGTAGAACCAGCTCCGCCCGTCGCGATGCGCGATGACGGTGACGAGGCGGATGGCCTTTTCGCCATTCTTGCCCACGAGTTCAAGGAGTTGGCCTTCGCCGCCGGCCACTTCCACTTTCTGCAGCGTCTTCTCCAGGTCCACCTGTTCGATCGGCGCCTGGCCGGTTTGCTGGCGATACATGTTCACCACCATCGACTCACGGCCGCGCAAATCCGGGAGCGGCGTCACGTTGACCGAGGCTTCGCCGCCTTCGCCTTTGATGGCGAAAGCCGCGAGGCTCACGTCGCCTGGAGGGCCTTCGGTCCAGCCCTCGGGGAGATCGTAGGCGATCTTGGGCTTCGCACGTTGCGGGCTATTGGCGGTCGCGGCGGGTGCCGCGGCCGGTTCGTCGTGGACGTCATTGGGATCGTTCGGATCGTGAACGTGCCCGGGGGCTCCGTGCGGTGGAGGGGCGTCCTTCGGCGCCAGAAAGACGCGGACCTGCGGCGGCTCGCAGCCCGCGAGCAGCAGAGCAGCCGCGCAGGGCAGGAGGGCGGCGGAGGGAAAAAATCGGGGAGTCATTCGGGGTGTATAGCGGGTGCGGAGAGGGACGCATCTCGCAACACATGCTGTTCGAGTGGCGGGACGATCCGGTTTCGCGAGCATTCCTTAGCCGCCCAACTCCGCGGTGGCAAATGGGGAGAAATTTGCGCGGTCGCGCGAATCCGGTAGGGAAGCCGCGCCGCGGGTTCCCCAATCCGGGTTCGCGAGTTCGCGGGTCGGGTTCGCGGTTTGGAAGATTGCCCTTGGCGTGGGAACCCGCGGCGCGGCTTCCCTACCGTGATCACTGCGGCGGCGGCGGTGGCCGCTCCCCGCGACGCGGGCCTTCCGCCGGCGCCTGATCGGTGGGCGTGAGGCCCATCACGATGTCCCACGTCGCCGCCAGCTCGGGTCCCGCTCCAACCGGCTGGAACTCCCGGATCACCGATGCCCGCTGCGCCGCGTCGCGGATGCCATTGAGCAAGCCGTCGCGCGCATTGCCGGGCTCACCGGCCAGATAAAGCTGCGTGGTAAAGCGCCGCTGCCCCGGCAAGGTGATCCCGAAGTGGTAATGCCGCGTGCGCCCCGCGTAGAGCCCCGGCTTGATCGTGCGAAAACGATACTCGCCCTTTTCCCCCGTCTCAAAGCGCCCGTAGCCCTGAAAGTGCGGATCGCGCTCCGCCTTTTGCGCTCCGCGCGAATGGATATACGTCCCGCGATCGTCCGCTTGCCAGAGCTCGATCAGCGCCTTGCGAATCGGCTGCCCGCTGGGGTCGAGCAAGCGCCCGCCCACATTCGTGATCGTGCCCACCGCCGGCGTGAGGTCGTTTTTGATCCGCAGCAGATCGTTATCCTGATCGAGCGGCAGATGATCGGGGAAAAACGGCCCTTCCGTCTGCCGCGGCGTCAGCGTGAGCGCCTCGGCAAAGGCGCTGTCCGCCCAAAAACCAGCGCTGGCGAGCGCGAGACTTTGCAGCATCCGCCGGCGGCCGATCGGAACGTAAAACACGGGACCTGATACATGTTCGGGGCGGGGGCTGGACTTCATTCCGCAATGTAATGCCGCCGCCGCCCGATTTTGCGCCCCTTATTTTTCGGGAACGCACTACGTCATCGCGTAATCAGCATCAGCGTTTGCCGCACATTTTCCTCCATGGAAAATTGCGCGCCCAGCTCGCGCAGCCGCGGCCGGGCCGCTTCGCGCCGTTTCGGGTCGCGCCAGTTTTCCACCTCGGCGACGAGCGACGGCACATCATCCGGTGCGTGCACGGCGCCGCCGTCTTCGCCGTAGGTGATGATCTCCGAGAAGCCATTGTGCCGCGTGGTGATCACGGGCAGGCCGGCCGCGAGTGCTTCGAGGCAGGCGTTGGAAAATGGATCGTAAAGCGTGGGGAGAATGAACACATCCGCCGCCGCGTAGAAGCGGCCGAGCTCGCTCTGCGGCCCAAGGAAGCGCGTGCGGCGCTGGCTCCTCGGCAGGCCGCTCATCGAGCCGCGCCCGATCACCAGCAGTCGCGCGGATGGCGGCAGCGCATTCACCGTCTCGATCGCGTAACGCAGACCTTTCCGCTCCCAGCCGGAGCCGACGAAAAGCAGCACGAGCTGATCCTCGCGAAAGCCGAGATCGCGCCGGGTCGCCGCGCGCGTCGAGAGGTCGGCCGTGGTCGGCGGCACGCCGTTGTAGACCACGTGGATGTGCTGCGGATCGTAGCCAAAGTGCTGCTCGATCTCGCGCTTCACGAGCTGCGAGTTGGCGATCACCGTGCCCGCGCCTTCCGCGCTGAAGAGCTGCTTCTCCAGCTCCAGCGTCTCGCGATGTTTCCCGCTGAAACGCCGGAACCACGGCTTCCAAAACGGCTCGAACTGCGCGCGCCGCTTCAGCCACGCCGCATGCACGCCATCGCCGGCGCGATACGCGTCGCAGGAAAAAACCCGCTCCAGCGAAAACAAAAAATCGCACCGCTCCCGCGGCCGCAGCGCGCTCAGCGACTTCGCAAACGCCCACGGCCCGCGGCCATGCACCTGCACATGCGCCCACGGCCAGTCCGCCCGCGGCCATTCCCCGGCAAAGAGAATCACCTCGTGCCCCGCCGCCACCGCCGCCTCGGCGAAGCGCCGCAGATACGCCTCCGCGCCGCCGGTGCGCGAGTATCCGCGCCGGACGAGACCGATTTTCATTTCAGAATGTGGAGTTCAGATTTCAGATTGCCGCCCTTCCGCGACTGCACGTCGCGCGCCCTTTTTCCTCTGAAATCCGAAATCTGCGATCTGAAACTTCTCTACGCCACCTCCGCACGGCTCGGCGGCTCCGGTCTCGACGCCGTGGCCGCGGAGACCGTGCGCGTGGCGCAAAGTGCGGGCATCCTCGGCCGCGCCATCGCTTTCGAGAATCGGCTGCGCGATCTCCCGGCCGGGCGTTTCCAGTCGCTGCGCTGGAATCCCGTGCGGCTGCTTTCCGGTCTCGGCAGCGACACCTATTACGCGGTGAAAAAACACGCGCTCGACCGGGCGGCGGCGCGCGCGCTCGGTGACGGGGAGTTCACGATGTTTCACGGCTGGTCGGGGGAATGCGTGCGCACGTTGCGCGAAGCGCGCCGGCGCGGCATCCCGAGCCTCATCGAAATCCCCACCTGGCATCGCAACAAAGGCCGCGACAAACCCGCCCGGCTCACCAAAAGCGAACGCGAGCGCGCTACGGCCGGTGGCTGGCGCGGCTTTAAGGATCGGCTGCTCATCACGCGGCAGCAGATGCTGGAGGAATACGAGCTGGCCGACCGCATTCTCGTGCTCTCGGAAAAAGCGGAAGAAACCTTCCTCGCCGCGGGCGTGGCCCAGGAAAAACTCTTCCGCCACCAGCGCGGCGTGGACGTGGAGCGGTTCCGGCCCGCGGAGCATCCGCCGGAAAAATTCGTCGCCGTCTTCGTCGGCGCGCTGATCAAACGCAAAGGCGTTCACCATTTGCTCGAGGTCTGGCGCCAGCTCGCGCTGCCGAATGCGGAGCTGCGGTTGATCGGCACGATTCACGACGAGATCCGGCCTGCGCTGGAGGCGTTCGGTGGCGACGATGTGGTCGTGCCCGGCTTCGTCGCGCGCGTCGAGGACGCCTATCGGGAGGCCGCTGTCCACGTCTTCCCCAGCGAGTGCGAAGGCAGCGCCAAATGCACCTACGAAGCCGCCGCCTGCGGCCTCCCCCAGATCACCACGCGCGAAGCCGGCGATGTGGTCCAGGACGGCGTGAACGGCCTGATCATTCCGCCGAACGATCCCGCCGCCCTCGCCGCCGCGCTCCAGCGTCTCCACGCCGACCGCGACCGCTGCGCCCGCCTCGGTGCCGCCGGCCGCACGCGCGTCGTGGAGCATTTTACGTGGGAACATTTCGGAGCGCGGCTGCGCGAAGCGTGGAGCGTGGGCCAGGGGCCAGCGTCATGATTTGCGGAAAACGCGTTCGCGGATTCCGGGGAGCACAGGCCTCTGGCCTGTCGTCCTCGGCGTCTCGCCGGGGACACTTGCTCGCGGAGCGAGCGGCGAGGTGGTGGGGCGGTGGTCGGGTCTTGTCTCGTCCGCGGCGTTTCCTCGACGCTCTTGGCCCCCGGCGGGACGTCGGCGGCGACAGGCGGGACGCCTGTGCTCCCCGGGCTTTGCTCCCTGCCCCATGAGAATCCTCGCGCTTCAGCTCAAACGCATCGGCGATCTCGTACTCACCACCGGTGCGCTCCGCGCGTTGCGTGTCGCCTGGCCGGAGGCGCACCTCGCGCTCGCGGTCAGCGACGGCACCGCGTCGCTGCTCGGCGCGATCGACTCCATCGACACGCACCTCGTCTTTGGCCCCGGCCGGGGCTGGGCGCCGTGGCAGCAAGCACTCACCGGCCACTTCGATGTCGTCCTCGATTTCACCGGCACCGACCGCTCCGCGCTCGCCGCCGCGCTTTCCCGCGCGCCGGATCGACGCACTGTCGCCTGGGTGCGCCAGCGCAAACTGCGCTCGCTCGCCTACCACCATTTCATCGAATCGTCCGTCCGCGAACGCCACACCTGCGACCACTATCTCGACCTCGCGCAGTCCATCCTCCCGCCCGGTTCGCCGGCGGCGGAAAGCGCGCCATCGCTCAGCATCCCGGCTGTCGCGAAAGCCAGCGCGGCCGACTTGCTCCAGCGCCACGGCATCGCCCGCCCGTTCGCGATTCTTCACCCCGGCACTGCGCGACCGGAAAAATTCTGGCTCACCGAACGCTGGCTGGAAGTCGCCGCGGACCTGCGTCTCCGCCACGGGCTCGACTTGGTGCTCACCGGCGGTCGCGATCCCGCCGAACTCGCCCAGACCACCGCCATCGCCGCGACTGGCGATCAGTCCGTGCGCTCGCTTTCGCCAGACCGACTCCCCGGCCCGCCCGCGGGAACGATCGCCCATCTCGCGGGAGAAACCGACCTGCTCACCCTCGCCGCTCTCGTCGAACGCGCCGCGATCGTCGTGAGTTGCGACACCGCGATCGTCCATCTCGCCGCCGCGCTGCGCCGCCCGCAGGTCGCGCTCTTCGGCCCCACGAATCCCTTCCACTGGCGCCCGCGCCACGACCTCGCGCGCGTGATTTCCGCCGCCCAGCCCGACGCGCCGCTCACCGATTTCACCCCACGCCTGCGCGGCGCGCCGATGGACCGCATCTCGACCGCCGCCGTCATCCGTGTTACCGAGGAACTCCTCGCGTTCCATCCTCCCGGCTGACCGCGGGCTGCAGCGCCTCCTCTTCCTGAATGTCCAAAGTCAAAAAACTCTCCCGCAAAGACATTGGCAAAATGTCCTTCGGCGATTTCGTACGGGCGAGCCGCGAGCCGTATCGGCGGCTCTTCTCCTACCTCACGCCCTACCGCGTCCGCTTTGCCGCCGGCATCCTTTGCGGCGCCCTCTTTGGCGTGGTGCAGGCGCTGCTCGTTTTCGATGTGCAATATGTGGCCGGCGCCGTCTTCCCCGAGCACAAGGCCTCTGCGGGCGGCGCGCTCGTGAAGTGGTTTCCGATCCTCGCCGAGATCCGCGTCGATGCGAGCGCCACCACGGTGCTGCTCATCTGCGCCAGCATCCCCGCGCTCATGCTGCTGCGCGGTTTCTTCGGCTACCTGAATAGCTACTGCATGCTCTGGGTCAGCGTGCGCGTGCTCGACGATATCCGCACGGAGGTCTTCCGGCACACGCTCGGGCAGTCGATGGAATTCTTCAATCAGTCGAAAGCCGGCGACCTCGTGCAGACCGTCTTCAATCAAACGCGCATGGCGCAGCAGGCGCTGACGACCATTTCGGGCGACATCGTGAAACAGCCCATCTCGATCGTCACCGGCCTCGCCGCGCTCTTCATCGTCGATTGGCGGTTCACGCTCGTGTCCTTCATCATCTTCCCGCTCTGCCTGGTGCCGGTGGCGATCGTCGCGCGCAAGGTGCGCAAGGCCGGAGCTCGTGAGGAAGAGGAAGCCGGGCAACTCATGGTGGTGATGCAGGAAGCCTTCGCCGGCATCCGCGTGGTGAAAACGCATGCGCGGGAGGACTACGAATCGGCGCGCTTCAACGCGGCGAATCTTCTCATCATGAAGTTCATCATGCGCTGGCGGAAGGCGCTGGAGATAACCGGCCCGCTGGTCGAAACCATCGCCTCGATCGGCGTGGCTGCGGCCCTTGCTTGGGCGTGGCATTACCGGCTCGGGTTCGACAAATTCATCGCGCTCAACGGCGGCATGATCATGCTCTACCCGGCCTTCAAGTCGCTCAGCCGCATCTATCTCACGATGCAAAAGTGCCTCGCTTCGACGACCAAAGTATTCGAGCTGCTCGACCGCCCCGCCGCGATTCAGGACGTGCCAGGTGCCGTGACGCTCCCGCGCGTGACCGGCGCGGTGAAGTTCGACGGCGTCAACTTCGGCTACGGCAATGGGAAGATCGCCGTGAGCGGCATCGACCTGCACATTCCGCCCGGCACCACCTGCGCGCTGGTCGGCGCCAGCGGGGCGGGGAAGAGCACGCTGCTCGCGCTCCTCCAGCGCCTCTACGAACCGCAGACTGGCACCGTCACGATCGACGGCCACGACATCCGCGCGGTCACGCAGGCTTCGCTCCGCGAGAACATCGCCACCGTCAGCCAGGACATTTTTCTCTTCCACGACACCATCGCGAACAACATCCGCTACGGCCGCCTCGACGCCACCGACGCCGAAGTCGAAGCCGCGGCGAAACTCGCGCACGCGCACGACTTCATCCTCGCCCAGCATCGCGGCTACGAAACGGTGATCGGCGACAAAGGCAGCCTGCTCAGCGGCGGCCAGCAGCAACGCCTTTCGATCGCCCGCGCGCTGCTGAAAAACGCGCCCATTCTCCTCCTCGACGAAGCGACCAGCGCGCTCGACTCCGAAGCCGAGCAGCACATCCAGGCCGCGCTCGACGTGCTCGCTGCCGGCCGCACCGTCATCGCCATCGCCCACCGCCTCTCCACCGTCCTGCACGCCAAACAAATCGTGGTGCTGGAAAATGGCGTGATCAAAGAAGTGGGCCCGCACGCCGAATTGTTCGCGCGGAGTGGCTACTACCGGCGGCTCTACGACCTGCAATTCAACCGCCACCACGGCGGCGAGGTGCCGCTCGCGGAACTCGCCACCACCCATCCCTGAACGCCGCCCGCCGTGAAGACGCTTACCCTTCTCCTCGCCCTGCTCGCCGCGCCACTCGCGCGTGCGCAGTTGACCCGCGGCGACGTGATCAAGGCCACCACGACCGTTCACGCCGATGGCACGCGCAGCACGCTCCTGGTCAATCCGGAGGCGCAATCCGCGGAGGAGACTTACTACGACACGGGCGGCAAGGTGACACAGAAGATCGTCTACCCGCTTGACGGTCAGAACCAGCCGATCGGCGCCATCACCTACAATGCGAAGGGCGCCGTCGTCGCCAAGTCCAGCTACGTGCGCGACGGCAGCGGGCGCATCGGCGAAGAGACGATCACGTCGGCCAGCGGACAGTTTTTGCGCAAGCGCATTTACAGCTACAGCACCGCAAACAAGATTTCGCGCGTGGACGAATACGACGCCAACGGCGTGCTCATCGTGCCGCCGCGGGCCGCGGTGCCGGACAAGAAAAAGCGGCGGTGAAACCCCGCGGCGTGGCAGCCGGTCTGCCGCGCTGGGCAGCCTCGCTGCCGCGAAGTGGTCGGGGTGACAGGATTCGAACCTGCGACCTCCTGGTCCCAAACCAGGCGCTCTACCAAGCTAAGCTACACCCCGACTTTTCGCGCTCCGCGTTGTCCGCGTGGCGGCCGCTACTATGCGTGTGCTTCGCCCTGCGGCAAAGGAAAACTCCGCGTCTTCGCACCCGGGTTCGTTTTCCGCAGGAGAATGCCGCGATTTTCTTTCGTGAACGAAGGCTTGTCGGGTTCCGCGATGTGTGGTTGAACCGCCCCATGCCCACAGCCAAAAAACCCGATACCAAACCCGCTACCAAACGGAAAGTTAACCCCGCGCTGCTCAAGCCCGTTCAGCCTGATGAGTTGCTCTCGAAGGTCGTCGGCTCCAAGCCGCTGCCCCGCGGCGAGCTCACCAAGAAGATTTGGGACTACATCAAGAAGCACAAACTTCAGGACGAAAAGAAGCGCACGCAGATCAACGGCGACGAAACGCTCAAGGCCATCTTCGGTGGCAAGAAGAGCGTGACCATGTTCGAACTCACCAAGCACGTCTCGACGCACATCATCAAGTCGTAGGTCGGGCCGCTTTCCCCTCCGAAAGCAAATTAGCGGCGCCGGGCACCGAGTGCCCGGCGCTTTCTTTTGGGGCCCGGCGCTGCGCTTTTCAGCGCGCAGCATTCCAGGCGCGGCGCTGCCAGAAAGCGCGCGCGGCGCTCACCCAACCGTGGGACATGTCGCGCTTCGCGGGGCGGATGGTGCGGATGCTTTTGGGGTGATACCAACTCCCACAATAATGTGCCTGGTACGCGACGGGCGTGTCTCTCGGGTAGGGTGGGCGTCCCGCCCGCCGTGCGACGCATCCCAACTCCCACAATAATGTGCCTGGTACGCGACGGGCGTGTCTCTCGGGTAGGGTGGGCGTCCCGCCCGCCGTTCGACGCATCCTGCGGCAAAGAACTTTCGCGATGGCCAGCGGTTACCCGGAGGTTGGAAGATCGTTCCGGCGAGACGCCGAAACCGGCGGGCGGGACGCCCACCCTACCCGCGATCTGCTTCCCCGCTCCCGGTCCGTTTATTGTGCGCAGTTGGTACAATTGAGACTCGGCAGTTCGCACCCGCCGTCTCCGGTCCACTGCCAGCGCGCCCACACGCTCCCCGGTGCGAGAGATTGACGAGGCAGTACCTCGCGCCCGCGACCGATTGGAAAATAGAAAGGGCCGGCAACGGCCGGCCCTTTCGTGGAGACAAAAAGTTTGCTCGCGAGAAGTTACTTTTTCTTTTGGTTCAGAGCGGGTTCACCCTTCTTGCGTGCGGCCCAGCGAGCTTTCAGTGCTGCCGAGAGACTGGCCCGGCCGGCGGCGGTGAGCACCCGCTTCTTCGGCTTCTTGCCTTCTTTTTTCGTCACCGGCGCCGCGGTCGGGGCCGGGGCTGGGGCGGGAGCTTTCTTGCTCGTGCCGCGCACCTTGGCCCAGCGGGCGCGCTGCGCGGTGGCGATGCGGTCGCGCGCTTCGGGCGAGAGCTGGCGTTTGCCGCCTTTGCGACCTGCCGGTTTGGCCGCCTTGGCCGCTTTGGCCGGAACTGCAGCGGTGAGTTTGGGAGTGAGCGTGGCGATCGAACTGCCTCCCACGAGCGCGGCAAGTTGGGCCTGCAGCTTCTCGATGGTTTCGGCGATTTCGATCGCGCGTTTCAAGTCGGCGATGGATGGAATGTTGGGGTTAGCCATGAGGGGGAGCTAATAACTCGGCTGTCGTTTCGTCAATTAAGTTATAAGTCTGCGTTCGGCGGGTAAGTGGAGACAACCCACACGGTGACTCCCGATAATTTGGAGAGACAGGCGTTGGTTTGCTCGCGAAGCCGATCCGGAGCGGTGCCGATTTGGCCGCACATTCACCCTCGCCTTCGCGAATCGGCACCGTAGCTTGGGCGCGCCATGCCGCTCGACCTCAAGAGCTTGATCTCCACCCGCCTCGGCGAGAACTACACGCTGCACAAGCAGCACCTCAATTCCACGCTCGTCCGCGTGCAGCAGATCATCGGCTTCGATCAGGTCTATGCCCGCGCCGCAGGCGCCTGGCTCTACGATCTCGACGAGCGTGCGTATCTCGATTTCCTCAGCGGTTACTCCGTCTTCAACATCGGGCGCAACCATCCGGTGGTGCAGCAGGCCATCCGCGACGTCCTTTCGCTCGACCTGCCCAACATGGTGCAGATGGATTGTTCGCTGCTCAGCGGACTCCTCGCCGAAGCGTTGCTCCAGAAGATGCCCGCGCATCTCGATGCGGTATTTTTTTGCAACTCGGGCGCTGAGTCCGTGGAAGGCGCGCTGAAGTTTGCGCGCGCGGCCACCGGCCGGCCCGGTCTGTTATCCTTCTCCGGTGCGTTCCATGGATTGAGCCTCGGGGCGCTGTCCGTCATGGGCGATGGGCACTTTCGTGAAGGATTCGGTCCGCTGGTTGAAGGTGCGGAGTCCGTGCCATTCGGCGACCTCGCGGCGCTGGCCGCGCGGCTGGCTCGCCGCGATGTCGCGGCGCTCATCCTGGAGCCGGTGCAGGGCAAAGGAGTTTGTCTTCCGCGGGCCGGATTTTTCCGGGAAGCGCAACGGCTTTGTCGCGAGCACGGAACCCTGTTGATCAGTGACGAGGTGCAGACGGGCCTCGGGCGCACGGGCAAGTGGTGGGGCTTTGAGCATTGGGAACTCGAGCCAGACATCGTCACCGTCGCCAAGTCGCTCAGTGGTGGTTACGTCCCATGCGCGGCGATCGTTTCCCGCCGGGAAATCCAGCAGCGCACTTTCAGCCGGCTGGATCGCTGCGTGGTACATTCCTCCACTTTCGGCCGCAACAATCTCGCCATGGCCTGCGGCCTCGCCACCTTGTCGGTTTTGGAGGATGAGGACTTGATCGACCGGGCGCGCCAGACCGGCGCGGATCTCCTGGCGAGACTCGAAGAACTGCGGACCCGGCATTCGGTCATCAAAGAAGTGCGCGGCCGGGGGCTGATGATTGCGATCGAGTTTCACGAACCGCGCGAACTCGCGGCACGGATGGGTTGGAAGTTACTCCATCGTTTCGAGCGCGAGCTTTTTGCGCAGATGATCGTCACCGCGCTTTTCACCAAACACCGCATCCTCACGCAGATCGCCGGCCACGAAATGGATGTGATCAAAATCCTGCCGCCCCTCATCATCGGAGCGCGCGAGGTTGAAATGTTCGTCACCGCGCTCGACGCGGTCCTGAGTGATTGCAGCCACTTTCCCGGTCCCATCTGGGATCTCGGCGCGAACTTCGTCCGCCACTCCCTCCGCCGCACCCCGGCGCCGGCGCGAGCTTAGCGCCTCGGAAGTCGGCCGGAGAGCGGAGTTTTAGCCGCGGATGGGCGCG
>Ga0209181_10008094_pt1 | contig 14211 bp, 14 predicted proteins | sample MAT05_FD_187208 | JGI IMG/M metagenome (GOLD analysis project Ga0209181, IMG submission 187208) | Freshwater microbial communities from Lake Fryxell liftoff mats and glacier meltwater in Antarctica - MAT-05 (SPAdes) (version 2) | ecosystem: Environmental > Aquatic > Freshwater > Ice > Liftoff... | reverse complement strand
GGGTTTTAAAACACCTCTAGAACTGTAAGTAATGCATGATTTCAGCCGTAAGCTGCCCTGGTAAAGCCAGTCGCCGCTGCAAATCTGCCAAAGTTTTATACGTGCCCTGCTGACGATTTTGCACGATCGCCCTTGCCAAAAATAAATCTACCGCCGGAATTTGAGTCAGCATTTCAATCGATGCAGTGTTAGGATTGAGGCGCTGAGGTGTACTATCACTTTCGGCTCCGTAGTAACAGAATTGCAGCACAGGCGCTAATGGATGCAACCGCTGGATCGGCAGGCTGAGAGCAGCAGCAATATCTTCTAAGCAATGGAACGGCACGCCCGATTGACTCAGGGCAACTAGCGATCGCGCTTGATGAATCGATAAACCAGGCAACCTCAGCCAATCATCAACCCCCGCCCGATTCACATCAATTTTGATCCCCAGTTTTGCCGCAATCGGAATTTCTTCGGGATGCAGCCGATAGTAAGGATCGTGCAGCATTTGCGATCGTACTGATCCCCGTTTCCCCACGCCATTGCCTCCCAACCATTTTGCTAGTTTCATCGAGTGGTCTCTAAGTGATGCGGTCTAACAACTGCCGTCGTTTTTGTTCAAACTCATATTCCGAAACCAGCCCCTCCTGACGCAACTGATCCAACTGTCGCAACTCCTCCGCCACCGTTCCCACCTGAATCGGGGTGACATTAGCAGGTGCTTTTGACGCACGAGGTTCAACTAAACTTGATCCAGCTTTAGCTGCGACTGGAGAAGCATTAAAGTTTTGCTCAAACTCCTCACCATCTTGAAACAAATACCAAGCTCCTTCAATCAAACTGGCGACAGTCGGAATTGGCGTTAACCCCAACAGCAAATAGACAATCCCCCAGCGGGGCTGACCCAGATAAAACTTATGCAAACCTGAGATAGTGCCATTCAGTACCGGAATCGGGACGGCTCCAGCAAACGCCAGCACTGCGGCAACTTTTCGATCTTTGGGTTTATTCAACATGCCAAGAACAAAACGACGTGTCTGAAATTATAGTCGCTGATCTGACAATCCCCAGATCCTTAAGTAAATGTCTCTATCAATACAATGTCTCCATAAATAGGAGCAATGTGAAAAAATAGCTTTACTAGTAAAATCGATTACACTCCCCTGTATGGTTACCCTGTCCTGGAATCGTCGCCACATTATTTCTTTAGAAGACTTTCAGCCTGCTGAATATGACACCGTCCTTCAAACAGCAGTCAGTTTCCAGGAGGTGCTATCTCGGCGCACTAAAAAAGTCCCGGCTCTGCAAGGTCAAGTGGTGGCAAACTTATTTTTTGAGCCTTCAACTCGCACCCGTAGTAGCTTCGAGCTTGCTGCCAAGCGTCTTTCGGCAGATACTCTTAATTTCGCAGCCAGTACGTCTTCTTTAACCAAAGGAGAAACAATTCTCGATACGGCAAAAACCTATTTGGCGATGGGCACCGATATGATGGTGATTCGCCATCGAGAAGCTGGCGTGCCTCAGGCGATCGCCGATGAAATGGATCGCCTCCAATCCCGTGTCGGAGTGCTTAACGCAGGCGATGGACTCCACGAACATCCCTCCCAAGCCCTCCTCGACCTGTTTACGATCTGTACTACCCTTGATCCAATCAAACCTAGGCTGTCACTTTTAGAAGGCAAAAAGATTGCGATCGTGGGTGACATTCTTCACTCCCGAGTTGCCCGCTCCAACATCTGGAGCCTCACCGCCAGCGGAGCCGAAGTTCATTTGGCAGCACCCCCGACGCTACTGCCCAAGCTCTTCGCTCAGTATTCTATTCCTAGAGGCATGGAAGGCTGGGAAGATGTTCGCACCGATCGCAAGCTTTTCCTTCATTGGGATCTGCAACCTGCCTTAGAAAATGCCGATTTTGTCATGACGCTGCGGTTGCAAAAAGAGCGCATGACCCAGCATTTGTTGCCCAGCTTGCGGGAATACCATCAGCGCTTTGGCATTACTCGCGATCGCCTTAAACAATGCCACCCTGACGTCAAAGTCCTCCACCCTGGCCCCGTCAACCGTGGCGTAGAGATCAGCTCTGAACTCATGGACGATCCTAAAGTCAGCTTAATTTCACAGCAGATTACCAGTGGCGTTGCGGTTCGCATGGCGCTTCTCTACCTCATGGGCAGCGGCAAGCCCTAAAATCAGGTCACAATAGGATCGCTCAGATCTATCCTCAATCCCCCTAGCATTCATGGTCGCTCTTTCCCTTTCTCCTCAAATTCATCCTGGCGACAGCTTTGCAATTACCTTTGCGCCCCTTTCGCTAGAAGAGGCTTATCAGCTAGCCGATGATCCCGCCAATGGTGCAGTGGTGGTCATGAGCGGCATGGTGCGTAACCAAACTGAAGGTAAGCCCGTCGTGGCGCTGGAATATCAAGCGTATGAACCGATGGCTTTAGAGGTGTTTAAGCAGATTGCGGCAGAAATCCGACAGACTTGGGGCGTGACGCGAGTTGTCATTCATCATCGCACCGGAAAACTACAGGTTGGCGAAATTAGCGTATTGGTGGCGATCGGCTGTCCTCATCGGTCGGAGGCATTTGCAGCTTGCCAGTTTGCGATCGATACCCTGAAGCATTCTGCCCCAATTTGGAAAAAGGAGATTTGGAGCGATGGTTCTACTAGCTGGGTCAGTATTGGAGCCTGTGAACAAAAAGAAGATTGTTGAAACGCGCGCTGCTTCGCAGATACCGCAAGGGTCGCCCTCTTACTGCCCCGCTGCAAAAACTTGATCAACCGTCAGATTCAGTTCTGGGAAAGTAGGTGAGAAAAGGCGATCTTCCTCTCTAAACCGCTGCACCTCATATTCCCCGTCAATCAAGGTATAGACGCTGAAAGTCGGTCGTTTGGGGTTGCCGATGAATTGCCGTCCACCCAGCCCCACATAATCCACAATCCAATATTCTTGAATGCCCAACGCTTCATAATCAGCTAACTTATGAAGGTAATCATCTTGCCAATTAGTAGAAACCACTTCCACAATCAACTTGATAGACTTGCCAAGCGTTAAGATTGAGCCGCTTTCCCAACGAGGTTCATCAACTAATTCAGGTCTAGACAATACAATCACATCTGGCTCATAGCCCGATTTTCCGTCCAGCGATCGAACAATGCACTCTCTGGGGATGAAGTAAGGGAGTCCTATTTGCTCAATTGCAATACCTGTTTTCAGAGTCGTGAATCCTGCAACATCAGAATGCTGACCTCTTGGTTTTGCCATCTCGACAATTCTCCCTCGATGTAACTCATAGCGGTTTTCCGATGACTCTGGAAGCCATTCAATAAACTCATCAAATGGAATGGGTGCCTCTAGTGCCTGAACCATAATAGTTTCACCTCACTTTTGTTTTGCTCTAAGTGATTCAACATCGCTCTCATCCAATCCTAAAGCCAATGATAGACAGGCGATCGCTACTTCCTTCCTCCTAAATTATGGAGTCAACATAAATTATGGAGTTAACATACAAATGCGATCGCGCCCACTTTCTTTGGCTAAGTAAAGCGCCTTATCTGCCAACCGAATCAACGTCATAGGCGAGCTATGCTGGCTAGGGTTGAGGCATGAAATCCCTAAACTCAAAGTCATTTTTCTATCCAGCGGTGAACTAGAGTGCGCTAAGTCTAGCCTTTTCATGGCTGCCTTAATCGCTTCGGCAACCTGATTAGCTCCCGCCAAATTCGTTCCTGGAAGTAACACCACAAATTCTTCGCCGCCGTATCGTGCCACCAAATCTGCGGGACGAGGAACCGCTTTGCTGACAGTTTGCGCAACTTGTTTAAGGCACTGATCGCCCGCCAAGTGACCGTAGGTATCGTTGTAGCGCTTAAAGTAATCGATATCAACAAAAATAAGCGATATTGAACCTAACTCTGTAGAAACTCTTTGCCATTCGTGAACCAGCGTTTCATCAAAGCAACGGCGATTTGCCACTTGGGTTAGTCCATCGACTAAAGCCAAGCGTTGCAATATTTGGTTGACTTCTTCAAGTTTCTGGTTCGTGTCTTCTAGCTGCCGATAAAGCTGGCTTTGCTGAATCAAGCGGTGTACCCGATGGTGTAACAATGCCCAATGAATAGGCTTGATGACGTAATCAGTTGCACCCACCTCAAACGCTCGATTAACCGACTGTTGATCCTCTAGTGCAGTGATCATTAAGATAGGCGTTAAAACCAGTAGATAATCCCGTATGACTTGACCCAATTCGTCTGGTTGTGTGTTTTTCGATACACCCTCTATCTGTAACTTCTGAAGTTGAGCGCAACAAGTAAACCCGTCCATGACAGGCATAATGACATCTAACAATATAATATCTGGACGAAGACGCGCATACGCTTCCAGTGCCTGTCTGCCATCCTCTGCCTCTTCGACCTGATAGCCCTCGCTCTCAAGCCTTTGGCGCAGTTGAATCCGCATAAAGCGATCGTCATCGACAATAAGAATAAGTGGCGTATATCCATCTGTTGTTAAACCAGCGTTCATGCCTATGAATCCAGAGCGATGGGTATTGTGCCTCTACCAGAGTTAGGTTGGTATCACTTGATACTCCATAACATGGGTACGTAGATGAGCATAGACCGATTTCCTCTTAAATCGAGTAATTAGCCAAGAATCGTTAGAGTCTTCACGGTTAAAGATGGCAAAATTTTAGATAGTTTGGAAGCGTATCCCTTTAAGAGTTTTTTCTGATGACCGCTAGTATTTCCCCTCTCGCCAGTCAATATGATCCATCCATTACTGAAGCCAAGTGGCAGCAGTACTGGGAAGATCGCCAAGTATTTAAGGCAGATCCCAATGCGGGCGGGGAGCCTTATTGTGTGATGATACCGCCGCCAAACGTGACAGGCAGCCTTCACATGGGTCATGCATTTGAGAATGCCCTAATTGACACACTTGTGCGCTATCACCGGATGAAAGGGCGGAATACGCTATGGTTGCCCGGAACAGATCACGCCAGTATTGCGGTACAGACAATTTTAGAAAAAGAGCTGAAATCCCAGGGCAAAACCCGCCATGATGTAGGGCGAGAAGCTTTTCTAGAGCGGGCTTGGCAGTGGAAAGCAGAATCGGGTGGCACGATTGTCGGGCAACTGCGTCGTCTGGGCGTGTCGGTGGACTGGTCGCGGGAACGGTTCACGATGGACGAAGGATTATCGAAAGCGGTTCTGGAAGCCTTCACAAGACTTTACAACGAAGGACTGATTTATCGGGGCAAATACTTAGTGAATTGGTGTCCGGCAAGCCAGTCAGCAGTGTCGGATTTGGAGGTGGAAAATCAGGAGGTGAATGGTAATCTGTGGCACTTCCGATATCCTCTCACCGATGGTTCGGGTGCAGTAGAAGTGGCAACGACTCGCCCCGAAACGATGTTGGGGGACACGGCGGTAGCGGTTAATCCTAATGACGATCGCTACAAACATCTGATTGGCAAAACGGTGACGCTGCCCATTTTGGGGCGAGAAATTCCGATCATTGCCGATGAGTACGTCGATTCTGAGTTTGGGACGGGGTGCGTGAAAATTACTCCAGCCCATGATCCCAATGACTTTGAGATGGGCAAGCGCCATAATTTACCATTCATTACCGTTATGAACAAAGACGGCACCATGAATGAAAATGCCGGAGAGTTTCAAGGACAAGATCGATTTGTTGCCCGGCGGAATGTGGTCAAGCGGCTAGAGGCAGATGGGGCGCTAGTGAAGGTAGAAGCCTATCGCCACACGGTTCCCTACAGCGATCGCGGCAAAGTGCCTGTAGAGCCGCTGCTTTCAACTCAATGGTTCGTAAAAATTCGCCCGATGGCAGACCGCGCCCTAGAGTTTCTCGATGCGCAGCAAGAGCCTGTGTTTGTGCCTGAGCGTTGGACGAAGGTTTATCGGGACTGGTTAGTAAACCTGCGGGATTGGTGTATTTCGCGGCAGCTTTGGTGGGGGCATCAAATTCCAGCCTGGTACGCCATTAGCGAGACGGGGGGAGAGATTCGAGATAATACGCCGTTTGTGGTGGCAAATAATGAGGCAGAAGCAAGAGAGCAAGCGATCGCCCAGTTTGGTGAATCTGTTCAGCTTGAGCAAGATCCCGATGTGCTAGATACCTGGTTCTCTTCGGGGCTATGGCCTTTCTCGACTCTGGGCTGGCCCGACCAAACAGCGGATCTAGCAACCTACTATCCCACGACGACCTTAGTGACGGGCTTCGACATCATCTTTTTCTGGGTTGCTCGCATGACCATCATGGGGACACACTTTACGGGGCAGATGCCATTCAAAACGGTCTACATCCACGGCTTAGTGCGGGATGAGAACAATAAGAAAATGTCTAAGTCTGCCAACAACGGCATCGACCCGCTGCTGTTGATTACCAAGTATGGCACCGACGCCTTGCGCTATACGCTAATTCGCGAGGTAGCAGGCGCAGGACAGGATATTCGTCTAGATTACAACCGCAAAACAGAGGAGTCGGCATCGGTGGAGGCTTCCCGCAACTTTACTAACAAGCTGTGGAACGCTTCTCGGTTTGTGATGATGAACTTAGAGGGACAGACCCCAGAGCAGTTGGGTGAGCCGCAGAACTTAGAATTGTGCGATCGCTGGATTCTGTCCCGTTACCACCAAGTGATGCAGCAAACCAATCAGCAAATCGACCAATACGGTTTGGGTGAAGCGGCAAAGGGGCTTTATGAGTTCATTTGGGGCGACTTCTGCGATTGGTATATTGAACTGGTTAAATCTCGGCTGCAAGAGAAAGAATCGGTATCCGGGAAAGCAGCGCAGCAGACCTTGGCGTTCGTGCTGGAGGGCATTTTGCGATCGCTCCATCCCTTCATGCCCCACATTACCGAAGAGCTATGGCAAACTCTGACTCAGGCAAATGGCGACAAAAGTCTGGCGGTGCAGGCTTACCCCCAAGCCAACGAGAGCTTAATTGATCCTGACCTAGAGCAACAGTTTGAACTGCTGATTGGCACCATTCGCACGGTGCGCAATTTGCGGGCAGAGGCAGAAATCAAGCCAGGAGTAAAGATTCAAACCTTTTTGCAGTCCGATAGCGATCGCGAACAGCAAATCTTGCTCGCCGGACAGTCATACATCCAAGACCTCGCCAAAATTGAGCATCTGACCATCGGTAAACCCGATACTCCCGTGGCTCCGTCTGAAGCAACTGAGTCTTCACCGATGAGTTCGTTTAATCCAGAAGGCAAATTTGGACTGCTGGGCAAATATCAGAAGCCTGCCATGACCGTGGCGTTCTTCTTGGGCGGAATAGTGCTGCTGCGGCTGATTGCAGCAGTGGTGGGCGTAGTCGATCATCTGTTTCTAATTACCCCTGCCCTAAAGCTGATTGGAGCCGGGTATACGACCTGGTTTGTTTATCGATATTTGCTGGAGGCGGGCGATCGCCAAGAACTGCTCGAAAAAATTAGACAGATCAAAGCGCAAGTAACCCAGCAAGCGACAACAGTAGAAGCAACAGTCATTGCCGATGTCCCCCAACAAATGATTGCTGGAGTCGTTGGCACCGTCCAAGTTCTAATTCCGTTAGAAGGCGTCATCGATATTGAGGCATTGCGCACCAAGCTTCAGCGGGATCTGACCAAAGTAGAAGCCGAAATCGTCTCGCTGACCCAACGGCTGAGTAATACCAACTTTGTTGACAAAGCGCCATCAGACGTCGTGCAAGGCGTCAGAGATGCTTGGGCAGAAGCAGAAACCCAGTCAGAAATTCTGAAGGACAGATTGACCCGCCTATAAGGAAAAAATCAAGGGAGAAAAATCGGATGCATCCCACTTTTGCAGATCGGGATTTTACAAGATTGGGATGTACCCAAAAAATCCTGCCATAGCGTTTTAATCATCACTGCTTTTCAGGAAGATCAGACGGTATACTGGTAATTTCTCGCAAAGCATTGGAACTCTTGCACCAAAATGTTGCATCTAGCTCAGGTGACACAAACAGACCCTGGGGGTAAGGTGAAGCTGCAACTCCTCGCCCAGCAGAAAGCTGAGCACGCTTGGATCGTTTTAACTGATGAAGACAGTTGCGTCTGGTGTCATGCCGATTATCATCCTGGAACGTTAGTTCTATTAGAACTCTCTCCGACAAAGCAGGTGCAGCATATTAGCGATGCGACAAGGTGGGTACTGGAGACGATAGAGCAGTACTTGTCATTGGGCATTACCCCTGCCATTTTGCAGGAAGAAGTGCAGCGTGCTGAGCAATGGCGGCAGTCTCTAACGCTGCAAAGTCAAGAATTAGGGCGGCGTGCATTAGAAGTGGAGGCACGCCGTGACCAAATTCAAGAGCTGGAAGAAAACTTGAAGGCAGAAAAGCAGAATTTAGAGGAAATTGCGGCTGAGTTAAAGAACCCCGACAATTCAGCGTAGTAGGTATTCGGCGTAGTAGGTATTCAGCGCAGGTGATAGGGAATGCAGCCGTTTAGCTTCCCCTATAGGTGCTGTACGCCCAAGGAGAAACGAGCAAGGGCACATGGTAATGAGCATTTGCATCGGCAATGCCAAAGCGAATCGGGATTTCGTCTAAAAAGCAAGGTGTGGGTAAATTTCCAAATTGGGCAAAGTACTTACCGATCGCAAACACCAATTCGTAAATACCAACCTGGAACTCGTTATCCACCAATAACGGTGCTGTGCGACCGTCTTGATTGGTGTGCATAGACTTAAGGTGTGTTCTATCTCCCGACTGCGGATCAATCTGCCAGAGGGCGATCGCCACATTTGCCGCCGGGCAACCGTGAGCCGTATCCAGCACATGAGTCGAAAGTTTTCCAGACATGGCGATCGCCCTCCTGAGGGTTGGAATGAACCCATACTAAAAGTGTAGAAACACGCTGTATTTCTACACTTTTACAAGTATCAGCAAAGAGTCAGAAATCTATAGACCAGGTAGATTCAGCCCACCTGTCAGCTCTTCCATGCGTTCCCGCATCGTCGCAGTTGATTTTTCATAGGCATCTTTCATTGCTGCAACAACCAAATCAGAAAGAACATCAGCACCCTCTGCCAAAGCATCAGGAGAGATTTCGACCCGACGAGGCTCTTGGTTACCGCTCACAACAACCTTAACCAAGCCACCGCCAGATTCGCCCAGAATCTCCATCATTTCCAGTTCTTCTTGCAGCTTCTTTGCGCCTTCTTGAACCTGTTGGGCTTTTTTAAATGCCTCGGTTAGCTCTTTCATTTTGCCCAAACCGAAACCGAAGCCTTGTCCTTGTCCTTTCGTCATAATTCCTTGCCCTGTATGGGGTTGAACGTTAGCTGAGTCCAATTATTGGAAAGAGCCGTAGCAGCTACTTAATATAGCTCATCTAGGAAAGAACGGAACTTCTCTGCTCCAAATGTGCGCAACCTGCCCCACAGGGGGAGCAGGCTACGGACATCTGGGGGCAGGCTACGGACATCTGGGGGCAGGCTACGGACATCTGGGGGCAGGTTGCGGACATCTGGGGGCAGGCTACGCGGTTTGGAATTCGCCCAACATTTTGACTTCGAGTTCTAGCAGGAGTGACCAATTCTTCTCTACCTCTTCTTGAACCAACCGAATTAATTGAAAGATGTCAGCCGCAGTGGCGCCGCCGCAGTTCAAAATAAAGTTGGCGTGACGCTGGGCAATTTGTGCCCCGCCAATTTGATGCCCCTTCAGACCGCTCTGCTCAATAAGCCAGCCTGCTTTATAAGACTTAGGATTACGAAAAACACTGCCGCAGCTAGGCAGATGATAGGGCTGACTATTGCGCCGTTGGTTCAGATGCGCCGTAGTTGCCGCCATGACCTGCTGAGGATCGGCGCCGGGTTGCAGTTGCAGCGTGGCTTGAGTCACCAACCGAATGTCTTCGGGTGAGGCAGTATGCGCTAAGCCTTGGAGGGCAGAAGTCCGATAGCCAAAATTGAGGGTTTGGGGCGTCAGCAATTCAACCGAACCACCGATCGCCAACACATGAGTATTCACCAACATATCGGCGGTGCAGGCTTGATGAGCGCCAGCATTCATCACTACCGCTCCGCCCACCGTTCCCGGAATGCCCACCGCCCACTCTAAGCCCGTCCAGCCTCGTTCTGCGGCTTGCCAAGCTAAGCGGGCAATTTGGTCGCCAGCAGCAGCAGTAAGTTGTCCCGTCGCTTCATCAAAGTGCGTTTGTTTGAGGTGGCGGGTACAAACGACTAATCCGGGTAGACCGCGATCGCTTACCAACAGGTTAGATCCAGCGCCAACCAACGTGATGGACAAGCCTCGTTCTTTTGCCCAATTTAAACCTGCCTGCAAATCTTCGGTGGTGCGGGGAGCCAAGTAAAGCTCTGCGGGGCCCCCCACCCGGAAAGAGGTGAGGCTAGCCAAAGATGCCTGCTGTCTAACCAGGCAATCTGTGCCCAAAATCCGTATGGGTTGAGGCTTGCGCCCTAGGGGCAGAAAGCGAGACGAACCAATGTTGATCACTGGCGTTTTGGGGATAGCTCTTAAGGATACGGTGGGAGCGGTGGGCGGTTCGTGAGATAAAGTCATGATCTTCAGGTGCTTGAAATGCGTTGAGTGAATGAATCCGAGAAATGAACCACCAGCGGTTGCTACAGTTGAGATTATCGCAGGCTAGGAATCGGTTGTTTCTGTTCAATTTTTTGATAGAAAGTCATTAGCTCAGGAATAACCCGATTGAGATTGCCTGCTCCTAAAAACAGAACTAAGTCTCCTGGCAGCAGCGTCTCCATCAGGTAAGCAGAAACAGTTTGCAGACTGGGTTGATAAATAGATTGAGGATGGTGCGTGGCGATCGCCTCTGCCAACTGCTGCCCCGTTATTTGCCCCAAATCGGGTTCTCCGGCACTGTAGATATCGGTGGTAATAACTACATCAGCATTCCCAAATGATTCTGCAAACTCTGAGAGAAATGTTAGCGTGCGGCTATAGCGATGGGGTTGAAATACTGCCACCACTCGGCGCGGATCGGTAGCAGATTCTGCCCGCAATCTGGCTGCGGCTAAGGTAACCTGAATTTCACTCGGGTGATGCCCGTAGTCATCAATAAATAAAATGTGGTTGTACTCTCCTCGGTGTTCAAACCGACGGCGAGCGCCTTCAAAGGTGGCAAGAATATTGGCAATTTGGGCGAACTCTAAGCCCACCAAACGACCCACGGCGATCGCAGCTAGCGCATTACTAAGATTATGCTCACCCAAAATTGGAAAATTTAGCCGACCCAGTACCTGACCGCGTTCTATAATCAGCGCGCTCGTGCCATCGGCACCGTAGGCAACTTGATCAACGGTGTAATCGGCGGTAGATTGCCACAAGCTATAGGTAATCGCAGGGTGAATAAACTTTTCAACGGCGGGCGAATCGATGCAGCCAATTACCTGCTGACATTGACGCGCAAAGATTTGGAAGGTGTCAATCACCTGTTCCAGCGTGGTGTAGTGGTCGGGATGATCTAACTCAATATTAGTAATCACGCCGATTTGAGCAGAATGCTTCACCAAAGAACCATCCGACTCATCAGCCTCAGCAACAAAGTGAACGCCCTTGCCTACGTAAGCGTTGCCTTCCCAAGCATTAACCTCGCCACCAATGACAATCGTCGGCTCTAAGCCTGCTTTCAACAGCAGATAACCCACCATGCTGCTCGTTGTGGTTTTGCCGTGGGTTCCGGCGATCGCAATGCCCTGATACTGCTTCATCAAAGCCGCTAGCAAATCAGAACGATGAAAGATGGGGCAACCCAGTTCAACCGCCGCCCGATATTCAGGGTTCGCCGGATTAATGGCAGTAGAACAAACCACTTGCGGCAAAATGCCCTGAGCAAATCGGGCAATGTTTGCGGCTTCCTGAGTCAAAAATATTTGTGCGCCTTGCGCCTCTAAGCGCTGCGTAATATTGCTAGAGGAAAGATCTGAACCTGATACAGGCAGCAGTCTTTGGGTTAAAACATGGGCCAAAGCCGACATGCCAATCCCGCCAATCCCAATGAAATGAAAGGGTCGTCCGCTGAAATCAACAGCCTCAAGCATTGTAGCTCCTTACACACCACACACCACACCGACAATCACGCGATATCATAGCAAGAATTGCTTTTTTTGCGATATATCCTAGACTCAATTTGCCGAATTTAATTCAGTAATCTTTCTACCTCTCCTCTTTCAACTCTGTAAAATTGAAAATTGAAATTTCAAGAATTCTACTCAGAATTTAAGATTCAGCGACATTATTTCCAAATATCTATCGGAATAAAATCTCAAATTTTCTAGACATACCTTTCTGACTTAGCCCTAGCAATAGATCTCTGTAAAGATTCAACCACGCTTGAGGCAATTCCTGAAGCTCACTTAAATTTTTATCTGCAATGCAGAAAATAGCTATTTTTGGAGGAACATTTAACCCCGTTCACTGGGGGCATTTGCGAGTAGCAGAAGCGGCAATCAGGCAAAAATCTCTTGATCAAATCCTGTGGGTAACAGTTCATCCTCGCTACAAAGCCGCCAACATAGTAGAGCTTCGACATCGACAAGACATGGTAAAACTGGCGATCGCGCCCTATCCCAACTTTGCATTTTGTCCGCTAGCAGAACATCAGTCAAACTATGCGATCGATATCCTTCTGTCCCTCCAAGCCCGTTACCCCAGTAGCGAATGGTATTCGATTGTAGGGCTAGACGCCTGGCGATCGCTGCCTCGCTGGTATCGCAGCCAAGAGCTAGTGGCACAATGCAATTGGTTAGTTGCGCCCCGAAAAGATAGCACTGAGGGCAACAACGATTTAGAAAGGAGCGTAGATTGCCTTGTCCGGCAAGGGGATAAAATGCAGTGGGAGTACCTGAAGATGCCCTCTATAGAAATTTCTTCAAGCTTAGTCCGCCAATATTGTCATAATTTACAGTCTATCCAGCATCTAGTTCCAGAAGCTGTCAGAGCCTACATCCTTGAGCAGGGCTTATATCAACCCTCCTCGTGATCCCGCACTTCGACTTTCAAAAAATCCGCTTGAGACGCTTACTCCCAAAAGTGTATGATTTGGCTTACTACTAGCTTATTTATTACTCTGAGGTTAAGACGCAGTGATTAGAGTGGCAATCAATGGTTTCGGGCGCATCGGGCGCAATTTTGTGCGGTGCTGGCTAACACGGGAGAACAGTGGGCTTGAGTTGGTTGCAATAAATGACACCTCTGACCCCAGAACCAACGCTCATCTGCTGACCTACGACTCCATGCTAGGCAAGCTCAACGCTGACATATCAGCCGACGATAATACCATCACCGCCAACGGAAAAGTTATCAAATGTGTCTCCGATCGCAATCCTCTTAACCTACCCTGGAAAGCTTGGGATGTTGATTTAATTATCGAATCGACTGGCGTTTTCGTCTCCAAAGAAGGGGCTTCTAAGCATATTGAAGCCGGAGCCAAGAAAGTTTTGATTACAGCTCCTGGCAAAAACGAAGATGGCACCTTTGTCGTCGGGGTCAACGACAAAGATTACGATCATTACAAGCACAACATCATCAGTAACGCGAGTTGTACCACCAACTGTCTTGCCCCTGTTGCCAAAGTCCTCCATGAAAACTTTGGCATTATCAAAGGCACCATGACCACTACCCACAGCTACACCGGTGACCAGCGCCTCCTCGATGCCAGCCATCGAGATGTGCGACGGGCAAGAGCAGCAGCGCTAAACATTGTTCCAACGACTACCGGAGCAGCCAAGGCAGTGGCTCTAGTACTGCCCGAATTAAAAGGTAAGCTCAACGGCATTGCGCTGCGGGTGCCTACCCCAAACGTTTCCGTCGTGGACTTAGTGGTGAACGTTGAGAAGTCAACCATTGTTGAGCAAGTCAACGAAGCGCTGAAAGCTGCGGCTGAAGGTTCTATGAAGGGTATCTTAGGCTATAGCGAGCTAGAGCTTGTTTCTTGTGACTACCGAGGGCACGACTGCTCTTCTATCATTGATGCGGGTCTAACCATGGTGATGGGCGGCGATATGGTGAAAGTGATTGCTTGGTACGACAACGAGTGGGGCTACAGCCAGCGTGTAGTTGATCTTGCTGAAATTGTGGCGAAGAACTGGGTGGCGTAGGCAGCTCGCTCTTACCCATAAAAAAATGAGAGGGAAGGCGCAAAACCCTCCCTCTCATTTTTACTATCGGCAGATGAATCTAAGAGGGGGGCTGAAAAGTTGTAGATG
>Ga0209181_10008092_pt1 | contig 14211 bp, 14 predicted proteins | sample MAT05_FD_187208 | JGI IMG/M metagenome (GOLD analysis project Ga0209181, IMG submission 187208) | Freshwater microbial communities from Lake Fryxell liftoff mats and glacier meltwater in Antarctica - MAT-05 (SPAdes) (version 2) | ecosystem: Environmental > Aquatic > Freshwater > Ice > Liftoff... | reverse complement strand
GCTCACACCAGCCAACCCAGGCTCCTGGCGTGCAACTCGTTCCAACTCGACGATCGTCCAGCGCTGTCTCCCCGCTGGCGGAGTGGAGCACGCCAACGCGGTGACACGGGCCTCTGCGTCCGTGTCGTACTGGCGAGGGCGCCCGGAACGCTCCAAATCGAAAAGCGCCAGATCCACGCCCCCTTGCAAGTACGCCGCGCGTGCGCGCCAGACCGCCGTGCGCCCAATCCCCAGCACGGCCATGATCTGCGACTCCGGGATGCCTCGATCCAGACACGACAACACATGTGCGCGGTTTACCTCCCGCGATTGGTGCAGTCCTTTCGATCGAATTTCCTCGACCACTGAACGATCTTCCTCGCTCAGGTGCAGTTCCGTCTGGCGCATGACAACTCCCATGGATGCCGGTTGGCGAGATAGAGAGTTTAATCATGTTCCGTTATTTACGTCTTAACGTACTAGACAACACGCAGCCAAGCTACTTCAGTCTCATCACGGATTAACCTGCGTCCCTTTTGGACGAGACATGGGCTTGAGGCACCGCCGGTGCAGATAGGGCTGGCATCTGCGCGAAGAAGAGCCCGTCAGGCAATGTCTCCAGGTAGTTCACGATTTCGCACATCGGCAGCACATCTGCGCACTTCATGTGCATGTCAAAAAGGTTCAGCCAGTGTGAAGCTTGCCCTCGATCAAAGGTGCACTCCTCTGCGACTAGCATCCTATAGTTCAACGAGAATCCGTCGTTCACCGACGCGCGAACACATCCGCTCGTGCTGACTCCGCAGACAATGAGCGAATCTGCCTTCAGGTCGATGAGATAGGAGCCGAGAGGTGTACCAAAGAAAGCACTTGGCATCGGCTTCTGAATGACGATATCGACCGGCTTGGGGGCAATTTCGCGGAGGATCTGATTGGCTTCAGGACGATCCAGATCCTCGGTTTCGCGGGTGCACTTGGCCAGCCCCCGGCCCCAACCGAATCCGGCGGGCAGGGGCTCCAAGGGTCCGGTCGTGTAGATGATAGGGAGGTGCTTGGACCGTGCTGCCTGAAGGAGCGATGCGATGTTATCTACCGCATCCCAAGCCTCCTCCCCTGCAGAGTTGTGCCATCGCCGAACGGAATCAAAGATCGGCTCTCGAACGTCTCCCGTGAACGCGTATGAGACGTCTACGACCAGAACGACCGGCCGCTCACCGAATCCGACGAGCCCTCCGTATCCCGCAGCTGGAAAGAGCCTCTTGTCCCGGTCTGAGAGGTACGCGTCCCAACCCCGTCCGGAATGCGACGGACCCGTTAAATGCTTCGTAGAGCTCCTTTCCACGTCGGAGACTGTCAATGCCGAGCTGGGCGTCAAAGCCTTCATCAAGGCGGCATTGACGGCGCGCTTCTTGGCTGCAGCCTTGCTGGATGTGGTGGCCTTTTTTCTAGGAGCAGTCTTTTCGGCTGGCGCAGCTTTTTTCGTTGGCACAGCCTTCTTGGCTAGCGCGGCAGCTTTCTTTGCTGCTACTTTCTTTGCCGGAGCTGCTCTTTTAGGAGAGGCCTTTTTGGCTGGGGCTTTTTTTGCAGTTGCCATGATTGAATTGTCCTTCTGGAAGTTGATTAATCACCAGTGAAGAACTGCTTCTCCTCCGGCGCTGCGAATGCTACGGGAGAAAAATCGGGTTTTTAAGTGTCAGGAACTCTCCTCTATGCGCATTGAGGTTGAGCTGATCCACCATCAGCGGCTTATTTTCGTGGCGTTTGTCAACCCTGTCGAATCGTACGTGCGGTTCTTGAGCTGTTTTCCCGGAGGTCATGCCGAGAATGCTTCCCGTACTTCCGTTGAGAGCACCATCGCGCCAGTTCAGGCAGGGCGCCCGAAGCCCGTGCCGCCCAACAATCGACCGAACTCGTGACGGCTAATCATGAGCGTATCCTTTCGATAAATAAACAATATGGCGACTCGTCAGATGTGCTCTAACGTGACAGGGATTTTGGCAGGCAACCCGTTCGCCAACCATCCCCGACCTCCGTTCCAAAGTTCGGACCTTACGTCCCTCTGGAAGCTTCTCACAGGGTTGGCGTGACCACGTGCCATCTCTTACGAACCTAGCATCGCAAGTTGAACATGGACGCTCCGTGTGAGCGCCTTGACAATCGCGTCACAATGTACTTTCGAAGTGCACGCTGAGCCTATTGGGCATTTCGCCCTCATGCTGATCAGATACCTGGACTGAATCGATGACGAACACCCTCTTTGATAGAGTGTGGACCTTCCACGATTCGTATGAGCAAATGGAAGCGGGCAGTCTTGAGATGCGCAACCCCGATCAGGCCTTGACCCTTTCCGATCACTATGCTCCAGTGCGTCCGTCGGCGATGATTTTCGCGGATATGGACGCTCGCAGGATGTCCGCATCGGCCGCGAAGTTCGCAGCCAAACGACGTATGCCGCACTTTGAATGCGATTGCTGCTCGGGCATAGCCATAACCGGCGAGAGACGCCTCGACGCTACGTCACAGGAGTTCCGATTATGAGTGACGATCGTATAGAGCCGGGATGGGTGGGCTATGCCGATATCGACGGAGTATTGACTCGCTTCGTCGATTCTGGTGACACAACGCGGCCACCACTCGTATTGCTTCACGGCGGTGATTTTGGCGACGTCTCGTCGTTTGACACCTGGAGCCTGAATCTGGGCGTTCTGGCAAGACATTTCAGAGTATTGGCGCTGGATAAGTTGGGACAGGGCTTCACGGGGCCGCCTGTGAGCCATGCGGACTTCACCTACGATGCGGTCGTCCGCCACACCGAACGATGGCTTGATCGGCTCGGTGTCAAGCGGGCGCACTTGCTCGGTCACTCGCGCGGAGGCATGCTTGCGGCCTCGCTCGCCTGTAACGGCCGAGCGGAGTCTTTGATCATCGCTAACTGTGCAACCCTCGGTCCCGTGCCCGCTGACCCCAGTCTGCGAGTTGACGCGTTCCATGCGCGGCTGGAAGCGTCGATGCCGCCCGGTCCGCCAACCCCGGATTCGGTGTCGATTGAGCCCCACGCCAATTCCTGCAGCCTGGCCCACATCTCCGCGGCATTTGTCGAATGCCAACTCGACCTCGCAAATTGTCCTTCCCATATTGCAGTCACTATCGCGATGGATGCTGGGCTCAGAACATCCACCTTCCAACCCAACTTGACCAAGCGGATCGCAGAATTGCGCAGGCGAATCGATCTTCAGGGTTTACCCGTTCGGTCATTGCTTATCTGGAGTCGGTGCGACCCGTCGGCCAGATGGAACGAGGTAGGACTTCCACTGTGGGAACAAATCGCCCGAACCTCGCCTGAGACAGAGCTGCACCTTTTCAACGAGGCTGGCCACTACAGCCATAGGGAATGCCCAATGGCGTATTCGCGCGTTGTTTCGGCGTTTGCCGCCGTCACGTAGACGGTAACACCGACACCGCGCGCCCCTGACAATGCCTCAGTCGTACGCATCGACCTCAACTGCAGTCAGGCGTGCGGAACCACTTGTATGGGTCTATGAAGTGCCTCGTGTCGAACGCTGACTTGATCGCACTGATCAGCTCAAGCGGGGCGGCTGAATTTTCTGTTCGTAGGCGTTGGGGTTTTGTTTCACTGAGAAAAATTGACCCGCGTCGCGGCGAAGCAACATCGCGGCGGGATCGCACGACAACCGCTAAAATTAAGAGATGGACTCCACTGTTGTTCCATCGCGCCTTACTCTTTATCTGAAGCTCATCCGCTTCGACAGACCCATCGGCACACTGCTGCTGCTTTGGCCCACCCTCTGGGGGCTATGGATTGCCTCCAACGGTATGCCTGATGCAACCCTACTGCTCGTGTTTATCATGGGCACGTTTCTAATGCGCTCGGCTGGATGCGCTATCAACGACTTTGCTGACCGTGATTTTGATCGCCACGTCGAGCGTACCGCACAGCGCCCGCTCGCTGCCAATCTGATCCGGCCGCGCGAAGCGGTTATCGTCTCGGTTTCGCTCTCGCTGAGTGCACTTTTGATGACGATTGTGTTTCTCAACACACTCACGCTGCAGTTGAGCGTCGTGGCGGTGCTGCTGGCCGCCAGCTATCCGTATACCAAACGCTTCTTCGCCATTCCACAGGCGTATCTCGGTTTGGCGTTTGGCTTTGGCATTCCCATGGCGTTCGCAGCCGTCACGAACACCGTTCCGGCCATTGCATGGTGGCTGCTTGCGGCGAACCTCTGCTTGACCATCGCCTACGATACCGAGTACGCGATGGTCGACCGCGATGATGATGCAAAGATCGGTATCAAGACCTCCGCGATTCTATTTGGCAGGCACGACGTGGCTGCGGTGATGCTTTGCTACGTGTTGACGTTGATACTGTTGGCCGGCATCGGCAAGGTGATTGGCATGGGCTGGCCCTACTGGGTTGGCCTCACGGCGGCCGCTGCAATTGCGCTTTATCACTATCGTCTCATCCGCCACCGTGTCCGCGAACATTGCTTTCGCGCTTTCCTGCATAGCAACTGGATCGGTACTGTCGTCTTTGCTGGAGTCGCCGCCTCCTACGCCACAAGATAGCGATGCTGGCGCTGACGCTTTTCTTGACGTCGCTGTTTCTGGGTAAACGGGAAAAACACCGCTGCGCATGCGTGACGGCGCCTGGCGCGAGACGGACCAAGTCGTGATGCTGGCGGCGGATTTTGAGAATGATCAGGCGGCAGTGGGCATGTAGCCGTGCCTGATCAACTTATCCAACGCGGTGCATTTCGTTGCATGGTCGAATCCTCCCGGAGTCCACCGCCTTATCGAGGTAAGGCGTCTTGTTCTCGAGCACCGCATAGACAATCCGCCGCATCGTGTGCGCCGGCGCCACGATGGATTTCTTGTGACCTTTGCGAATGCTAAGCGCGGCGAATTTGTCCTTCAGCGCACATCGATTTCGTGATGCCGCTTGCGCGAACTCGCACAGCAGCCGCCTGACCCAAGCGTTGCCTTTGCGAGTCTTGCCGCTCTTGCGCTTGCCCGCGCTCTCGTTGGTACCGAGGCAGATGCCAACCCATAAGGCCAGCCGCTCGGCGCTATCGAAGCTTTGCATGCCGGCGCTGATCTCCATCAATAGCATGAGCGCTCCCATGACGCCGATGCCGGGACCAGTCACGATGCCGGAATTATTGGTCAATCAGCGGAATACGCAGTGGGCACATCGGCTTCAATTCCATGGCTTTGCCCTTTCAACACGCAATAAACTTGGCAAGGCGTGCAGTTGCTCTGGGGCGGCACGATTCAACGGCCTGTTGGGCAGACCAAACGGCTCTTTTTAACGTGCGCTGTCCACCACCTGCGCTGCAGAAGGTGCCAAGCAATCAGGGATACGCGTGAGGGGCGGTGTCGAGTTAGCTTTCGCGGTCTAAGCTATCAAAGGTCTTCGCGATCTCAACCTTCGGGCAATTGCACGCACTCATCTGCCTTGAACACTGTATTTGGGTCGCGTGCAGAACCTTGCTTCGCAATCCGCCTATTTAGGTCGGCAAGCAAGATGCCTATCATCGGAAATTGGAAGACGCCAGAAAATGGGTACGCTCTGACTGGAAACCATGTCGCGTAATCGCATTCCAATAACTTCAAAGGGTTACCATGACCATTGCCACCAAATCGGACGGCTTGTCAACTATTGAGGCCTCAGATACACCGAGATCTCTCCGGGTTGGCGAGAGCGTCATGTTTGAGTTGAAGAAGTTTGGTGTCAAGCATGTCTTTGGGATGCCTGGGACACATTCGCTGGAGCTCTATCGCGCAATCGAGGAAAGCGGCATACATCATGTGACCGTCAGGCACGAGCAAGGTGCCGCCTACATGGCGGATGGGTATGCTCGAGTGTCCGGCCAACCGGGAGTGTGCCTGGTGATCGGCGGACCCGGTGTCACGAACGCATGCACGGCCATCGCGGAAGCTTTCACCGATTCAATTCCGGTCCTGATGCTCTCCAATGCCATTGATTCTGCTCACATCGGCATGCGTCGAAATATGGTGCATGAATTAAGCGACCAACGCGCGACTACTGCTCCATTTACAACCGCGAGTGTTATGGCGACGACCCCGGAACAGGTACGTGCGTCCATCGCGCAGGCATTCGGGCTCTTCGCCAGTATCCGTCCACGACCGTTTCACTTGTCAATCCCGATTGATGTATTGAAGTCCCCAGCCATGGCCGCCTTAGATCGAGCAGTGATGCCGGAGCGACCGTCAGCGGCACTGGGCGCCGTTAAACGCGCGGCGGACCTTCTTCGCAATGCAAAGCGACCAGTTATCCTTGCCGGAGGAGGCTCGGTTGATGCGTACGTTGAACTACGCGCGTTGGTCGAACTGCTCAGGATCCCGGTGGTCATGACGACCGCCGGCAAAGGCGTGTTACCAGAAGACCACGAACTGTCCCTCGGTTCCGCCTTGATTACCAAGAGTGTTCTTCGCATGCTCTGCGATGCGGATGTCGTGCTTGCCGTAGGTACGGAGATTGGCGAAGCAGATCTCTTCGAGACCGCCGACATGGAGGCCGATCAATCGACAGATGCCATACGCGTAACGGACGGTGTCTTGCCACTGACCGGGAAACTGATTCGAATAGACATTGACCCGATGGCAATGACGGATGGCAGGTATCGACCAGATATGCCATTGCTGGGGGACGCTCGTGCCACACTGAGCATGCTGTTAGACGTGGTCAACTCAGCGCATGGAAATGCGCTGGGACCGAGATCGGCTTCCACGTGGGATGGTGGGGAAATCCTGTCGTTACGGCGCGCTGTGCGAGACAATTTGAGTACTTTGCAGCGCAAGCATATCGCGGTGTTGGACGAGGTTGCAAAGGCAATGCCGAGAGACGCGTTCATGGTTGGAGATCTGGCCCAGATCAACACCACCTGCCAATCCCATTTTGCTACGTTTGTTCCAAGGTCGATGTTAATGCCCCTGGGGTTCAGCACCCTTGGTTACGCCCTTCCCGCAGCTATCGGGGCCAAGCTTGCCTGCCCATCGCGGGCCGGCATTGCAGTCGTCGGAGATGGGGGCCTTATGTTCACCTTGTCCGAGCTTGCTACTGCGATTGAGCTAAAACTTTCGCTACCAATACTACTTTGGAATAACGGCAGCCTCGGCGAGATCAGAGATTACATGCGGGCCCGCCAAATTCCCGAGATCGGCGTATCCCCGCACAACCCGGACTTTATTGCGCTTGCGCTGGCCTTCGGCTGTACTGGAATCTCTATCAATAGTCTGGGCGAAATTGCGCCAGTGATCACCGAGGCGCTACGCCGGGCCGGCCCTACATTGATTGAAGTCCGGGAGGATGCGCCCTTCCTAAGCGACCTTTGAAGGCGCTGGGTTGGTACTCAGTTTTGCCGCCGCCAACTGAGTGATGTCCTTCTCTCGACGATTTCTTGGGGTGGAATATTGGGAGGCGTTAGCTGTCTTGGCTGGACTTTGGCCAATGGTGTAAATCAATCTGACTTGCCCGTCAATGCGTAGTTCTTAACGTGAAAAACACCGCTGTGCAGGCGTGACAGCGCCTGGGCCAAGACGTACCGATTCATAGTTGGCGGCGGATTTCGAGAATGATCAGGTGGCAGTAGGCATGTAGCCGTGCTTGTAATGCGCGAGTGTTGCTCTCCGTGTATCTGGTGGCGCTCGCCATCTCGGACTTGGTCGAGAGTTGCGCAGCACTTTAGTTAAGTCAAAGATGCATGTCATCCAGCAGTGGGTCGCGTTCGAATCTGGCTGGCCCATTCGCTCATCTGGCAGTTGGCCCTTGATGTCGGCCTTGATGGCTAAGATTGCCCCAATTCCCGTCAAGGCCTGGTGCGCCGGTCTGCCGCTCAGTTTGTGTTCTCGCTCATCGGATGTCGTAATACTTTCTCCGGGCAGGGCTCCAGTATGCTGCCTCAATGATGTTGCCGTCATCAAAGAGCCAGTGCCCTGCGAACGCTATGGCCGACGGCGCGAACATGCATGATGGGCGAGCAACCCTGGGTATAGAAGTATAGAAGTGGCTCGGTTTGTTTGAACAACTTTCCCCGAACGATAAATGAAGCTCTGGGGGTTCACAACAGTGCAGAGTTGTCCACGGCGGCGGACGGCGCTTGCGACGTACCGGCCGACGCGGTGGGCAACTCGGGGCGCACCAACATGTTTCATTCTATGCAGCCAGCGCCGACTTTGGCAGACTCGCGCGGTAGGCCTCATCGGGCGTTTGATCTTGCAGACTGGAGTGCGGCCGTTGCGTGTTGTACCAGTCAATATGGCGTCCGATCAGGGTCCGTGCATCAGCCACGCTGGCATAGACATGCTTGTAAACATGCTCGTACTTGATGGTGCGCCACAGGCGTTCCACGAACACGTTGTCTCGCCAGGCACCACGCCCATCCATGCTGAGCTTGCAACCCGCTTTTAGCACCACGTCAGTGAAATCGGTGGCCGTGAACTGACTACCCTGGTCCGTGTTGACGATCTCGGGTTTGCCGTATTTGCCCAAGGCTTCGCTCATGACTTCGGCGGCATGACAGGCCTCCAGGGTTGTCGCCACTTTGTGGGCCAATACCCGCCTGCTGGCAACATCGACCACCGCCGTGAGGTACACAAAACCATGCTCCATCGGGATGTAGGTGGTGTCCAGTGCCCAGACATGATTGGCCTGGGTCACGCGTACATTGCGCAGCAGGTACGGATAGATCTTGTGTCCCCGTGCTGGACGACTGGTACCAGGCTGCGGGGCCATGGCGCAAATGCCCATGCGTTGCATGAGCGTGCGCACATGCACTCGGCCAACCTGCACACCCTGGCGCTTGAGTTGACGCACCAGCATGCGTTGACCCATGAAGGGGTGCTCCAGGTGCAGCTGATCAATTTGGCGCATGAGCGCTAAATCGGCCGGGCTGGTCGCGCGGGGCAGGTAGTACACGGTGCCTCGGCTGAGGCCCAGAAGCTTTGCCTGTTTGACCACTGGCAACGGATCGGTTCGATCAATCATCATCTTGCGCTCAGCAATCCCGCCTTGGTGAGCGCGCGCTCTAAAAAATCATTCTCCAGGGTCAGTTGACCAATCTTGGCATGCAGCGGTTGCAGATCTACCGGCTTGGGTGGATCTGCACCACCGAACACGTCCGCTGCGTGCTCAAGCAGCTGCCGTTTCCATTCGATGATTTGACTGGCGTGCAGATCAAATTCCTGACACAACTGCGTCATCGTCTTGTCCTCACGCAGCGCGGCAAGTGCCACCCGCGCCTTGAATGCGCCGGTGTGTTGTCTGCGTACTCGCTTGGCAACACCGACCTTTTTCTTCAGTTTGACCATGAAATACTCCTGTCTGCCTGACCATACCAGTCGAGGCAATATCAACAGAGTTTCCACTTATCTCGCTGTTCAAATTCGTCGAACCACTTCTGTCAGCGCGACAACCAGGCGTTGAAGCGCTCCTTGAGATCGTCGCCCCGATCGGACCAAAATTCAGTGTCTGCAAGCAACGCGGATTTGCGATTCTCGGGAAACGTAGCAAGGTAAGGCTTCATGTCGACACCCAGCGTCGGATGGTTAGTGACCATGGCGAAGGCTGACTGTCTTACCGGCGCATTGGGGCTCGTGCTGCCAAGCGCCGCCATACGGTCGGGACGACTCGCGAACGCAATGAACCTCATGGCGAGATCTTTGTTGGGTGCATTCTTCACCACCATCCACGCATCCTGATCGATGATGCTTGCGCCCTGCAACAGTCCGAATGGGCGCTTGTCGTCGAGGATCGCGTACACCATGCTCCCGCCAAACCCGGTCGACATCACGACTTCGCCGTCGGCCAGATTGCGCCTTGCCTGTCCGCCCGACTCCCACCACACGATCTGACTCTTGATCGAATCGAGCTTGCGAAACGCCCGGTCCACCCCTTCCTTCGTACGCAACAGCTTGTAGACCTGATCCGTCGAAACACCGTCCCCCAGCAGCGCGAATTCCAGAGATGACTGAGGCGCTTTTCGCATTCCCCTCTTGCCCGGGTATGTCGAAAGGTTGAAGAAGTCACCGATAGAGTTGATGCGCTCGAACTTGCGCTTGTCCCAGGCAACGACGTAGGACCACGCATAGGCGCCGATGCCACACTCTTGAATTGATCCGGGCAGGAAGTCGGTAGAAGCGGTCTCGCGATTGCCGCCTGCAGGAAGGATGGATGGGGAGATCTTCTCGAGGAAGCCGTCTTCGCACCCACGCTTGGCAAACGCAATGTCGCCCACCACGACATCCCATGTCACCTTGCCCGACTCGACCTGCGCGCGGATGAGACCGAGATTCCCGTTCCATTCCTCGATCTTGATGGGAATACCTGTTTCTGCGGTGAACGGGTCAAAGACGGCGAGCTTCTGGAAGCGGGTGGTAGTGCCGCCCCAGGTCACCACCGTTAAAGCGCGCCCTTGCGCCAGTGCAGGCAGGGCGCCGGAAGCCCCCATGACGCCCAACAATCGACCGAATTCGCGACGACTAAGCATGAGTGCATCCTCCAAAGTTAGAAACGATATGGCCTCTCGCCAGATTCGCTCCAGCGCGTCAACATTTTGGCAGTCGCCCAGATGGCCGACCATCCGCAATCTCCGTTCCAAAGTTCGGAACTTACGTTCCGCTGGAAGCGTCTCACAGGGGTAGGGTGACAATTTGTCGTTTTTGCGAACCTAGCATCGCAAGTTGACCATGGACGCTCCGTTTGAGCGCATTGACAATCAGTTTGCAATGTTCATTCGAATTGCACGCTGCACCTCACTGGGCATTTTGCCCTCTTCCTGATCAGATACCGGGACTGAATCGATGTCGAACACCCTCTTTGAAAAAGTATGGGCTTCCCACGAAATAATGGAGTTGCATGGGCGCTCCCTTCTCTACATAGACAAGTACTTTCTGGATGACGGCTCTGCCGTTCTGTCATACGAGCAAATGGAAGCGGGCGGTCTTGAGGTGCGCAACCCGGAGCAGGCCTTGAGTCTTTCCGATCACTACGTTCCATCGCGTCCAACTGCGATGATCTTCGCGGATACCGACGCTCGCAGGATGTCCGAATCGGCCGCGAAGTTCGCAGCCAAACGACGCATGCCGCACTTCGGGTTCGGCCATCCTTACCAGGGAATCTCGCACGTGGTGGGAATCGAGCAAGGATTCAGCTTACCGGGCCTTACCCTTGTATGCGGCGATTCCCACACCGCAACCCATGGCGCCGTCGGGGCGTTGGCATTCGGCATCGGCTCTACCGAGATCACTCAGGTCATGGCGGCCCAAGCGCTTTGGCAAATGAAGCCAAAGACAATGCGGATCAATGTGGACGGGCAACTTGGCATGGGTGTCGAAGCCAAGGATGTCATCCTGGCCATCATCGGCACGATCGGCACCAAGGGTGCTTCCGGGTACGCTGTCGAGTATGCCGGCAGCACCGTAGACGCGCTTGGTATTGCCCAACGCGCGACGATCTGCAATATGTCGATCGAAGCCGGAGCGAAGATAGGGATGGTCGCGCCAGACGACGTAACCTTGCAACATCTTGTCGGACTGCCGTTCGCTCCGGTGGGGGAATCTTGGGATCAGGCTGTGCTCCATTGGCGCACGCTACGCAGCGATTCCGACGCCAAGTTTGATCGAGAAGTACACATCGACGCGACTGCAATTGAACCCGTTGTTACTTGGGGTACGAGCCCGGAGGACGTACTGCCGATCTCCGGTTGCGTGCCCGATCCTGCAAGCGAAGGGGATCCGGATCGCAAGCGGCAAATGCTTCGCTCGCTCGAATACATGGGGCTGGTCCCCGGCGTTCCGCTGTGCGATTTGGCGATCGACCGCGTCTTCATCGGCTCCTGCACGAACAGCCGCATCGAGGATCTGCGTGCTGCCGCAGCCGTGGTGCGCGGTCGGCAGGCGGTCGTTCCGAGCTGGGTCGTGCCGGGCTCTCAGCTCATTCGCTCACAGGCGGAACGCGAGGGCTTGGACCAGATATTCATCCAGGCCGGATTCGAATGGCGACTTCCGGGCTGTTCGTTGTGCTGCGGCAACAACGGGGACTACGTTGCGCCTGGCGAACGCTGCGCGTCTACCTCGAATCGCAATTTTATTGGACGACAAGGCCCGGATGCACGCACGCATCTCTTGAGCCCCAGCATGGCTGCGGCCGCCGCGGTCACCGGTCGACTCACTGACGTTCGGCGTCTGCCGAGGCTTGTATGAACGCCCCCTTCAACCGTCACACTGGCTTGGCGGCACCGTTGCCGCACCAGAATGTGGATACGGACCAGATCATTCCGTGCCGTTTCCTAACCGGAAGTCGCTCCGATGGATTCGAGCAGTTCTTGTTCCATGATCTTCGACACGATTCTGCCGGGCGGCCGAAGGCCGGATTTGTACTCGACGAACCCCACTTCCGCGCAGCGACCATCCTGGTATCCGGTGACAACTTCGGCTGCGGCTCGTCGCGCGAGCAGGCGGTATGGTCGCTTCTGGACGCCGGCTACCGCGCCATCGTCGCACCGAGCTTCGGGGAAATCTTTTACAACAACGCGGCGACTAACGGACTACTGGCGATTCAACTAGAAACCGACCAGGTGTCGCGGCTGCTGCAATCGCTTGCGGATGGCCCGCGCGACATCGCCATCGATCTACCACAGCAAACGCTGAGCGCCGAAGCACTGGGGTGTGTTCGGTTCCCAATAGACGCGTTCTTCAAGGATTGCCTCGTAAGCGGCATGACCGCACTCGAACTGACGCTGACCCACCTCGAAACGATCGATGCGTTCGAGCGGGCGCACAAAGCAGAATTATCCTGGGCCTTCGCGCGACCCTACACGAAGCCGATGCTCGACCCCGCGCTCACGCGTCAAAGGCCCTGACCGTCCCGCAAACTCTTCATAGGACATGAGAGTGCCCATCTGCTCGGCGACAGCGTGCAGCGGGCGCGTGAAAGCGTGTCGCGTGAACGGCGTGCGGACGGGGTCAAGCCCGCCTTCCGCATAGGAGGGAAATTGGTGCAAGAGCTTCCATGGCGCAAGCCTGGCCTTATTCGCGACGGCTCGTTCTCGTCCCGTGCAAATTTAGATCTGGGCCGACGTTCTTAAAGCACCGGCCCTTTCGGTGCTGGGACCAGGCGTTATGCCGAATCGCCCCACTACTTGGGCGGCCTGCGGCGCGCGTGCTGCTCGCCTTGTCGAACACGCGATATGCCCAGTGATTCGCGCTGTGGCGGAGGCGCATGCGAGGCCGCAGAAGTCCTGCGGTCCTTAGCGGAAGCGTGCGGCATCCCCGTGGTGGCGACGACCGGCGAAGTCCCGTTCTTAGTTGAAAGTTGAAGTTGGTGGTTGAAGCCGTCAGGGCCCGCAGAATGTGGGTTCTGACATCAACAACCGCAAAGCCAAGAAAGCTCAACCACCGTGAAATAGTCTAAAGCCAAACCCCGTATCGCCAGTAAATTCAATGTCAATCAGTTGAGCGAACAGCCGCTGTTCGCCACCAACCCGCAGGCAGCCCTACTGCTACTGGCAATGAACGGTCAGGCCCAGTTGTCCATCGATGATTTGCTGGGTCAACTTTCACGCCAATTCATCGAACAGCTGCTGGTGCTGTCGGCCCAGACGGTGGCCGGCACCAAGCACCCCGGCCATTAGTCCGGTGACATCCGCTGGCACGGCGCACAAAGCGGAGTGGTTGCACTGGGGCAAAGCAAGTTACGCGTCAAGCGGCCGCGCTTGCGCGACAGTGCCGGCGAAGTGGCTGTGCCAGCCTATACCGCGCTGGCTCACGACGGCGAGCTCTCGCGTCGCATCGCCGACATCCTGGTGGGCAATGTGAGCACGCGCAAATATGCTCGCTTTGGCGCTCACAGAAACTGACCCACCATTGCTCATAAAAATTGACCCGTCAAAGCTGTTGAGGGTGGATTTGACAACCGCCTTAGAACACGCGCCCGCCGTGGACAAGCCACCTGCCCACAAGACGAGCTTGTGGACAGCCCCTTCGGGGTTCGTAGCTTGCCCACCGCTCCCCGGCTTGGAGCTTACGGCCTGACGCGCTGCGCTTGCCAAACAGCCGTTTGGTAACAACAAATTCATGAAGAGGAGCCACGCAGCCGGGACGGCTGGGCCGTGGGGGCTTGGCGCGCAGGCAAACCAGCGGTAGAACAGGACTGTTGTTCAAGGGAGCGGGCGCGACAGCCGCGATGACCGGCAA
>Ga0209181_10008089_pt1 | contig 14212 bp, 15 predicted proteins | sample MAT05_FD_187208 | JGI IMG/M metagenome (GOLD analysis project Ga0209181, IMG submission 187208) | Freshwater microbial communities from Lake Fryxell liftoff mats and glacier meltwater in Antarctica - MAT-05 (SPAdes) (version 2) | ecosystem: Environmental > Aquatic > Freshwater > Ice > Liftoff... | reverse complement strand
GTGGAGGGAATCGAACCCTCCTCTCATGCTTGGGAAGCACACGTTCTACCGATGAACTACACCCGCGGGAGCGTTCCTACGGTGGAAACGCGGCGCGTGGGGTCAACACTCTTCAGCAGCAGACGTTCAGGGCGCTTCGATTCGACCCTCTCCGCGACTCGGATCGTCTCATAATCAGGGAAACGTGAGTATCGAAAACTCAGCGGAACGCCCCTCGTTTGGGGCGAGGGCGTTGTTGTGACGAGTGGAACGGCAAGTTTGCTCCCACCGACGGTGGTGCTCGTCCGTTTTTCGTGAAACGGATGGGGCGCGTCGTCGTTACCGGTAACTCCATGCCCACGTTCTCTTATCAAGCCGTCCGGCCGGGCGCTCGTCGCCACCTCGAAGGGTCGATCGAGGCCGCGACTTCCGAGCAAGCGGTTCAGGCCCTGAAGACGCAGGGGCTCTATCCGATCGCTTTGGGTCTAGCGGGTGCTTCGAGCACAGGAGAACGCTGGCGGCGTCTGCTGCCGTTCCTTGCCTCCTCGCCTGGCGGTGCAATACCCAACCGTAGCTCGGGGGCGGCACGTGCCAACACCGGTCGATGGGGGCGCCTCCTCAACTCGCGGCGAATCAAACCTCGGGCGGTTGCATTGTTCACCCGTCAGCTTGCCACCTTGGTCGCCGCGGGGATGCCGCTTTTGAGGAGCTTGGAGACGCTGGCGCGTCAGGAGCGCACACCTTCGACCCGGATCGTTCTCACGCGCCTCGCCGATGTCATCCGTTCCGGCGAGAGCCTGTCGTCGGGTTTGAGCGAACATCCCGCTGCTTTCGATCGGCTTTACACCAACATGGTCAAGGCCGGCGAAGCCGGCGGAATGTTGGACGACGTGCTCGAACGGCTCGCCCGTTTTTGGGAGACGGCGGAGCGAATCAAGGGCAAGGTGAAAGCCGCGATGGCCTATCCGGTGATCATCGTGACGGTTGCGACCGCCATCGTGGGCGCCCTGACGGCTTTCGTGGTTCCCAAGTTCGAGCAGATCTTCCTCACCCAACTGAAGGGCCGCTCCCTGCCGCTCCTCACCCAGATCGTCATCGGGTTTTCGAAATTCGTCTCCGCAAATCTCGGTCTGGTCTTTGCGCTCCTCGTTGTCGTCGCGGTGGGGACGTCTTGGACGCGACGGCAACCGTGGGGAAAGCGTTGGATCGACCGGACGACCTTGCGCATCCCGGTCCTCGGTGGGTTTGCCATCCGGGTCGCCGTTGCCCGCTTCGCGCGGACATTTGGCACCCTGCTCGGTGCAGGCGTGCCGATCCTTCAAGCGGTCAAACTCACCCAACAGTCCACTGCCAACGAAGCGGTCGCCGACGCTTTGACCGATCTGCACGGTCGCCTCGAGGCCGGCGAGAGCGTTGCGTCCTCGTTGCTCAGAACGTCGGTTTTTCCTGCGCTGCTGCCGGCGATGGTCGAGGTAGGCGAAGCCACAGGAAAATTGCCCGAGATGCTCGGGCGGATTGCCGACCTCTACGACGACGAGGTCGACAATGCAGTCGTCGGATTCACCTCGATCGTCGAGCCCGTGATGATCGTCGTCATGGCCGTCGTCGTGGGCACGATCGTCATCGCGCTGTTTCTCCCGATGGTCGAAATCATCAAAGGCCTGAGCGGCGGATGAAGCGGCGATGGTGTCAACCCACTGACGCACGTGTTTCGTCACCCGCTCGCTGCGGGCAGGGACGGAGGCAGGGTGAGGCGCCGTGTCAGGAGCGCCGTGCTCAATCCCGGGAGGCGTTCGGAAAACTCTTCCTCGGTTCCCGATTGCCGCAGCGCGCGTTGCACCATTCCCATTTTGGCATCGAGGTTGTCGATCATCGAAACGAAAACCGCCTCCGGCGTCGCCGCGTAGACCGCTGCACCCCATTCGGGTTCGCCTTGATGACTGAGCACGATATGCTCCAGCCGCTCGAGGCGGTCCGGTTCGAGGCGGGACCTCAAAGCCGCCTTCCGCACGAGCTGGTAGCCGAGGACGACGTGGCCCTGGAGCAGGCCGCGGCGGCTGCGTTTCGTCGCGAGGGTTCCCTCATATTCGATCGTCTTGCCGACGTCGTGGAGGAGGATCCCCGCGAGCGCCAGGTCGGCATCGACCTCCGGATAAATCGGGAGGAGGGCGATACCTGCGCGCAGCATGTGAACGGTGTGTTCGATCAAGCCGTGGCGATACGCGTGATGCATCGAAACCGCGGCCGGACACCAGCGAAACGTGTCGCCGATCTCGTCGAAAACCGTGCGTACCGTCATCCGGATCTCGTCATGCTTGATTCGCTCGATCCCTTCCCGAAGTTCTTTCCAGAGCACATCGGCGTTCTCAGGGGCCAACTCGACGAGATTGTCCAGCACGCCGGGCAGACCGAGTTCCTCCTCCGCCATCACCGCCGCCCGGGTCAACCGAGGCGAGAAACGATTTTGGAAGAAATCGGTTTTCCCTTCGATCCGTACCACCGCTCCTTCTCCCGCCGCCTTGAACGCGTCGAGCAACGGGCTGTCGCTGAAGAGCGTGCAACCGAACGAGCCCCCCCGGTCACCCAGTTCGAGGCTGACGAACGGATTCCCATTGGATGCCGTTTTGGCGGCCAGCTTCTTTACCACCACGATGGCGGCGAATGGGCGCCCAGGCACCGCGTCCAGGCCTTTCAACTCGCGAACGGAGAGCAGAGGAAAGTCGTCAGGCATACGTTTTCGAACACAAAAGCAGATCTCGGGAGAAAAGCACGTGCTCAACCGAAGTACCGGCGGCGGGCTTTGACTTGGATAAAGCGGTTTTCTGGCAGGACGTAGGCGGTCAGATGTCCGCCCATGACGCACGCGGTATCGATGCCCACGGACCACTTGCGCTTGTAGATCTCCGGCCTGGGCGTGTGTCCGTAGACCACATAGGGCGGTCCGTTCCACAGATCCGCCCACGCGGGACAGTCCTCGCAATCCGCCCGCTTGCGCGGTTTTCCGGCCGAATCGATCACCTGGATGCGCGTGACCACCGTTGCCGGCTGCCGTGACCAGGGTTCGCCGGGGAGAAATCCCCCATGGACGAAGACCGTTTGCAGTTCTTCGGCGAAGTAGGTCAGGGGCATCTGCTCCAAATAGGTCCAATCCTCCGGTCGAAGCTTCGAAAAAGTGTCCTCGTCCGTCTCCTTCAACGAGGCGCGGTCGTTCGTGCGTCGGTAGTTAAGCAAACGCAACTCGTGGTTTCCGAGCAAGGAGATCGCCCTGTGTTCCCGCGCTGAATCGATCACCCGCAGGCTGTCCGGACCGCGATTGACCAGATCGCCCAAGAAAATCAGCCGGTCGTCCCGCGTCGGTCGCACTCGTTCGAGCAGTTCGGCCAATTCGGCGTGACAACCATGGATGTCGCCGATGGCGATAAGACGTCCGTTCATGCGTGCAGAGCGGAAATTTGCTAGCGTCGCAGGGGGGTGGAAGTAAACAAGAAAGGCTATGGAGTTGAATCTACAGCCGCTCGGGACAGCGTGCAGCCTAACCGGGCTGCTATTCGAGAGCGGTCAGCGCATCGCCAGCTTCTTGGTGCGCGATCTCGCGCAGTTGGACGTGCAGCGCTTCGACGTGATCGAATCCGAGAGCGCAAAATTTCTCCCCACGGGTGTCGTGGTCTGCCGCTGGGTTCACGCCTTCAAACCGCGCAAGCCCGGCGAAAATGCGGAGCGCACCCTCAAGCTGACGGCCGAAACCCTTTTCCTGACGTTGGCGGATCCGTCCAACGAATTGACGCCGGAAAACATGCGTTTGGTCCAGTTCCTTGCCTTGATGCTGGAGCGCAAGCGTCTGCTTCGTCCGAAAGGTCGGAGTGCCGACGGTGTCCGCAACGTGGTCGAACACACCAAAACGAAGCAGCTGTTCGAGATTCCCGCGAGCGATCTTAACCCGGATTTCTTCATCCAGGTGCAGGCGCAGCTCAGTGTGCTCGTCGGAGAGCCGAAACCGAAACCGGACGGTGCGGGCGGTCCCATTGCGTCTCCCGCCTCAACGCAATCGTAGCGTGTGCCGCTCGTCCGGCAGGATTCCCATCTCCAGATGCAGGGTGCCGGGAGGAATCCAGGCCGCAACGTTGCCTGGCCATTCGACGGCGAGGCACCACGGCGAAACGAGAAAGTCCTCCAGCATCAGCGCATCGATCTGGCGGTCGCTTTCGAGGCGGTAGGCGTCGAGGTGGACGAGCGTCCGCCGGCTTCCGCGGTAAAGGGTGAAGATCGTAAAGGTCGGACTCGTCACCGACTCCTGAATACCGAATCCTCTCGCCAGCCCTTGCACGAAGGTGGTCTTTCCCACGCCGAGGTTTCCGTGCAGCGCCAGGGTGCGGTCCGCCGGTAGCTCCAGCGCCAGTTCGGCCGCGTATGTCTGGGTCTCTTCGGCCGATGACGTGGTCACTCCGGATCTTAGCCGTTCGAAAATCGTCATGGGCGCGCGAGGCTTCGAGCGACTTCCCTGGGTGCGGCGGCGGATCCACCGGCGTTTCCGACGAGGTGTTCGAATCCCCGATACGCGGCGAGATCGAGGACCGTTTCGTCTCCCGCCGATCGCGCCGATCGCGGCACGAACTGTCCGAGCCGGCTCAATCGGACCGAGGGAAACGCGCGCTTCCACTTTCGTTCGAACGCGTCCACATCCGCGTATCCCGAAACGACAAAGAGCAATTCGTAATCTTCGCCGTCGCTCAGAGCGTGCGAGAGCGCACTGCTTCCGCTGGATCGGGCGGCGCGGCGCGCCGCTGCAGAGATCGGGACGGCCGCGGCGACGAGCTGCGGGCGAGTCCCGCGCGGCATCAGTGCGGGAAGATCTTTGGCGAGGCCGTCACTCACGTCCATCATCGCGCGAACCTGCGCTTGTTTCGCGAGCCACGCGCCTTCCGCCAGCCTCGGAGCGAACCGCCAGTGGTGGCCGGAAAGACTTCCTCCGAGCGTTCCCGTCACGTAAATCCAGTCTCCGCTTTTCGCTCCCGATCGGGTGAGGATCCGTGGACCGCGCGCTTCGCCCAATAACGTCAGGGTTGCCACGATCCCGCCCGGCAGCTGCGCGATGTCGCCTCCGACCAACGGGACTCGGTATTTTCGGCCGATTCTCGCCAGTCCCCGGTAAAATTCGGCCAGCCACTCGGTTTTGACCCGGCCGTCGAAGGCGAGCGCGACCACCGCCGCTCGAGGACGCCCGCCCATTGCGGCGATGTCGCTGAGGTTCCGCTTGAAAAGTTTTTCCCCCGCGGCCCTCGGCGCGACGCGGTCGTCGAAATGTTGCCCGTAAATCACCGGGTCCACCGTCAGTAAAAGCCGGCCTTTTGGAGCAGGCACGACCGCGCAATCGTCGCCGATCCCAAAGGGTGCACGGGGACTCGCCGAGCCGAGCCAGTTGCGAATGGCGGCAATCACGCCGGTTTCGCCCAAAGCCGTGACGGACTCGGTGGGCCGATCGGTGAACGGGTGCATCGGTTGACTCCGGATAATGACGGACAGGCGCGGTTTCCTTGTCAGGTCGTCACGCCCGCGAGCAGAAGGACAAGAGTGTGGAGATTGAACAGGGCATGCGCCACCATGGGGATTTCGATTCGACCCGTGCGTTCGTAGGCAATGGCGAGAACGACACCGAAGACCACGAGCGGTGCAAAGGCGGCCGTGTTCGCATGGAGGGCCGAAAAGAGCACGGCCGAAATCAAAAACGCCGAGATTCGCGGCACCCGGGTGCGCAAGTACCGGAAGAGCCCGGCTCGAAAAACGATTTCCTCCATCAGTGGCGCGATCGCCACCGCGAGAATCCCCATGCCGGCAATCAGGAGGGGGGAATCCGTTTTGGTCAGCAAGTCGACGAGCTCTTGCTGCTCGACCTCGACCCCGGCCCATGTGAGCGCTGTCTGCCAGACGAGACCGGTCAGCAGCACCAAAGGGAGCGCCGCCAAAAACACGAGCAGGCCACCGACGAGGGGATGGATCGGGAGCGGTTGCACGGAGGTGACCGGCGTTCCCGGCACAGACAAGGGAAGAACGTCGGCGGATTCCGCTTCCGGCATCTCGCTCCAGGTGTCGATCGGGTCACGCGCAAGCTTCGATTTTGCAAAGGCGCCCGCGGTCAAAACTCCGGCGAGAACACCTAGCTGGAAGGCACCCCCTTGAACCAGGATCCACAGCTCGTCGGCCATCAAGTCCGGATACCGCCGCTGGAGCGTCAGGGCGAGAAACTGGGCAATCATCGCACCCAGCACCGCAAAGAGCGCGTACATCAGAAAATCGCTGAGGGAAATCCTCCAGGGCGCCAAACGAGCCTGTTTGTAGGCCACCGAATGGTCGCTGAACTGCCAGCGGACCAAAACCATCACACCGGTCAGGAGCAGGGCGATTTCAATAACGGTGGCGGGGACGTTCGGAGTCTCCAAAGCAGGCACATCCATAAGACTAGACGCAGATTATTTTCAGCGAGTGTGAAGGCGGCAAAAACAGAGAAGACAGGCAATTGAGCCGAACGTGCAAGCTCTGGTGCCTGTCCCACTCTGAAGATCGAACCCCGCGACAGGCACTCGAATCTGCCTTTTCAAGGCTGTACGCCGTTGCGGGGGTGCTTAGTTTGAGCCCACCTTCGAGTCTGTCCCCTCTCACGCTGGCACCACGATGTCCTTCACGTCTTTTGACACCTCCTTTGGGCGTTGCGGGATCTCTTGGGAAGGCGATGAGGTGACCGCTTTCTGCTTGCCCTCTGTGCATCCGACTCCCACAGCCGCGAGTTCCGTTTCGAATTCCGATTCCCCCCAAGTGCCCGAGATCGACTGCGCGGCGGCCCCTGATTGGGTTCAGGCGATCGTCCGGTCGGTCCGATCGCATCTCGCCGGGCACACCGAGGATTTTTCCCGTGTAACGCTGGCGTGGCATCGAGTAAGTTCATTCCAAAGAGCCGTTTACCAGCAAACGCTCGCAATCCCGCCGGGGTTCAAACGGAGCTATGGCGATCTCGCCAAAGCCATGGCACTGGGCCCGGAAGCGTCGCGCGCGGTGGGTGTCGCGTTGTCGACCAACCCGTGGCCCTTGCTGGTCCCTTGCCATCGCGTCGTCTCGGCATCGGACAAGATGACGGGTTTCTCCGGGCCTGGCGGGATTCGCACAAAAACACGATTGCTCGTCCTTGAGGGTGCGGAATTGCTCTCCGAGTGATTCTTGTTCCTAATCTGCCCGTTTCCTCGCGAGGTATTCGCAGAGCGCGTGCATTCCTCCTCTATTTCGTCGTGCGCCCTTTCCTTCGCTTTGTGTCCGTCCTAACCTCTTTCCTTTGATGGATAACGAATCGTCATCTCCGTCCGCGGTGGGGGAACTTGCGGTCGACTCGCCCGGAACCGGTCGGGAAGTCGAACTTGCTCGCCTGCAAAAAAGGGTGGGCGAGCAGAGCGAGGTCATCGCTGTTCTCCAGTCCAGAGTTGCGCGTTCGGAGCTCGACGAGACCGCCGCGCGGCGGGCCCACGAAAAGGCGTTGCGTGCGGCGGAGCGCGAGAAGGAGGCTGCCGTTTCTACGGTCGTCGCGTTTCGTGAGGGCGCCGCGGAAATCAAACGCGCCTACGACGCACGCGCGTTGGCCCTCGAGCAGGCCAACGCCGTGTTGCTGCGAACGGAAGCTGAGGCCAATCGTCGCGAGGCCGAAGCGCGAAAGATGGCGGAGATTCGCAAGGAGGAGACCGAAAAAACGCAGCAGGCGATCGCACAGACTTTTCGCGATTTCCACGGTCTGCAGACCGCGCATTACGCACTGCAGATGGAGAGCCAACGCACGGCGGCGACGGCGAAAGCGGACGCCGCGCACGCGGTCGAAATGCGGCGCTCGCTCGAGGAACGCGTGCAGACGCTCAATCGAGAAAATCGGGCTCTCGTCCAGATTCAATCCGACACCGCACACCACTTCGGTCGCTTGAACGAAAGCATCGCCGCCCACCATCTCACTCAGATCGGTCGCTTCGATACCGCGGTCGCTTACCTGGGGTCCCTGCTCAAGTCGCCCTTCGTCCGGTGGAGCTTGCTTTGGCGCATGCGCCGCGCCGGGAAGACTTCGCTTCGCGAGGTCGCTGCGGCACCGTCGCCGGCGGCGTCCACCACGCGGTCCGGGCGCATGCCTTAGCCCTCGCTATGACGCTGCTTTCCGTGGTGGTTCCGGTGTTCAGGGAGGAGAAAAACGTCCCGGAGTTCCTGGGTCGCATAAAACCGATCCTAGCTTCGATCACGGACCGATTCGAGATCGTTTTCGCCCTCGATCCTTCGCCGGATCGGACGGAAGAGATCATCCTCGAGGCGCGAACCTTCGACGAACGGATCAAGCTGCTGAAGTTCTCGCGGCGGTTCGGACAACCGATGGCGACGCTGGCCGGGCTGCAGTACTCCTCGGGCGAGGCGGTGATCGTGATGGACGTCGACTTGCAGGATCCTCCGGAACTCGTCGCGGAAATGGTCGCGAAGTGGAAAGACGGATACGATGTCGTGCTTGCCCAGCGCCGCGCCCGCACCGGCGAGCCGTGGATCAAGAGACTGGTGGCCGTGACGGGTTACAAGGTGATCGATAAGATCGCCGACGTGAGCATCCCGCCCAATACCGGCGATTTCCGGCTGATGTCGCGCCGGGTCGTTCGGGAAATTCTCAAGCTGAAGGAGTCCCACGGTTTTCTGCGCGGAATGGTCGCCGTGGTGGGGTTCAAGCAAATCATCATTCCGTTCGACCGCCCTGCGCGCCGGAACGGGAAAAGCAACTATGGCCGCTATCTCGGTTCGCTGCGGATCGGATTCAACGGCATCTTTTGTTTTTCGACCTACGCGCTTTCCCTGAGCACGCTCCTCGGTTTCGTCATCGCAGGATTCTCCTTCCTGCTCATGACCGTCTATCTTTTTTATAAACTCATGGGCTGGCAGATCCTCTGGGGCAACCCGACCCTGGTCATTCTTGTCTCCTTTTTGGGCGGCATTCAGCTGATCAGCGTGGGTATTCTCGGCGAATACATCGGACGGATATACGAGGAGGTGCGCGGTCGCCCCAAGTTCATCGTCGATCGGGTCGAGGGGTTCGGGCCACCTTCATGAGCTCCACCCCCGTCACGCCCGAACGATCCGGGCCGATCGTGCTGCGCTCGACGAAGCCGCATCCGTGTCCCGTCTGCGATTGCACGACGGCACCCGCGGGAGAAGCGGTGGGAAGTCGATCCAAGCGAACGTTCCGCTTGCACCGTTGCACGGTCTGCAACTTCGTTTTTGTGACGGATCCTTGGACGGAGTATGCTAAGATTTACGACGAGGCTTACTACCGCGGCGAAGGATCCGATCCCCTCGTCGACTACGCGACCGAGTTCGCCTCGCCGGAAGAGACCGTTCGCCGCTACGAGTGGCGCGGGGTGGAACGCATCGCGGAGCGACTCCGGCCCGAAGGCGGTAAGTGGCTCGACTTCGGGTGCGGAAACGGGGGGTTGGTCCGACACTGCAAGGCCTCCGGTCGTTTCGAAATGTTCGGTTTCGACACCGGTGCCTGGGCAGAAAAAGCCCGCGCTAGCGGTTTACCGATTCTGCACGAAGCGGAGCTCGCCGCGCATGCGGGCACGTGCGATCTCGTGACGGCGATCGAGGTCGTCGAACATCTGGTCGATCCCGTTGCCACCCTGCGGCAGGTGCGCCAACTCTTGAAGCCAGGCGGCATCCTCTTCCTGACGACCGGCAATTCCTCGGCGGCCCCGGCCGACCTCGGACGGTGGGCTTATGTGCAGCCCGAGATTCACGTCAGCTATTTCAATCCCACCGCCTTGGAGCTTGCCCTGCGCCGGGCGGGTTTCAAAACCCGTTACCGGGGCCCCGTTCCGGGATGGAGCGACATCATTCGCTTCAAGTGCTTAAAAAGTCTGCGCGTCAAACGGCGAAACCTTTTTGAGCGGTGCCTCCCTTGGAGGTTGTTCACTCCTTTGATCGACAAGCGTTACCGGATCAGCGTCTATCCGGTGGGCGAAGCGAATTAGCGGTTTCCCTTATTTCCTCTCCGTTTACCGTCAGCACCCCTCCTCATGTCTACGTCGATTACCACTCTTCCCATTCGAATTTTTGCCGATGGCGCGGACAAGCCCGGCATCCTTGAGCTGTATGCGAAGCCGTACATCAAAGGCCTGACGACAAACCCGATGCTCATGCGCAAAGCGGGTATCAAGGACTACGAAGCGTTCGCGCGGGATATCCTGCTCAGCGTGACGGAAAAGCCGATTTCCCTGAGCGTTTTTTCCAACGAGTTTTCCGAAATGCGCCGCCACGCGCTCAAGATCGCGAGCTGGGGTCCCAACGTGTATGTAAAAATTCCAATCACGAATTCTCGTGGCGAATCCTCGGTTCCTTTGGTTAAGGAACTTGCCGAGGAGGGCGTTCGTTTGAACGTCACGGCGATTCTCACCCTCGCTCAGGTCACCGAGGTCGCGCAGGTCCTTAACCCGGAAATCTCCTCGGTCGTCTCGGTGTTTGCCGGTCGTATTGCAGACACCGGTGTCGATCCGGTTCCGGTCATGAAGGCCTGCCTGAAGACGCTGGTGCCGCTTCCGCACGCTCACCTTCTGTGGGCGTCCGTACGCGAGGTGCTCAATATCTACCAAGCGTCCGACTGTGGCTGTGCGATCGTCACCGTTCCCCACGACCTGCTGAGCAAGGCGGTCAAGATGGCGGGGATGGATTTGACGGCCTTGTCCTTGGACACCGTCCGGATGTTCGCCAAGGACGCCGAGGACGCGGGCTTCAAGCTCTAGTCCCCACGATTCGTCAAGCGACCTTGGTGGCGATCCACCAGGTCGTTCCGCCGGCGTCCTTGATCCCGCCGCGTTTGTCCTCGTCCTGTTTTTTAACCGGGACTTGGACCGAGGTTGCTCCGGCCGCCAACGCGCGTTCGTAGGTGGCATCCACGTCGGGCACGTAGATGTGCACATGAGCGGGCAGGGCGGGCAACCCTTCCGCGCCATCGGCGATCATCAGCACGGAATCCTCGAGGCGGATCTCGGAATGCATTACCTTGCCGTCCTCGCCGGCAAAGCGCCGCACCTCCACCGCACCGAAAACCGTTATGAGAAACTGAATCGTGACGGAAGCGCCGTCGACCACCAGATAGGGCGAAACGGTCGGGGCGCTTGCCGGTTTGTAGGCGTCGGCCTGCAGTTCGGGAAATAGTTCGCGCAGCGCACCGTTCGCCCGCTCGAAATGGTCCTCGATGACGAATATCGCGACTTTAGACCCTTCCGGATACATCCCGAAAATGAGATTGGCCGTCCGTCCGGGACGCTGCAGTTCGGAGTGGTCGGCGGCGATCTCGAAGACCACGCCGACTTCCTCGAATTTCTCGAGAATGCGTTTGGCGTCCGCAGGTTCGAATTCGCCCAAAAGGCGGGTGGCGTTCTTTGGAGTGTCCATAGCGATCGAGGGTTAAAGGTGGCCAGACGTCCCCAGCATATATCCGGCCCGTCCAAAAGCGAGACTCAGACCGTCGTTTTATCCCGTGTTTTCAACAGTTCGTTCACCCAGCGTCGATGCGGACCCGAAAGCGAAATCCCTTCGAGCTCGGCGAGCGGCACCCAGAACAGCTCGGGGTGGACGATCCTCGCGGGCCGTTTCGTCATTCCGTAGATCGACTCGGTGATCGCATACCGGGTGATTCCTCTCTTCTTCCGCGCGAGGGGAACCGCTTCCGCGAACGTTTTTTCGTTCAAGTCCATCTGCTCCGCGGTAGGGAGTTCATGGATATTGGCGAACCGACGTGCATCGGCGGCCGAGCGGTGAAGTAGGAGTGCGCCGTTTTCGATCAGCCAGATCCGCGTGACGGCACGTTGCTCGATGATCTTCGAAGCAAGTCGCGGAAACGCCTCCGGCTCGCCCGACTTTGTCCCTGCGCACCAGATCCGCACCGGACAGGTAAGACAAAGGGGTTTCTGGCGAAAGCAGACGGTTGCGCCAAGCTCCATCATCGCCTGGTTGTGATCGCCCGGTGTGGCGACGGTGAGGAGCGCCTCCGCCAGCGGCGCGAGCTGTTTGGCGGCGCTCGCGCTGTCCTTGAACGCCGTCGCATCTGCCGTGAGCCGCGCGAGAATGCGCACGACATTGCCGTCGACACACGCGGCCGGCGTATTGAACGCGATGCTCGTCACCGCGGCCGCCGTGTAAGGCCCTACGCCCGGCAGTTCCTGCCACTCGGCCACGGTTTTGGGAATCGTCGGCAGGGCCACGACGGCTTTGGCGAGACGGTGAAGATTCCGTGCACGCGAGTAGTAGCCCAAACCTTCCCATTGTCGGAGAACGTCGCTTTCGGAGGCGGCGGCGAGTGCCGGAAAATCCGGAAACGCCCGATGCCAGCGATCGAAATAGGGCAGCACCGTTTTCACCTGCGTTTGTTGCAGCATGAACTCGCTGGTCACCGTTCGGTAAAGGGAAGGGTGCGTCCGCCACGGAAGCGTTCGCTGCTCGCGGCGAAACCACGCGAGCAAAGCGGTTTGGAATTCGATCCGGTGGGCGAAGAGGGCGTTGGCAGCGGCGGAGGGCACAGGCGTCGGCAGCGAGTCAGGGAGCGCTCCGATTGAAAAACGAATTCGAGCAAAAATCTCGGTGCCGGTCTGACGAGATTCGAATCGCGTCCGATTTGCGCGGTCGAGACGGCCTTCCGCAGGTCGACTGCAAGATACCGGTTTCATTTTTCGTGCGTTTTTAGGTGCCCTCGTGATTTAACCTCCCATGCCCAAGTCCCGCCGCGATGACGACTTTGCCGAGGAAGCTCCCAAGAAGAAGCTGAGCACCTACACCGCGAAGCTCGACGATTCGCAAATGGCTAAACTGAAAGTGGTCCTCGCGAAAAAGGGCTGGGAGCCATTCGAGGTGGCCTACGCCCGTTTCGCCTACAAGGGCAATGACTGCAACGTCACCGCTTACGAAAGCGGCAAAGTGGTGGTGGCCGGGAAGGGGACCGAGGAGTTCGTCACGATGACGCTCGAGCCCGAGATCACGCTCGCGGTCAAACTCGGGTACGACGAGTTGAATCATCCCGATTGGTTTGAGGCCCATGCCGGGCTGGACGAAAGCGGCAAGGGCGACTTTTTCGGTCCGGTAATCGCAGCGACGGTGATCGCGCAGCCCACGATGATCCAAGCCTGGCGAAAAGCCGGAGTGCAGGACTCCAAGAAAATTTCCGAGGCGCAGATTCTAAAGTTGGACGAGATCATCCGCACCACGCACGGCGCGGTCGTCAAAACCTGCTACTGCAGCATGCCGAAATACAACGAGCTGATGGCCCGCCCGCGCGCCAACATGAACTCGCTGCTGGCATGGCTCCACGGGACGGCGTTGCTGCAGGCCCTGGCCGAGCGCACCGTGCCCTGGGGACTGCTCGATCAATTTACCAAACAGCCTCTCGTGCAGCGCGAGTTGACGCGGAAGGGCCTTACCGGCTTCGAACTCAAGATGAGAACCAAGGCCGAAGAAGACCCGGTGGTCGCGGCCGCCTCCGTGGTCGCGCGCGCCGCCTATGTGCGCGAGATGCACAAGCTTTCCCTGCGCTTCGGCGAGAAGTTGCAGAAAGGCGCCAGTTCGAAAGTGAATGTTCAGGCGGGGGAACTCATCGCTCGTTTCGGCGCGAAAGCCTTGGGCGATTTCGCGAAACTCCATTTCCGCACGGCCTACGATGTCGTCAAGGCGGCCGGCAAACTCGAGGAGTTGCCGCTCAAGGAGCCGAAGGAAAAGATGGAATGGTGATCGGCGGGTGTGCGATTTGACCGCTCGAGCTATGGCTAAACGTCGGCAGCTGCGTGGATTCGACCTCAAGCATCTTGAGGGGGTGGCCCAACTCATCGGCGTCGATGAAGTGGGCCGCGGTGCGCTCGCGGGTCCGGTGGTGGCGGCGGCGGTCCTCGTTACGCGCGAGTTCCTCGATAGCCGCTGGGCCGACACGAATGCGCGGCGGATCAACGACTCCAAACAATTGAGCGCTGCCGAGCGCGAGGGTCTCTGGACGGAGTTCGACGCGCTGGTTTCCCAGGGTCGGATAAATGTCAACTACGGCTCCGCCGACGTCGTCGAGATCGAGCAATTCAACATCCTCGGCGCGACCAAACTCGCGATGCGTCGCGCCTTGGAGGGAATTTACCCGGCTTCCGCCTTTCAACGGACGGTCGAGCCCGATCTTTTCGCCTCGGCCGAGCAGATCGCCGCCTAC
>Ga0209181_10008087_pt1 | contig 14213 bp, 17 predicted proteins | sample MAT05_FD_187208 | JGI IMG/M metagenome (GOLD analysis project Ga0209181, IMG submission 187208) | Freshwater microbial communities from Lake Fryxell liftoff mats and glacier meltwater in Antarctica - MAT-05 (SPAdes) (version 2) | ecosystem: Environmental > Aquatic > Freshwater > Ice > Liftoff... | reverse complement strand
CGGTTATCGGCTCGAAGTAGCTCACCGCGCCGCGCTTGGTGGTTTCTTCCCACGCTTTGCGCGCATCATCCACCCATAGGGCGATCACCTTCACGCCATCACCGTGCTCGCGCAAGTGGTCGTTGATCGGGTTCTCCTTCGTGAGCGGAGTGGTGAGCACCAGCCGGATCTTGTCCTGCACCAGCACGAAGCTGCTGCGGTCCTTCACACCGGTCTCCAAACCCGCGTAGGCCAGGCTCTGGAAGCCGAAGGCCGTCTTGTAGAAGTGCGCGCTCTGCTTGGCGTTGCCGACGTACAGTTCGATGTAGTCGGTACCGAGGAGGGGAAGGAAGTCGGCGGCTCCTGCGACGATCTTCTTCAGTTCTGGGGTTGCGCTTTCGATTGCCATGGTCGTGGATCTTTCGTTGGGGCGCGATGTCATCCCGGCCTTGAGCCGGGATCGCGCCCGTACTACTTGGCCCAAAGTTCGGTGATTTCTTGGGCGTGCCGGTTCCCCCGGCTCACAGGCCGGGGCGCACCGTCGCTCTTTCCGCTTCAACTCCGCGTCCGCCGTACGGCGGACTTGCGGGGTTTCCGCTTCGATCGCTCACGCAAATACCGCCTTATGCACCGATCAAGGGTACATCATATGCTCGGAAGTGCGGGTCCGCCGTAAGTAGTTGCATGCCTTCGTGCTTCGCTTGTGCTATAAGCATGCGGTCGAACGGGTCGCGGTGGTGGAAGGGAAGAGCGGCGGCCTCAAGGAAGTGCTCTTCCTTGATCGGAAGTGTCAGAAAGCCAGCACCGCTGATGAACTTGTATGTCGTGGCCAGATCCTGATCGAGCTTCAACTTCCCGATGGACGACTTGATCGCGATCTCCCAGAAGGATACATGACTGACGAAATGCGCTTCCGGCGATCGCTCGATCCGGTCGCGGATCGAGGGCGTAAGCCGCCTGTCGAGCGATTGGAACCAAAGCAGGACATGGGTGTCGAGAAAAACGCTCATTCCATGTACTCCTTGAAATCGTCGAGGGGCGCATCGAAATCGTCCGCGATCCAGATCTTGCCGTTCATCAGGCCGGCAATGCGCTTCTTCGGCGGTTCTTCAGGCTTTGGCTGGCCGGTAAGCAGCGACTCCATGTACGCGAGCACCTTCTTGCGCAGGTCCTCGGGCAAGGAGTTGAACTTCAGGAAAAGGTCGGCGCTGGACATAGCACGAAGTTAGATCATCGGCGCATGGTCGTGGTGGTGTGACCGTACTCCATGGTCAAGTGCCCTTCGGTGGGGCTTGGACTTTATCCCCGGACCATGACCCGGGCTTCAAGTCCTCACACGGATTACCGCGCTCTGGGCTTTCCGGTACGATCCCTCACGCGACCTATTTTTTACCGCTGCGCTTAGACATCGCCGGAACCCCAGGGCCCGGAGCGATAATTGTTCGCACTGAGGCATTTGGTTGTGCTGTTGCGAGCATTCGCTGGAGGACTTTACCAATTGGCTCTTTGGTCCTCTGGCTCTCAAGAACGGCCTCTCTGACGAGATCACCAGATATGAGGCCATCTTCCCCTGCTTCAATGATGGTTTGTCTGTGAAAGGGTGCGGAATCAAGATCATCGGCCAGAATCATGTGGTCGTCGAGAAGTTCTATGTCAGTGCCTGATTCAATTAGCCCGATTCCATGTCCCTTGTAAGCTTCATAGTGGAATCGACCTCCACCTTGCCGAATCATCTCCATCGTAAATAGGTCCGAATCGGTGAACCGAATATGAAAGTCATTGAAGCCAATGAATGGGCGTCCATCAACAGTCATCTGTATGTGGTAGTGCGGATCCTGACCAACCTGAGCACCTTGATGACCTTCGAGGTCAGTGTTGCCAAGAGAGAAAGCCCATTCTATGTTTTTGTAGCGGATGGTTGTTTCCGCGTAGGACGTTGTTGAAAGGTCTTCCTTCAGATCGTTGATGTTCCCAAAGAGAACCTCAGAGTTTGCCAACCACCGGAAGTAGGCATCGAGGCCGTAGTATGAGAGTGGCTTCCTGAGGAGCTGATAGAAGTGTTTCTTCTTTTTGATACCAGAAGGATAGGTGAACCAGTGCATGCATGGCTTGTGAATCTCGAACAGTTCGATCTGACCTCCGCAGATTGAACAATACCCTTTCTCGAGAGCCTCAATGAACTCACGATGGAGCTTCTCGCTCGTCTCGATTTGCTCGCGTTTCATCGCCTCCGCCTTTTCGGGAGTGATGGAATCCATGAATTTCTTCAGGTCACAGTTTGCGTAAGGATTCATTTGAACGCGGGTGAGTTGCTTCGAAAGTACTTCAGAGCGTGAGGGATAGAAGCAAGTAGCCCGCAGCGCAGCGAGGACTACTTGCGGATAGCCCGACCCGAGGCCTTGCGAGGGGCACGCCCAAGTCATTCACCTTCATCCTTCGAACACCTTGAAGTACTCCTCGAACCGATAGATCCGTCCCCACTTGTTGCCAGTGATCTCGCGGAGAATGCCGATCCGTTCAAAGTCGCTCATGATCTTGTAAGCGGAGGGCGAACTCTGGCCGGTGGCTTTCATCACTTCCTCGGCCCATACGATCGGTTGCTGGAACAGGTGGTTCAACAACTTCGGGGCGGCCTGTGTCTGTCGGCCGATGCGGGGGATCCGTACTTCGAGGCACTCTTGCTTCAAGCGCAGGATCTCGCGCAAGCCGTTGGTGGCTTTGTTCGCCGTTTCGATCACACCCACCAGGAAGAAACGGAACCATTGCCGCAGGTCGTTCTGGCTACGTACGCGGGTGAGGTTATCGTAGTAGGCGCTGCGGTTGCGTTCGAAGAAGTCGGAGAGGTAGAGCACGGGCTGCTTTAGGACACCGGCGTGTACGAAGTAGAGCGTGATCATCAAGCGACCGATGCGGCCGTTGCCGTCGAGGAACGGGTGGATGGTCTCGAACTGGTAATGTGCCAACGCGGCCTTGAGGACATGTGGCAAGCCGGTGCGATCGTTGTGGAACACGTTCTCCAGGTCGCTCATCAACGGGCCCACTTCTTCCCAGGTCGGAGGAATGAAGGCGGCATCGGCCAAGGTGGCCCCACCGACCCAATTCTGGCTGCGGCGGAACTCACCGGGCATCTTGTGTTCGCCGCGCACACCTTGGAGCAAGGTTCCGTGCGCCTCGCGCAACATCCGTGACGACAAGGGCAGGCTTTGCATGCTTCCCAAACAGTGCTCCATCGCTTTCACGTAGTTGTGTACCTCGCGGCGATCGTCCCGGCGTTCGGGGGAAACGGCACGCTCATCCAAGAGCGCCTCTTCCATGTTGGTTTGGGTGCCCTCGATCTTGCTGCTCACGGTGGCCTCCTTGTACACGTGCATCCGAATGAAGTGCCCGATGTTCGGGACCAGTTCCCCGAAGGCGTTCAGTTCCCCCAGTTTCAGCGTAGCCTGCTCCAGGAGTCCTTGTAACTCCATGTCGTCCAGCCGGAAAGGCCGATTGATCGGTTCCGGGTTGAAGGCCTTGTACCCAGCGGCAGTGGGAGTGGCTCGGCCAGCGCGGAAGGACTTCATAGTGAGGCGGTTGTGGAGGCTGCTTAAAAAGCGGCCGGAGCTTTTTAACTAATCGGACACAAACTTAAAAAGAACGAACCGCTTTTTCAACTCTTGTTAAAAGTATGTGGTCGCGTCAGCGGAAAAACGAATGAGTGGAAAGCGTGAGGGCTAAGTCTTGAGCGAAGCAATACACGGTCGAAGGACGAGCGCACACCCGATCATACCTCACTCCAACCAGCTCGGGTAATACTTCCCGTCGTCGATCTTCATCGCCTCTTCGGAGATCTGCAATGGCTTGAAGGTATCCACCATCACGGCCAGTTCGTTGGTCTCCTTTGGCCTTTGCATCAGAACCCACCTTCAGGTAGTTCGTCGAGGATGGCGGCGAGTTGTTCGCGCAGCACGGGTATATCGTTCTTCGCCACGTCCCAAACCGTGTCGGTCTGCACGGCGAAGTACTCGTGGATGATCTTGTGCCGCATGCCGACGATCTGTTTCCAGGGCACATGGGGATGCTGCGCACGCAATTCCAGGGTCAGCATGCTCGCCGCTTCGCCGATGATCTCGATCTGGCGTGACACGGCCGCGAGCAACATCTTGTCCGTGAGCAGGTCCTCCTCCTTGCGGCCAGAAACGAATTCCATCAAGGCATCACAAGCATCCAGCATGTGCTGAAGCCGCAGCCTGTCACGCCTCGGCTCGCGCATAGATCAGCTGCAGGTCCTTGGTCACGTACGGTTCAATGTATTTGGACAGCGCCCGTCGCGTGACCACATCCACTTTGCGGCCGAGCAGTTCCTCCAGTTTCAGTTGCATATCCACGAAACCAAGGCCGAATGGTTTCGAGCGATCGAGGTCCACAAGGATGTCCAAGTCACTGTCCGGCCGAGCATCACCGCGGGCGAACGAACCGAACACATAAGCACGGTCGACGGGGTATGCGGCGAAGAACCGACGCAGTTGTTCCCGTGTGTCGTTGCTCAGTTCCATGACACGAAACTACTCCAACCAGCTCTTGTAATACTTCCCGTCGTCGATCTTCAACGCCTCCTCAGTCACCATCAGCGGCTTGAACGTATCCACCATCACCGCTAACTCATCGGTAACGGTCTTGCCAATGCTGCGCTCCATCGCACCGGGGTGCGGCCCGTGCGGAATGCCTGCCGGATGCAAACTGATATGCCCTGCGGCCACGTCGTTTCGGCTCATGAAATCGCCGTCCACGTAGTACAGCACTTCATCGCTGTCGATGTTGCTGTGGTTGTACGGCGCGGGAATGCTGAGCGGGTGATAGTCGTACAGGCGCGGACAGAAGCTGCACACCACGAAGGCCTTGGTCTCGAAGGTCTGGTGTACGGGCGGTGGTTGGTGAACGCGGCCGGTGATCGGCTCGAAGTCGTGGATGCTGAAGGCGTACGGGTAGTTGTAGCCGTCCCAGCCCACCACATCGAAGGGATGTGTGGCGTAGATCATCTCGTGCAGCATGCCCTGCTTCTTGATCAGCATGCGGAAGTCGCCTTTCGCATCATGCGTCTCCAAATTCTGCGGACGGCGGATGTCGCGCTCGCAGAAGGGCGAATGCTCCAGCAGTTGGCCGAACCAGTTGCGGTAGCGCTTGGGCGTGTAGAGCGGATGATGGCTCTCGACGATGAAGTGGCGGTTGTCCTCACTGTCGAACTCCAACTGGTAGATGATGCCGCGCGGGATCAACAGGTAATCGCCATACGCGAAGTCGAGGGTGCCGAGGAAGGTGCGCAGTTTGCCGGTGCCCTTGTGGATGAAGATCATCTCATCGCAGTCGGCGTTCTTGTAGAAGTACTCGACCTTCTTGGCGGTGGGAGCGGAGAGGATGATGCTCACGTCGCTGTTCACCAGGATCGCCTTGCGGCTCTCCAAGTGATCGGCCACCGGTGCCACGTTGAAGCCATGCAAACGCAACGAGCGCATGTTCTTCTCCAGCGCGATCTTGGGCGTAACGTCCTTCGCGCCCAAGATCTCTCTCACCTGTGTTGGGCGGTGTACATGGTAGAGCAACGAACTCATGCCATCGAAGCCTACGGTGCCGAAGAGCTGTTCGTAGTAGAAGTTGCCTTCCGGGCTCTTGTGGATGGTGTGCCGCTTGTGCGGGATGTTACCGAGGGTGTGGTAGAAGGGCATGGGCTATGGGATGGTCGGGGCCGGAAAGTTCCGGCCCTTACGTGGTTGGTTGGGGCGGAAAATTCCCGGCCCGTATGATCTCAGGATGAAGGGTTCCGTTCAATTCCAGCATTTCCTCCTCCACGCGGATCCGTTGGCGCAAACCGTCGGGATCATTGACCGCCTTGGTCTTCGTGCTTCGGGTGCTTCGGCCTTTGCGCCAACTGCGCTGCACTTCTTCAGGCAGCAGGTGGATCTCGCGGCAGCTCGGTGAGCAACACTCCGCGTAATTCGTCGCACACGCTTCACACTGCACTAGCAACATGTTGCAGGTCACCTCATGGCAGTTGCTGATGCGATCGTTCGATGTGCCGCACTGCATGCACGTGCTCACTACATCATCGGTGATGCGTTCCGCGAGGCGCTCATCGAACACGAAGTTCTGGCCCTTGTATTTGCTGGTCAGCCCTTGTGCTTTGATCTGCCTCGCGTAATCGATGATGCCACCGTGAAGTTGGCCGACGTTCACGAAACCGTGATGCTTCAAATACGCGCTGGCCTTTTCGCAACGGATGCCGCCGGTACAATAGAGCAGGACAGGCTCTTCCTTCTTGTCCTTCAACTCGCTGAGCACCTCATCGATCGCGCCTCGGAACGTATCCGCTTTGGGGAGGTAAGCACCCTCGAAGTAGCCGATGGCGCTCTCGTAGTTGTTGCGCATGTCCACCACCAATGCTCCTCTCTCCATCTGCTCGTTGAAGGTGGCGGCGTCCAGGTGGTGGCCCACGTCGGTCACATCGAACGCATCATCGGCCAACCCATCTGCCACGATCTTCTTCTTCACCTTGATGGCCAGCTTGAGAAAGCTCTTGCCATCATCCTCCACGGCGATCTTCCAAGGAACTGCTCTTAACGCCTCGCGTGCATCAAGCGCGGTCCTGAATCCGTTGATGTTCGCGGTGGGTAGACTGACTTGTGCGTTGATGCCTTCTTGGGAGAGATAGATGCGGCCCAGAACGCCCAAGCCCTCCCACTCCACATAGAGGGCGTTCCTCAAGGCATCCAGCTCGGTGAGCCGCACGTAGCGATAGAAGCTCAGCGTTGTGCGCGCAGTCCCCTCTCTCGCGAGTCGTGCGAGAAGCTCCTCCGGGCTGCGGAGGTTGCGGAGACGGTGAGTGTCCATGCCGCGAAGTTACATGGTCCCATGGAGCTGCGATGTCCAGACTAGCTATGGTCTTGGCAGGCTTTCTGCCTGTGATGGTAGCCGGGAAAGGATGTAGTCGAAATCTTGGTCCAGGGTCTTGGCTCCAACGGTAACGATCGTATCTACTGAACCGTCACTTGCGAAGAATATCGCAGAGCTGCCTTGCAGCCCAAGACACTGTGCCACCGAACCATCATCATCCCATTTCACACGTTTATCATCTGGCCCGATGAATGCGGATATATCCACCTGCGCTCCGGTCGCCCTCAAAACGAGTTGGACTTCCGTGGCATCATAGTAGGTCTCGCACAGATGCGCGAAACGGCGTGAGCATGCGATGCAGCCTCTTTCGTCGAGGTACAGAATTGGTCTCAAAACTCCATCCTTGGCCCTTTCTTTGAGGATGGATCCACGGCATGGGTCGGGTACAGGATTGCAGCTCGATCCGGCAATCATGAGCAATGAGAACATGAGATGGATCTTCATTTCAAGATCTTCAATTCATCGAAGCGCAAGAGTCCAGCGCGCATATCCTTTGGTGTGGTTGCCCGCTGTACCCAAATATGATCTCCGGCTAAGATCAAGTTATTCCCGATATGATCAAGCTCCGACACTCGCGCCTCTCCTATTCGGTTTCCCCTTGAATTTAGAAGTATGTAACTCCAGCCGTATCCAACGCTACCATTCTCGTCATTTTTATTTGGGTTCGAGACAACAACCAAGACACGGTCTATTTTAGGAATAGGGATGACTATTTTGATGTGCGGAAGCTCTTTGAATCTTTTGTTGATGAGTTCTTGACCGTTTTGCAACTGAGCTTCATAAAGTGGAGGTATTTGACAATGAACAGGGCCTTGTTCTGAGCTGACTATAAGACTGTCAATTATTTCCGTGCGAACATTTATTCGATGCACGACCGGAGTGTAAACGCTATATACCCACACCTCATCGTCCACACAGGAATAGAGCGGGGGTTCGACCCAAAGCCTTGGGTGACGCTCTGTTTGCTTGCAAGTATTGTAATAGTAGTCTTCCAGTATGAAGGATAAGGTTGGAGTGGTTGTGTAGTCACGCAGAATTGCGATGTGGGCCGATCGCCCGACATTGTCGTAGAAAGTGAATGCTTCTGAATAGTCCGTTTTTGTTGAGATGGAATCGTACTGGTTGCCTCGGCAATACGCTTGGAATACAATACCCCCTCTAACTAGGATGTTACCGTTCACCGATGTCATCAACTCGTATTCATAACCTAAGGAGTCGACGAGCTGGACTTGGATGTTCTTAACGCTAATTATGCTGCCTTGGCCATTGACAATCACATATGTGCCACCGTAAGGGCTGAAAATGAGAATGGTGTCTGTGTCGAGAAGGAGAACACCAGAGGCTTCCCCAAGTGTATCAATGCCGGCCGCTAGTGAAACCTCTTGAACAAGTACCCCATTGAGGTTGAATCTCTTAAGTGACCTCGAGGTCAGAGTATTCGCAAAGTAGAAAGTAGTTTCGCCTGTGCCATGGTCTTCCCAAGTCCCTGATTGATTCAATAGGACCGGGAATCCTACATCAAATGCGAGCGTGTCGGTCACACTGAATTGGATTACGCTGTCGCTCTGGTCGTGCATCTCGCAAGAGCTAGTGGCTAACATCGAGATCACAGCTATCGCCCAAAGTAGATTGGGTATCTGCCCGGCGCCGAGCATGTTATGGCGCCGGACAGTTACCACATATCGCACACTCAGTTTCAAGGCTCTTTCATGAGCGGATACACCGAGTTAATCGAACCACTCTTCATGATTACCAGATAGCGATATGGATTGTGATCGGGATGATCATTCCCTGTTGCTACGTGAGTTCCATCTATCACTCCTTTAAGTTCGAGAGGGTCCAGAATAGTCGAGAGTGTCTCGTATTCGGCCTCAAAGGCTCTCTTAATCTGTTCGTTGTCGCCGGCCAAGATCGCAGGCCATACGTTGTCTATTGCTGTTAACTTATGCCCAGTCACAGTCAGGTCGGGCAAACAATTGCCACCTAGGCCAGCACAATGGGTGATATAGGGTTTGTCCGGCGTACCCCAGTCGATTGCAAACCTAAGGCGGTAGTCCGAGGACTTTCCGATGACTTGATCGGTGACATTTACAGATGGTGTGGTTGGATTTTCCTTTTGGCAACCGGCCAAAATCCCCATAGCCAAACATCCAAAGATTGTTCGTAGCGCATTCATCGCAATTCAGGGTTTCTGATCACCTACTCTATCCGAGCTTTTCGGCTGCCGCTCACAGCTTTTGTAGTCGTAGCGCTAAGGTCTAAGGTCGCAGTGGCTGTCGCAACTATATTGTGGCCTAAATCTGGTGGGATTTCGCCTAAATTAGGTATGGAACAAAGTATCTACACGGATAAGATCTTGAAGGTCCGCACTGTAAAGGGTCTCAGTCAGGAGTACATGGCTCAACAGTTGGGTCTATCAGATCAGTCTGCGTACAGCAAGATCGAGAAGGGGAAGTCGCGCTTGGACCTGCCTCTGCTGGAGGCGATTGCTAAAGTGTTCGACATGACTGCACCTGAGTTGCTCGCGTTCGATGAGAAAGCATACTTTTCTCAATGCACCGGGGCTATGGGGGTCCATAGTCACAACACCTATCACGCTGCCAGTGCAAAGGAACGGGAGTTGTATGAGGCCCGCATTGCAGCATTGGAAGGTGAAGTTTCATTTTTGCGGGCGGAGTTGGAGGCTCGGAGGGCGCAAGGTTGAGTTTTCCTGCTCATCGTCCGCTTTCCTTTGCACCCATGTCCAAGAAGATCCTCGTCATCGGCTCCAGTGGCCAGATCGGTACCGAACTCGTTGAAGGCTTGCGCCTCCGGTTCGGGAACGAGAATGTCGTTGCCAGCGATATCAAACAACCCCAAGTGGAACAGTCCGGCCCCTTCGCCATGGTGGATGCCATGGACCGTCGTGGTATTGAACGGATCATCGAGAAGCACGGGATCGACGAAGTCTATTTGCTTGCAGCATTGCTCAGCGCAACGGCGGAAAAGGACCCGGCCTTCGCCTGGAAGTTGAACATGGAGAGCCTCTTCATCATCCTGGAATTGGCGCGCGAAGGGAAGTTGAAGAAAGTCTACTGGCCGAGCAGCATTGCGGTATTCGGCCCCACCACCCCGAAGGATGCTACGCCGCAGCATACCATCGCCGAACCCAGCACGGTCTACGGTATCAGCAAACAAGCTGGCGAACGTTGGTGCGCGTATTACCACAAACGCTATGGTGTGGATGTGCGCAGCATCCGCTATCCCGGTCTGATCGGGTGGAAGAGCGCTCCGGGGGGCGGCACCACCGACTATGCGGTCCACATCTTCCACGAAGCCCTTAAGAACGGCGCGTACACCAGTTTCTTGGGACCGGAAACAACCTTACCCATGATGTATATGCCCGATGCCATCCGGGCTACGATCGATCTGATGGAGGCACCACCGGAACAGGTGAAGGAGCGCGGTGGCTACAATTTGGCGGGCTTCAGCTTCAACCCGGAAGAGATCGCTGCGGAAGTGGCCCGACATATCCCCGGTCTGCAAATGAGCTACGCGCCCGACGAACGGCAGGCCATCGCCGACAGTTGGCCGCGTAGTATCGACGATAGTGCCGCCCGGTCCGATTGGGGATGGAAGCCGCACTACGACCTCCGCGGAATGGTGGACGACATGATGCTGAACCTAAAGCGGGAATTCGGCCATTGAACCAACTGCAACTTTCCCAGCCTACCGGTCGTATGCGCGGGCGACCGGCAGTCCGGTTGTTCCAACCTATGCTTCTCCGTCGCTACCCCTCGCTGTTCTCTCTCGCCCTGGGCCTCCTGTTGTTAGGACAATGTTCCTTCGCCCAAGCCGGCACCACCGCGCAGGATACCCTGAACCAGGTGGATGGGACCGGCCGCAAACAGGGCTACTGGAAAGTGGCCGCCCCAAAGGCCGATAAGCCGGGGTACCAGGATGGCCAGGTGATCGAAGAGGGCCGTTACACCAACAGCAAGCGCATCGGTCTTTGGCGTCGGTACTGGCCCAATGGAAGCGTGATGAGCGAGATCTCCTACCAACTTGGTCGACCACGCGGCGAGTACAAGACGTTCTACCCGAACGGCAAGGTGGAGGAACTAGGAAGCTGGGACCTGGACCGTAATACAGGCAAGTTCCAACGCTATCACCCGAACGGGAAACTGGCGCAGGATTTCGTGTTCAATGCGAACGGTGTGCGCGATGGTGAGCAGAAGTACTACCACGAGAACGGCCAGCTCGCCGTGCAAGTCGTGGTGGAGGAAGGCCGAGAGGACGGCACCCTGAAACGGTACACGCCCGACGGTCAATTGCAGCAGGTGGCGGAGTTCGAGAACGGTGTCATCGATGCCGCCAATAGCAAGTACCTCAAGGCGGTCCCCACGGCGGAGGATGTGAAGGTGGATGCCAAGGCGGCTGCTGCACCCGTGGTAACACCGGAAGAGACCACCAATGCGATCACCTTCCGCGAGAACGGATACAACACCTTGTACGATCGCCAACTGAGGATCTCCCAGCAAGGTGATTTCAGGGCGGGCCGATTGTGGGACGGTAAGCGTTATGTCTACGACGCGAACGGTATTCTTACCCGCATCCAGATCTACAAGAAGGGTCGCTACATCGGTGATGCCGTGATCACGGATGAGGACCTGCAGTAGGGATCACGGGGATCCCCTTCTCTAATGGGCGATCGTTCACCGGCCACTGTCAGCGACTACACACCTACGGTGCGTAGCCGACCGTGCTATCCCAAGCCGCCCAGAAAAAGGTGCAGCAGATGAATTAAGAATAGATCGACCGTTCCCTGAAAGTCGCTCGAGCGCTTTGATCAATAACTCCTCTATCCGTCGATCCCGCTCCTCGGCCGCCTTCATCCAACGCTCCATCATATCGGGTGGCACGTTGTGCTGTTGATGAATGTAGCCATTGGCCACTTGGTTCTGCTGCTGGTTGACCGTTATCGTGCGACCGGTCAAGAAGATCATGGGATCAACATTGTAGAAGGTGGCCACCTTATGGATGAAGTCTATCTTCGGCAGTACGTTGCCATGCTCGTAGTCGTAATAGGTGCTACGCGGAATTCCCAGACCGTGTGCCACGTAGTCCAGTGTATACTTGTTATCCGTGCGCAACCTGAACAGCTTATCCCCAATACCGAACACGTCATCCATGGCTGTTTGTGGTTTTACCGAACGTATTCGGTGGCACCGGAAACAATCCGGTCGGGCCGGACGGGTTCTACACAGCGTTGCACACAGATTTGTGCAACCCGCTCAATGAAGGGTGGGGTAAACACACAGTCGTATGAATTACACTTCCGTCATCACAGCCTTCTTCATCGTCGGTGTCGCGCCAACGATCGCTGTCGCACAGAGCGATGCAATTGCTCAATATTCACAACGATCCAGCAAGACTACCGAACCGTCATCTGTTAGTATGGCAGATAAGAAGATTGTCTTACCCGGCACGAAGATCGACCTCTTCGAAGGCCACAATGGCGCGGGTGACATGTTCTGGTGCAAATCGTCTTCTGAGACCTGCTGTACCATTTTCATTACCGACCTAATTGCAAAGCCCTGGATCGAGGTGTACGTCGGAAATGAAGTGAAAGAAGTGTATGACGTTACCAACTACTCGACCGATACCGAGGCGGATGGAACCGTGAGGGTCACAATGAAGGATCCTGTTCTGCGCAAGTAGTGTTGCATGTAAGCCCGAATGAATCACAAGGTGATTCATTCGGGCTTAAACTATTGAACATGATGTCGAACTTATTCCGTAGTTTATCCGTCCTCTTGTTCTTCCATGCATGGTGTTGTTCGAGTGGTCGGCCGCAGGTCAAGAGTACTCCAACTGATGATTATCTTGGAGATCGGTTCTTTCGGGTACGGTCCAGAGCGATAGGCAATGGAACTGTTCCTAGCTTCGGTCTTGTTCCATTGGTCTCAATGTGTGGCGACACTATGTACTTTCTTGGACCGCATGCCAACCAACAAGTAGCACTTTTCGAAGACGTCAACTCACCCGGCCGCTTAATCCAGCAACCCGTGCACAGTGCTGGTTGTTGTGATGACGAAGAAAGAGTAGCATCTGCTTTAGAGTACCAGCCCTACCTGATAGCAACGGGCTATGATAAGCCCATAATGCTTTTTAGAGGTATGCAGAAAGAAGCATCCATTACTATTTACAGAACCGCCTATTTCGCGGAAGCGGGCCACGATACCACAGGCGAACTCCATCTTCGTTTCAAGCACTACCTCCGCATATCCAATGGCCCCTCAATTCCACTGCCCGAAAATATCGGTGAGTTCGGTGATCATTCTATCGCATACGCTGATCCGTGGTACATGGACCCAAAGCGTGTCGCTTTCCCGATCTTCAAACGCAATTCATACGGAGCGGAAGAATATAGCATAGCCTTTTTCCACATAGAAAGCGATAGTGCAGCAACACTGGATAGTACGCATGTACTCCCGCATGCCATCGACACTGTGCCTTTTCGATCGCGAAACGAATATCTGTGCGGCTTGACGTATCCAGTCCTCTTGAAGGACGATGATCTACGACCTATCGACTTGAGCGATGCCTTGTTCAATATGGGAGCCAATTCAAACTACACCTCCAGGCCTGGCAGATTCGTCCACCTTGACCATGCTGTACGTGGTGATACTTGTCGAATTGCCTATGCCATACTTTCAGACACCATATCAGCATACTACGCTGAGATCATCCTAAGAGAGCACCGATTGATACATCACTTACCACTACCCCCGGATATCGACTTCAAAACAGTAGTGCTTGGTGAACGAAATGACCTGTATGCACTCTGTGCCTCCCGTGACTCCCTCGTTCAATGGCGTACGATGCGGGAAAGGAGATGATACGGGCGTGTAGACCGTGCATGGTTACCAATGGGTCCAAAGTGATGACTTTGAGATTCCTGCCGATGTAGTAGCGGCCCCCAAAACAAACTCCTTTTCGATAAAGAAGGGAGCATACAAGGTGATGACCAATGGGAACCAAGGCTTTGTCTTCTTCACTCGGAATTAGTCAAGGGCATCGAATGCTGATCATGGGGCGAGGGATAGCCTCGTCCCGTCTCAGCTTTTCGGTCGGCATCTTCGTTACCTCAAATTTTCTCGTTGGATGTGATTGGCTGTGGGACATGACGCGTGTCAAGGTGCCGTGTGCCTTGTCGCCACAGACTGAATTAGCATGTGAAAACTGTGTCGACATGGCCGACGGAGGGACTGTACATGTTCGTCGCATATCAGCCTTGCGCGATACCATTCAAGCAATGGGAGACA
>Ga0209181_10008085_pt1 | contig 14214 bp, 12 predicted proteins | sample MAT05_FD_187208 | JGI IMG/M metagenome (GOLD analysis project Ga0209181, IMG submission 187208) | Freshwater microbial communities from Lake Fryxell liftoff mats and glacier meltwater in Antarctica - MAT-05 (SPAdes) (version 2) | ecosystem: Environmental > Aquatic > Freshwater > Ice > Liftoff... | reverse complement strand
TGAGTTTTACCGCAACCGGTGAAGGACAGAACGCCGGTAACCGACACAATCAAAACAAGCAATCTATGGTAAGTATTCATACTTTCCTCCAATAAAATTTAACTAGAAACAAAATTTGAATAGATGAATATTCGATGAATTCACATAATCCAAACTCCCAAGGCTAATAATTTCATATTTCCAAAATCAATTCAGTGCGCTAGCGAACATATCTGCCCGCGCCCAGGCGATTATTTGGTTATCTACGCGCAGCTTCGAAGAGCGGCATGACGGTGGGCAACAATGCTTCAATCTGTCGAATTCGGTTTGAATCGGCTGGATGACTACTCAGGAATTCAGGAGGGCGCTGGCCACCGCTGGCCTTCATCATTTTCTGCCACAATGTAATTCCTGCGCGTGGGTCGTAGCCTGCTCGTGCACTCAGTTCAAGACCAATACGATCTGCCTCAGTCTCGTCAGTACGGCTGAATCTGGTTGCGATCAGTGCCTGATAACCAGCGCCAGCCAGATCAGCTATACCCTCACTTAAACCTAACAATGCGGCGCCAACACTAATTGTGGTATTGGCAGCAATTGCCTGGGATACCTGTTCACGAGAATGCTCACGCAAGGCATGAGCGACCTCGTGTCCCAGTACAACTGCGATTTCATCATCGGTCAGCTTTAATTCATTAATCAGTCCGGAATAAAAAATAATTTTGCCGCCAGGCATACAGAATGCATTAAGCTGTTTGTCGCTAATTATATTAGCTTCCCACTTCCAACTTGGCGCATCAGAACGGAATGTTGCGGTATGCGGTTTGATGCGGTTGGTAATTGTAATCAACCGTTCCAACATCGCACCATCTTGATTCAGCGTTCCCTTTTGTGCTGCATCTGCCTTCAACTTGTTATAGCTTTGTTCGGCAACTTGCTCCAACTGCTGTGAAGAAACAAGCATTAGCTGAGAGCGCTGTTCGCCAACTGCACCGCCAGTAGTAGTGGTTTTACATCCGCCGAGCGCAACTAATGACAAACTAATAAATATTACCGAATAAATTCTATTTTTAAACATGTTGTCCTTTGCGATTCTTGTTTAGCCATCACAATATTTTGTATCGCGAAGAGCTACCGTATCGTTCGATACAAAAATCAGTAGAATTAACGACGATTCAAAAGCAGCCCAATAACTGCTCCAATTCCAACAGCTACACCTATAGCACGCCAAGGATTTTCATGAACATAATTGTCAGTTGCCCGAACTGCTGTCTTAGTAGTTTCAATCGCAGCTTCTTCAATGTGGCGCAGCTTATCTTTAGCTGCTTTCAAATTTGATTCCATCTTTACGCGTAAAGCATTAGCTTTATCACCGCCTTCGTCTACCACAGATTTCAATAATTGCTCACCTTCGTTTACAACAGTATTGAAATCTTTGAGTAAATCATTTTTTAAATTCTGGCTAATAAATTGTGTCATGACAAACTCCATTGTTAGTTATAAATTTAGATACTTAAAAATACACGGTTAAGGACTTTCCAAGTTTCAGAAAACGTGTTCAATGTATTACTAATAATAAGCACAGTCAGTTCGATAGCGAACATAAGATCAATTTAAAAATTAAGACTTCATATATATTCAGCCAATCAACACATAATGTATAAAGATATTTTTAAGGCGCAACCTCTATCGCCTGCAAAATCTGATCGAGATTGACAATGCTCCGATAAGTAACCGGCGCAGTAGAAAGAGGAAGCCACATGCCAGTTTTATAACCGGGTAACAGGTTTTCGCCGTGTCAAAATATAGGTAGAGAAATTAGTGACAACATCATCTCGCCCGGTTAACTGATGCGCAGTGATCCACTGACTTCGTTGATGGAAGACCCAGCACCATGCCGCACGGATGAACCTGCCCGACAACGCCGGAGTCCTGGGTGTATCACCATCAATATCCTCAAGGCGTTTCTGCTGGGAATCTATCACGAGGTATAGTCAAGCACTGCATATACGCGATTATCATGAGCCATGATCCTATGCGAATACGTCAACCCATTTAGATTTTTTGAGTTGCCCACATAGCTGGCGGGACTGAGAAGACACAAGGTCAATAAGAGGATTAGCTAGGCTGCCTGTACTGAAATTTCATCACGTTGGGCAATAATACGATTGCGCCCATCAACATACACCAGTTGAGGATGAAATTTCTGCAACTCCAGTTCGGTATACATTGCGTAAGTGGCGATGATTAGTATGTCGCTTGGATTGGCCTTATGCGCCGCGGCACCATTCACCGAGATGACGCCGGAGCCGCGTTGTGCAAGGATGGCATAAGTGGTGAAACGCTCACCATTGGTGACGTTATAAATATCGATCTGCTGGTATTCACGGATATCAGCGGCATCCAATAAATCCTCATCGATCGCACACGAGCCTTCATAATGCAATTCCGAATGCGTCACATGCACTCGATGCAATTTGGCTTTGAGCATAGTTCTTTGCATTGCGTTACCCCCTACGGGAGAACAAGGGCAGGCATTATATAAGGACGCCTCTATAAATCCAAATTTCGTCCCAGCACTGTACCACCAATAAAGCTTTTTAATTTATAGCGGCATCCGAATCACTATCTCTTAAGATCTCCAGATTATCTATAAGTCGAGTCTGCCCCAGCCAAGCCGCTGCCAATATGACCAGATTACACTCGCACGCGGTGGGCTCAGCCAAGTTGACTTGACTGCGTATCGCCACATAGTCGACCCGCCAACCACGCGCGCTAAGCACTTCCCTAGCTTGCCGTTCCAACTTAAAGAAATCCGTCGCACCATCCATAATGGCCAGGCGAATTCCAATAAGATTTTGATATAGAAAAACCGCTTCAGTTCGTTCCGCAACGTTCAAATACTGGTTGCGCGAACTCAGCGCCAGGCCATCCGATGCACGTACAGTTTCGCCGCCGATAATTTCTACTGGCAGATTCAATTGTGTCGTCATTTGGCGCAATAAATACAACTGTTGATAATCCTTCTTGCCGAATACCGCGATGCGCGGCTGCACAATGTTGAACAGCTTCAGCACTACCGTCGCAGCGCCGCGAAAATGACCGGGACGGAAAGCACCGCATAACTCATTGGCAACGGGCGGTAACTCTACTGTTACTTGCTGCGGCTGCGGATATAAATCACGTTCACTCGGCGCAAAGACCACATCCGTCCCGCACTGTTCCAGCATTTTGCAATCCTGCTCGAGTGTTCGCGGATATTTGGAATAATCTTCGTTCATGCCAAACTGTAGCGGATTGACAAAAATGCTTACCACCACAAACTGGCCATGCTGGCGCGCAATCCGCACCAGATCAAGGTGCCCCTGGTGCAGATTGCCCATAGTCGGCACCAAGACGATGCCAGTTACACCTCGCAAACGCGCGTGTAATTCGGCAATGGTGTGAATGACTAGCATTAATGTCCCTTAATAAATATTTTCTCTTCAAAAGCTGTGTTCCACACCGGGAAAGGCACCGGATTTCACCTCAATCACATAACGCGCTACCCCGTCGGCGATGCCTTGTGCGCCCTGCATATAATTCTTTACAAAGCGTGCTTTTTTGCCTGGGTAAATATCCAGCATGTCGTGCAACACCAGCACTTGGCCTGAACAAGCCGCGCCAGCGCCTATGCCTATGGTGGGAATAGAAACATTGGCGGTAATTTCTGCGGCCAGCAGCGCTGGCATGGCTTCCAACACCACCAGTCCAGCTCCAGCCTGCTCGACTATTACTGCATCTTGCAACAGACGCTGCGCGTCAGCGTCATTCTTACCTTGCACACGGTAACCGCCGATTTGGTGCACCGACTGCGGTGTAAGCCCGATATGGGCACATACTGGAATGCCACGCCCGGTGAGAAAAGAAATAGTCTCGGCCATCGCCGCACCGCCTTCAAGTTTGATCATCTGCGCGCCCGCTGCCATCAGGCGCGCGGCATTTTCAAATGTTTTTTCCGGGCTGACCTGAAAGGTGCCGAACGGCATATCGGTGATTATGAATGCCTGTTTCGACCCACGTGCTACGCAAGCTGTGTGGTAAACCATCTCGTCCAAGGTCACCGGCAGGGTAGTTTCATGCCCTTGCAATACCATGCCGAGCGAATCGCCCACTAGTAGTGCGTTGATACCACCTGCTTCGAGCAACGCCGCAAAGCTAGCGTCATAACAAGTCAACACAGCGATTTTCTCGCCTTTGTCACGTAATGCCTGCAATGACGTCAATGTCGTTCGCATCATGCTCCTCTACTAAAGAATTCACGCTGCCCGCGCATCCCTTCGATACGCTGTAACAGAAAGGCGAAATCCTCGTCACTATCCACAAAATTCAAATTCTCACTGTTCACGATAAACACTGGCGCCGTGTCGTAATGATAAAAGAAATCGCTATAAGCCTGCGCTAGACGCATCAGGTAGGAATCAGCAATCTGCCGCTCGTAAGGCGTGGCACGTCTGTGCACGCGCTCGACCAGAGCCTCCGGCGAGGCTTGCAGGTAAATCACCAAGTCCGGCGCAGGCACTTGCGGTGCCAGGTTGTGGTAGATGTTCTGGTAAAGCGCAAATTCATCATCGCTAAGATTCAAGCGAGCAAATAGCACATCCTTGTCAAATAAATAATCCGCCACGGTACTGGTGCGAAATAAATCCATCTGCGCTAAATCACGTACCTCATCAATACGCTGAAACAAGAAGAACAATTGAGTAGACAACGCATAACGCGCGGGATTTTCATAAAATCGCGCCAAAAAAGGATTTTCTTCGGGCTTTTCCAGCAGTGCAGTCGCTTCATAATGTTTGGCAAGACGGCGCGCCAAGCTGGTCTTGCCCACCCCGATCGGCCCCTCGACCACTACGTAACGGTACTTATCAAACAACATCTACAATCCGCTCCAATTGCTGTTGCTGACAACCTAATAATGCTTCTGCCACCGTACCCACACCGGGAATAACACAATCCGGTGCGATTTCCAGTAAAGGGCGCAACACGAATGCACGCAGGTGCATCTGCGGATGAGGAATGGTCAGGCTGTGCTCATGGTGACGCAAATCGTCATATAACAGCACATCCAAATCAAGTGTTCGCGGTGCATTACGAAACTTCCGCGTGCGACCACACTCGCGTTCAAGTCCAAGTAACGCATCCAGCAGGGCGCGTGGACTCAAAGTCGTTTCCAATTGCGCTACCGCATTAATGAAATCCGGTTGTTCGAGATAACCTATTGGCGCACTGCGGTAGAACGAAGAGCTCTTCAATACTTGGATATGTGGCAAACTGGCTAATGCCCGCAAAGCGTGTAATAACTGTTCGCACGGGTCGTCCAGGTTGCTGCCCAAGCCAATGAAAGCCGTATGCTTGGAATTCATTCGCAAATGCAGGCTTCCTTGATCCTCATAATTTAGTAGACAGTTCCGCTTGCACCGTCATGCCCGATTTCTTGCGACGACGGCGTTTCTTGACCACTTCGTCAGGCAATAACATTTCGGCGCGACGCTCATCCGTGGCATCCTGAAACTCGTCCCACCACAAACCCAGTTGCGAATCCACCTCGCCACTTTCACAACGCAGTAGCAAAAAATCATAAGCAGCGCGAAAGTGCGGCTGAGACAGCAACCGAAATGGTCGCTGCCCACCGCGCTGCCCGAAACGAGGTTGTAATAACCACAAATCTTTCATGACCGCATCATAACGGCGCGGGATGGCGAGCCGCGCCTGCTGCCTGCTGAGTACCTCATCCATCGCTGCGTGTAGCGCTGCGACCGGGCGCTCGCCTGCATCTTGATGCACTTTCCAGGCAGACAGCACATCGTGCCACAGTAGCGCGGCAAACAGGAATGCAGGCGAGACAGATTTTTCATCACGAATACGCTGATCGGTATTCTGCAAAGCCAGCATGATGAACTTTTCGCCCAAAGGCTGTTTCAATATCACATCCAGCATTGGCAACAGTCCATGGTGTAAATCCATAGATCGTAGTTTCTTGACACACTCCAACGCATGGCCCGATAGCAGCAGCTTAAGCATCTCATCCAGCAGGCGTGCCTGCGGCACGTTGCCAAGTAAGTCTTTCATTTTTGCAATGGGGGCGGCGGTAGCAGCCTCCAACTTCATGCCCAGCTTAGCCGACAAGCGCACCGCGCGTAGCATGCGCACTGGATCTTCGCGGTAACGTACAGCCGGATCACCGATCATGCGCAGGGTATTGGAGCAGATGTCAGCATAACCATTGTGATAATCGTAAATTTCCTGACTGGACGGATCATAAAATAGTGCATTAGCGGTAAAATCGCGTCGCGCCGCGTCCTGTTCCTGATCGCCAAATTCATTGTCACGCAGCAACCGACCATGTTCATCAGTTTCTGCCTCTTCACTCTCTATCTTGCGGCGAAAAGTGGAAGTCTCCACCGTTTCCTCGCCGAACAATACATGCACCAAACGGAAGCGCCGCCCGATGATGCGCGAACGACGGAAAACGCGGCGCACTTCTTCCGGCGTAGCGTCAGTTGCAATATCGAAATCTTTAGGATGACGGCTGAGTAATAAATCGCGCACCGCACCGCCCACGACGAAAGCCGCGTAGCCCGCCGCCTGCAAACCATCAGTCACCCTCCGCGCAGCGGGACTAATGCCATCGCGGCTAACGCCATGAACATCAAAGGGGATGATGTGACATTTTCCTTCTATCCGAGTGCGGACAGATTTTCCGAATATGCGCTTGAACAGCTTTTTTATCATTGTTTTCTACTGTGACAGAAATGCCGCAACAAACCGCGACATAATTAGGAGCGTGGATTATACACCCGCTACAAACCAGCGCTCTCCCTCCACGGACAGCTCTCGTAATGGACACTGATATAGCGCCTCCAAGTGCGCGCGCGTCAGCAACTCTTGCGCTGTACCATGCAGCACATGGCCATCAGCAAACTGTATCAGCACATGATCGCAGCAGCGTTGCGCCCACAGCGTGTCATGCAGCACCATCATAAGCGCGCACCCTTGCTCCTTCAACCGACTGAACACTTGCATCGTCTGTGCCTGATGGCGCAAGTCAAGATGCTGTAATGGTTCATCCAGCAAATAACACTGTGCCTGCTGCGCCAGCGCCTGGGCAATTGCGGCACGCTGCTGTTCGCCGCCTGACAATGTATTGTATGGTCGTTGCGCCAACCCTTCTAAATCCATCTGCACCAAAGCCTGCTGTGCCAACGCTTCATCCTGTACGTTATAACCGAACAACGAGGCGCGATGGGGAAAGCGACCCAGTAATACATATTCCTGCACACTACCCCAAAATTCACCGCCTTCATTTTGCAGCAACACACCAAGATGCTGCGCGAGGTTGCGCCGAGTATGGGCGGCGAGTGCCACACCATTCCAACTAACCATACCAGACTGTGGCGTATGCAAACCGGCCAGCGTTCGAAGCAAGGTAGTCTTTCCCACCCCGTTCTGTCCTAACACGCCCCAACACTCGCCTGGACGAATCATCATATCAAGTTCACGGCATATCATCTTGCCGCCTATTGCTACCGTGAGTTTACGCACCTCTAAAACCAGATTATTAAATGCTTGCATCAGCTCCGCCGACTCAATAACCACAGTAATACAGGCACGCCCAGCAGCGCAGTGAATATGCCCACAGGCAATTGCAGCGGCGACCATAACATGCGTGCCAAAGTATCGGCCAGCACCAAAAAGCTGCCACCCAATAATGTCGATAATGGGATGAGCCAACGGTGTGCGCTGACACCGAGGAGGCGGATGGCATGCGGTATCATCAAACCGACGAAACCTATACTACCGCCGAGCTGCAACGCAGTCACAGTAAGCACAGCAGCAGCGAAATACAATCCCGCCTGCCAGCGACCAACCGCCACCCCTAATGCCGCAGCCTTTTCCAATCCGCCCGCCAACACATCCAACCCACCGGAAAATGCCGTGGCGCACAACCCCACTGTCAACAACACGAACCAGGCAAATGGCAAACCTTGCGAATGCGTCAAATCCCCCATCAGCCAGAACAACATGCCCTTCACCTGCTCCCCCTGCGCCAATGTCAGCAGCAGGCTAATCAGCGCGCCACAACCGGCAGAAAGCACCACGCCGGTAAGCAGCAGACGGTAGATGTTTCGTTCGCCGTGTCGAAAGCCCAAACCAAATACCGCGACTATAGCCAGCAATGCACCCGTAAACGAGGATAACTGCGTGGTAGCAAAGCCCGCGCCAAGCAACATTGCGGCCAGCGCACCCACCGCCGCGCCGCCGGAAATACCAAGGATATAAGGATCTGCCAGCGGATTACGCAACAACGCCTGCAACAGCACACCGGACAAAGCCAGCAGCCCACCACAGACAAATGCCGCCAATACACGTGGCAAGCGCAACTGCCACAACACCTCTGTAGCAGTGTCCTCGTTATTACCTAACAAAGCGTACCACACCTCAATCGGTGCAAGTGGCAATGAGCCGTTCATCAGGCCAAAGCCTAGACTCAGCGGTACTGTGCATAGCAGCACGAAAAAAAGGACTCGTGGGGACATTATTTATTTGACATCAGCAATCAATAAAAAACGCACGGTTTGACGCAAGCCGTTCAGAAAAAGAGTTGATTACGTTTTAGATTGAAGCCCTGTTAGTACTAACAGGGCTTTTTTTGGCTCTCATCTAAACTGGAAACCTCAAATTAGTCTGGTGATAACTAACTAATCTGTTAATACCGCCTAGACCAACGCTGTTTACTTCTGCCTCCTGTAAAAGTAGGCTTTAAATCACTCTTGCACGTCATGCAAACACGGCCATGCGCCCCGGTGCCTTTCGCCAACTCTGGGTCAAAAAAATTTTCTAACGGAAATATATTTGCACACTTAGTGCAGACTTTAGACTCGCCAGAAGCAAGGTCTTCTGTATGAGCCATAATTTGATTAAGACTTCTTAATGGCTTTTTTTTTGAAGCATCCTCGACCAGTTGGTAAAGACGAACAGAAAGCGTTGTGATTGGATCATCGCCCAAGTTAAAGCGATTTAGGCGAAGGAATTTGTAGCCGTAGGACTCGATGATGAACTGACGCTCAATGTCTGAAGCTTTATAAAATTGATCGTAGTTAGCCGAAGTGACCATATCACGGTTCACAAAATGCTCCGCAAAGCCGTCATACTCGATAATCACTCGGACTTGCTCATCCTCCCCATGGTAAGTCAGGAGGAAATCTGCACGGAACGCCGGATGGCAGTAATTTGGATCAAGTTGCTTAAGGTAATCACCAACGGGGAACTGAGGCATTAACTCAATTTGTTCAATGTTACTTTGATAAAAAGTGGTTTTCTGAACCCAATCCAGCACTTTGCCCTCCATTGGAGATTCAACTACGGCATCTTTCAAGTCGACTCGACGTGTCAACACTGCTTCGTAATGACGAAGGGCTTTCCCTAGGCTCCCCCGAAATGCATTGACGGGCTTGGAAAGAACAAACAGCATCCCTTCTTTAGCACGAGAAAACCCCACATTTAATCGTTGAACTTTCAAGGCCTCTTCAATGCGGTCTTTATCCTCTTCCAGGGAAGCTGGAAAGACATAATTAAGCACATCATGACCTGTTGTAGCTACCATCGAATAAACGATGAGTTCCCTCTCTTCTCCTTGGCAAGAATCAAAAGTCATAACTTTCAAGCGTAATTCACGGTTGAATCGATCCCCATCCGAATCATTGAGCAAGAAGCGAGATAAAAGCACTTGTTGATCCGTAAAGGGGGTAATGATTCCAACGGTGGGAGGTGATTCCAATTCCAAAATTTTTTTCAATTCCGCAAGAATGAACTCAGCTTCCACCGTGTTCGAGTTTCGTTTTTTCTCAACCCGACCATCATGATTTAAAATCTCAAATCGAAGCACCTCTGTTATAGGTTTGGATCGGATTTTAATGGCTTGTAATCGTCCTTCATAAAAGTTCACGGATGAGAAACTAATGAGCTCCTGATAACCCCGAAAATGTTTCTTCAGCATGATTTCGGCATTGGCGATCAACTTGAAGAAATCCAATACTGACTTTTTAACATCGAACTGTTTGAGTCGTTGGATCCGATCCGCCGAATCCGAGATCTTACGACGGAAGAAGGTTTCGAGTTCCGTCGTGTAAGTGGCATTCCGTTCTTTGGAGGCATGTTGGGATTTTACGTTTGAAAATTGTTTTTCATCCCCGAACACGACGACACGTTTTGCCCTTAAGAGCGCCGGAAGCGCTTGGGCAATCGAGACCTGTGAAGCCTCGTCGATGACCACCACGTCGAAAGATTGATACTTCAGAGGAACATATTGGGCATATTCACGAATCCCTGCAATGATGCAGGGGAACGCTTGGCTGAAACGGTCAAATTCCTCGACTGGGAATTGCTTTTTCGCTTTAATCACAGCCGAAAGAGAGCGGGCAAGGGCTTTGTTATTTTCCACAAAATTAATAAACTTGTGATCAATCTCACGGCTCATCCGTGAGGCATGTAAAGTTTCAAGACGGGTCTTGTCGTTCACATAATCGAAGACAGGTGCCGAGGACAACGTATTGGATATCCTCTCCCATTGAACCGCATATTGAGCAATCATTCGAACCAGATTCAAGACCTGATTGAGGTTCCCCATCTGCTCTTTGGAAGGCCAGCCTTGAGGCATGGCTTTTTGATAGGTCGAAACCAAGTCTCCCAGTTCGGAAAGCCCGTCTGGAGGATTAGCTCCATTCATCAGGTGTTGGTATATCAGATTTTCGTGTTCTGGTTTCACCCTATGTTTGAGGGCACTCCGTTTTAAGTCCTCCAGCACGGTGACAATCTGCCGTAGATCGCTCACTCGGAGATGTAGGTTCAGGTTGTTGGAACACTCTAATTGCTGAATCAATCGTAGAGAGATCGCATTCACTTTCCCTTTGATAAAAAAATAGCCAAAGATAGGCCATTTGGCTTGCTCATATTCGTTGATGAATTGGGAAAGAACAGAAATTTCACCCGAGTGAATGCTAGGAAATAAAGCCAGGCTGTGATGTCGATGACCCATTTCGATCATATGATGGACTGAACTAGCAATATAAATTGCTTCCTGTAAATCGTTTGCCGAACGCCAGTCGTCTCCCAAGAAATTCAGATATTCCTGATTTTTGTCCGAAGAAATCTTTTCCAAACTTGTCATGATTTTCTGAAAGTGAGGCAGAGACTCTTTCTGCTGACGAATTTGGAGTGTGAAACCTTTGGCCGCTTTCTCAATTCGTGCTTCGAGTTGATGCAACTCCTCTATCTCTTTCAGATTGACGGAAGTAAAAGCATTGATGGTCTGCTCAACTTTGTTCCGAAGATCCATATGAGTTTCTTTAGTTTCCATATCCACGTGAGAGGCATTGGCCTTTTGAGCACGATCTTGTTCCTTGATCAGCTCTAGTGTTGCCGTTGCCATGAGTTTTGGATAGGAATTCGTTTTCCCCAATCGAAGAATTGGATTGGGGAAATCCCCTCCAGCATGGCGAACCTTCTCCAACGTTTGTGCTAATTTATCTTCCACCACATCCAGAGCTTCATTCTTATCCGACAAAATAAGTATGTTCTGTCCTTTTAAGATGGAATCAAAAGCAATGGCTGAAATGGTATGACTCTTCCCTGTTCCTGGCGGGCCTTGAACAATAATGTAGTGACAGTTGGGAGTCTTAAGCGCAATCTGAATTTTTCGTTGCTCTTCATTCATTGGAATGGGAGAGGCAGAAATCAATCGATCCGGTGTTAAGACGCCATCCCATTCAGATTCAATAGCCGGAATCGAGTTATGGGGTTCTTCTAAAATCATGCCACGCACGATATCGGTAAACATTTGCTGGGCCATCAGGTTGTCTTGTTCAACTGCCATCAGCAAAGCTTCATAATCACTTAAGATGGATTCATCGGAGCGGTCAAAAACCGCAAAACACATACTGGTGGACATCTGCACAGTGGAGTTGTCTACCTTTTGCATCCGAGCTGTAGTGAAATCAATTTCAGAAGCCAAGTCAATGCCCTTTACCATGGCTTGGGTAAGTCGTTGTGCTGCTTCTAAGAAGGAATCGTTTTCATCCAGATAAAGAATTCGGTCTAGTGCTGGGGAAATGAAGGTTCGTCCACTCTGCGCACTGATTTCTTGGGCAACCCAATCCAACGCACGTTTATTCACATAAAGGTGAGGGTCAGCACGAAGATTGAATGCAGCGGCACTTCCATCAAACTCAACTTCCAGCGGAATGTAAAACATCGGGAAGTTTGTTGTGCCAAAACGGATATCGCCTAGGTATAAATAAAGCGCCTGATTTTCAGTCGTGCTCAGGGTGTTTTCTAAATCTCGAAGTTCTAAAAAGACATCGGCAGTTGTAAATTCATCAAAAAATCTCAAGATGCTCTGCCGAATTTCAGAGGGAGAAAAGAACTCATCCAACACAGCAGTCAATAAAGCTTGATCACCTGTGGTGATCAAGGTGTTTAGGGCAGCAGGGAACTGTTCAATCGCAGGGACGGTAATGATGTCGGAGAGGTCCGCTTCAATGTCATACACGGATTCCACGGCGGAATAAGCCCACTGTTTGAAAGGTTCTTCCAGTAAAGAAAGGAGCAGTAAAACTACTCTCTGTCCTGCTTCTTCAACAAACTGAATGGAGACATCATCTACAAATTTTTCGGCATGTTTAGATCCCTCAATTCGTTTGTTTTTCGCATAGGTTAGTGTGTTATTGCGAATTGCCAAAAAGGCTTCGTCAGGAATAGCCTGGACTTGTTGACGAATGAGATCTCTCAACGTTGCAGATAAGGGGGACGTGTATCGTCCCTTGGGGATCGAACACTCAAAGCCTTTGGAGATAGGTGCTTTTATTTTCTTAATGATGGCATCATAAAGAATGGGATATTTTCGGAGGGGAACCCCCATCCGAAAACCGGCGTCATTCTTAAAGATGATCCGTCTCCGAGGAGCTTGTTGACGCTTAAAGTCGGTCTGAATGAAATCCTGAAAATATCGAAGAACTTGATTCGCAAAACCAGCAATGCCATCTTTTTCGACGATGAGTTCAGACTCAGCAATTTGGGATTCTTTATCCACTTTTATTTGACTCGATTCAGTTAAATCCAGTTACGGACCGGGATATGATCACACGGGACGGGACAATTAGTCTGCTTGTCATATTGCACCAGCCCTCAACGCAAAGTCAAAATACGCCAGCCATGCTGTTCTGCATGCTTGCGTAATGTTACATCCGGATCGACAGCCACTGGATTGTTCACTTTCGCCAGCAATGGCAGGTCGTTCAAAGAATCGCTGTAAAAAAAACTATCAGCAAAACTATCCCACCCCCATCCTCGTTGCGCCAACCAGCTTTCCAACCGGGTAATCTTGCCTTCGCGGAAACACGGCACGCCAGACACCCCTCCAGTAAATTCACCGTCCTTCTCTTCCGGCTCGGTAGCAATCAAATGCTCCACGCCGAATTCGCGCGCAATCGGCGAGGTCACAAAACTATTAGTGGCAGTAATGATGACACATACGTCCTCTGCCGCGCGGTGCCGTGCTACCAGCTCTTGCGCAGGCACAGTCATCATGCCACGCACCTTGTGCTGCATGAAGTCGTCACGCCAGCCGTTTAATACCTTGCGCTCATGGCGCGACAATGGTTTCAACTGGAAATCGAGGAACTCATAAATATCCAGCGTACCCGCTTTGTATTGCTCATAAAAAGCCAAGTTCTTCGCCTCAAACAGTTCGCGATCGAGCACGCCCTGTTCGATGAGAAATTGAGCCCACTCAAAATCACTGTCACCGTTCAGCAAAGTATTGTCTAAATCAAATAGCGCAAGGTTCACACAGACTCCAGATTAAAAGTTTGCATCACTTCTTTCAGCAATGGCACCGAGGGCGCACGCTGCAAACGCAAACACTGCGCGTCCAGTGCATCCATCAGCCCGAGTAGCGCGGGCATATCGCGCCGTCCGTGACGCAACAAGTATTGCGTCACGTCGCGCGGCAATATAAAGCCGCGCGCTTGTCCATGCTGTTCTAATGCTTGCGCCTTTTCTGCATCATTCAGCGCATGCACCTGATATATTAGCCCCCACCCCAATCGGGTGCGCAGATCATCGCGCAAGTTTAAATGGGCCGGCGCAGATACACCGCTAACCAGCAACATGCCGCCGCTTTCGCGCACCCTATTATAA
>Ga0209181_10008083_pt1 | contig 14215 bp, 13 predicted proteins | sample MAT05_FD_187208 | JGI IMG/M metagenome (GOLD analysis project Ga0209181, IMG submission 187208) | Freshwater microbial communities from Lake Fryxell liftoff mats and glacier meltwater in Antarctica - MAT-05 (SPAdes) (version 2) | ecosystem: Environmental > Aquatic > Freshwater > Ice > Liftoff... | reverse complement strand
ACGAGGTATCGCCGAAAGCTGCGCTCACAAACCCCGAGTATTTGGGCTGCTTCGGCTTGGCTTAGCTGACCGTTGTTCCAACCTATATACGCTTCTTCGAATCTCATCTTCCGTATCTCCTGTAACAGTGCCGCCCGTTTCATAATTCCTCCCTTTTGGAGGACTATGACAACCGGACAGTTGGTGTGCTACAGAACCGGACAGATCATTAACTCGTGACAGAGTGCGATTCAGCGATTGCTCCAACCTATTTATCAGGGCAACATACGATGGCAGTTGCCAGTGGAATCCGGCAGGCACGTCACGTACGGCTACACTTGGGGTAATACTTTGCTCATTTCCCCGAGCGGGAGGACGATAAATGAGTTTCGAGTACATATGGGGAGTCCTGAAAATAAAGGGAAACCCTCCAAGCGATGAAAAGTTGCGGATCCCTTCCAGTAAATATAAGTACTACCCGTTTCTCCACCAAGGTTTGATTTTTACTGCAGATCCTAGTTTGTGGGACTTGTCACCCACGGGAGTCAGCACTGGTGGGGGCTCCAAAGTGTCGCATTGGCCAAGTTCTAACGAGCTCGCAGATTTTATTGCGGGGCTGAACGAAGAAGAGACTTGGCTTTTACTGATATTCAGTGATCAACCGTCCGCAAGAACTATTGACCCAGCTGCCACCGTTCCACTTACAAAAATCCCACCTCCTTTAAAAGATGGTTTCTCATCTGTCGGATTCGATGTAATTGACATGTCAGGGCTAAGTGCGTTAACCAATGTTGGTTATACAGAAGATGACCTGTCTAGATTTGCGAACATGACGATTGAGACTAATGACTGCGGACTCATATCGACGTCGGGAGATAGCCATAGATTTGCAGAATTCGCTTCAAGTGCCGCGCCTGAGCACGCGCCATTCTTTCCTGTCGAGGTTTGGGGGAAAAAGCGATGAGCGATAAGGGGTCACTTTGAATTGATTTGAATTAAGCCCTCAGCTCTCACAATAGACGCACTGAAACCCGCATTCTGCTTGCCTCTCAGGCGTGCCCCCTTGTTTTTCTTAACGGAAAGAGGGGTGGCGGGTGATGGAGGTATTGAATACTTATTTCTCTATCGCCGCTTCTTGTTGCTGCTGCAACGCCCACATTTGCATATAAGCCCCACCCATTTCTAGCAAGGTGCGATGTGAACCTCTTTCGACTATGCGTCCTTGATCGAGCACCAGAATCTCATCGGCGTTCATGACGGTGGAGAGGCGATGCGCAATAACCAGCGTGGTGCGTCCTACTGCGATGCGTTCCAGTTCGGCTTGAATGGCTTTTTCGGATTTTGAATCGAGTGCCGATGTGGCTTCATCAAAAATCAAAATCGGCGGATTTTTCAGTAATGCGCGTGCGATGGCGACGCGCTGTTTTTCACCGCCTGATAGTTTCAAGCCACGCTCACCGACTTTGGTTTCGTATTTGTCGGGTGTCGATTCGATAAAGTCGTGAATGTAGGCGGCCTTCGCTGCGGCAATAACCTCATCGTGGGTGGCATCGGGACGGCCATATTGAATGTTGTAATAAATGGTGTCGTTGAACAACACAGTGTCTTGCGGAACAATGCCGATGGCGGCGCGCAAGCTGGCTTGCGTGAGTTGTCGAATGTCCGAGCCATTCACTTTCACCGATCCAGACTGTACGTCGTAGAAGCGGAATAACAGCCTGCCGAGCGTGGATTTTCCTGAACCGGAATGTCCCACTACTGCAATGGTTTTTCCACTAGGAATACTGAAGTCCACATCAAATAAAATCTGGCGTCGTGGCTCATAAGAGAAGTTCACATTCTCGAAACGAATGTCGGCGTTCTCACGCTCCAATGGGCGTGCATCTGGCACATCGGCCACCTCACGGTTTTCACGCAACAAACCGAACATGCGTTCAATGTCGGTGAGCGACTGACGAATTTCGCGATAGAGCACACCGAGGAAGTTGAGCGGGATATAAAGCTGAATCATGAAGGCATTGACCAGCACAATGTCGCCAACCGTCATGCTGCCATCGGTCACGCCGACTGCGGCACGCCACATAATCAGCGTCACGCCGCTCGCAATAATCGCGGCTTGTCCCATGTTGAGAAACGAAAGCGAAACCTGACTTTTTACTTGAGCGGCTTCCCATTTAATCAACTGCGTGTCGTAGCGATTCGCTTCAAACCCCTCGTTATTAAAATACTTCACCGTTTCATAATTGATCAAGCTGTCAACCGCACGCGTATTGGCTGCGGAATCCAGTTCATTCACTGCGCGACGTAAATGCGTGCGCCAGTTAGTGACTAGCACGGTGAAAGTGATATAGATCACCAGAGAGGCCAGCGTAATCAGTGCAAAGCTGGACTCGTATTTCGTTGCTAAAATGCCCAACACCAAACCGATTTCCACCAGTGTTGGCAGAATGCTGTAGATCGTATAACTAATCAGTGTGCCGATTGAGCGCGTGCCGCGTTCTATGTCACGCGTCAGCCCGCCGGTTTGTCGTTCAAGGTGAAAGCGCAAGCTCAACGCATGTAAATGCCGAAACACTTGTAAGGCAATGTTGCGCACCACGCGTTGTGTGACGCGAGCAAAAACCAATTCGCGCAACTCGGTGAACAACATCGTTGAGAATCGCAGCACACCGTAAGCAGCCAGCAGAGAAACTGGCAAAACCAGTATGGCCTGGGGTTGCGAAAGATTGGGTGATAGCGCATCGACAATTTGCTTGAAGATGAGCGGCACGCCGACGTTGGCCACCTTAGCGGCAATCAAACACGTCAGCGCAAATAGCACGCGACCTTTGTAGGCCCACAGATAGGGGAACAAGGTGCGCAGCGTTTGCCAGTCACGACGTTCGCCGACAAATTGATTGGGTAGAGCTTGGGAAGAAGAGGGACGCATATTAAAACTTACCAAAACTGATGTTGAGTGAAGGTCTCTGGACTCATGCCGAGAAGCGGGCGTGGTGTCGTGTCGATATCTTTGTGAGCGATAGGATACACGGCCAACCCACCTCTTGTGAGCCGACATCTACTTCTAATGGGCGATTGAGTGCCTATTAAAGGAACGCGAAACCCTATTTAGAAGGTGCAGATTTGCATTTGTCGATGGCGGCCTCTAGCCATGCGCGGTCGACCTCGCCTGTCTTACTGGTGCAGATGACGTGGCTGGATTTTAAAACCACAGTGTAAGGTAGTGCACCAGAGTTATTGGAAAAACGCCGGAGCACTCCTCTAGGATCTGCGGGGCCGGCTAACTGCAAATACGAAACGGGATGACTCGCAAGAAAGTCGCGAGCTTGTTGACGAGGACTAAGCGAGATGCCGATAAAGAGAACGTCTGGATTTGATTTTGCAACAGCGTTTAGTACAGGCATTTCCCGAATACAAGGTGGGCATTCCGTATCCCAGAAATTAATGACTACGGGTCGGCGTGATTCTTCTGACAATCGAAAAAATCGTTTTGCATCCAACGTAGGTAGTTCAAGATCAGGCACCTCCGCTGCTGCGGCCATCGTGCTGATAAATAGCGCGATGGCCGCAAGCTTCGCGAGATGTTTTAAAAACAGAGCCATTTCAGAGCGTAAGGTTATCTATGGTTGCCTTGCATTTTTTAGAATCGCGTCCTTACTCCAAAAACAAAACTACGCCCAGGCAGCGGGGCGACGTCCATCAACACGGATGTGGATAAACGAATGTCTTGGTTAAGTAGATTTTTAGCTAAAGCAAACCAAGTCACCTGAGTGCCGCCTAGTGTTTGCGTGTAAGCCAGATTGGCATCGAGCTGTGTGTAGCCGGGTGTCGAGACTGTTTCTGAAACGGCCAAACGATCTTGGTGTAGAGCACGTAAGACCGACACACCACTGCGCCACGGCCCTTGCTTGTAGCCGAGGTCGGTCCCAAAACGAGTGGCGGGTTGTAACGGTAAATTACCCGCATCGTCTAGCGTTCCTCTTGATGTGTCAGAAAAGCCACGTACTGAAAACCCCTCGCCACGCAAGTTGTAGCTGATCTCAGCCTCTGCACCGCGAATGGTGGCATCTGCTTGACCAAATACGCGTTCATTAAGCTCAACGCCCGGATTACCATCTTCATCCAATTGATTGCCGGTGAGCTGGCCATAGATAAAGTTATTAACACGGTTGAAGAACAGATTGGTTTTCCAGCGCACCAATCCTTTGGTTTTTTGTAGCGTCAGTTCAATATTGCGAGACGTTTCTTTCGTAAAGTTAGGGTTACCTATATCAAAAGTTCCTGTGGCATCGTGAGGCCCTGACGAATAAAGCTCCTCGGTAGCTGGGGCACGCTGCGCTATAGACACCGTGCTGCCAAAGCCATACCCCGGCGCAAACGTCCATAGACCGCCTACCGAGTAAGAGGTGAGGTGGAAGGAGCTATCTTCACCGCTCACCGGCTCGCGTTTAACGGACTCCACTCTCAATCCAGCATTGATGTTAAGCGGGCCAAAATCACGCTCTTCGACCACAAAGCCGGCCAACGCCCGAGACTTTGTTTCTGCAATGGTGTCAGGGCTACCCGTATCAGCACTCAACATAGAAAACTGGGTGTTTTCAGTTTGTATGCCGAACGTGCCGCGCCAGCCCGCTAAAGGCTTATGGGTTAGCTCCCAGCGCGTTTCAGAAGATTTGTTCGAGAAATTAACTTGTGGCACATCGCTTAGGTCCAGTTCGCTGTGCTTGTAATCATTGTGCGCAAGCTTGAATTTAAAGCTTTCAAAAATACCCGAGCCACCCGCGGTTCCACCAAAGGGGTTTTTTACCAATCCATCAATATCGTAACGGGTTTGTGACAGATCAATTTGTGAGCCTTCTAGTGTCGGGTTGCCATAGCGGTTATCCAGTTTACCCACCGAGGCGCCAATGTGCCCCCAGCTCTCGATGTAAGAAGCCCCAAAACCGAGAGAGTGCTCGTGCGTGTAGGACCAAGGTAAGCGGCCTGATGGCGAGGTCGAGTCGTTTAAAATTTTGTTATCAGGAATGTTGTAGTCTTCCGCGCGTCGTGAGTTTGCATCGATGTGGAATCCGATAGGGCCGACAGCACTTTCCGCCGACAGAGATACCGCTTTTGCGCGATCAGCTGTGCCATATCGAGCTTCTATTTCGCCGGTTGGCTTGGTTGCCAATTCGGAGGGAATGCGATCATTAACCACATTAACTAAACCACCAATGGCACCTGAGCCATAGAGCAAAGCTGCGGGGCCACGCAAAATTTCAATCTGTCCTGCAGTCGATACCTCGGCCGCGACGGCATGGTCATTAGAAAGGCTTGAGACGTCAGAAACCGACATACCATTTTGCAAAATCTTAACGCGGGGGCCTTCAAAGCCACGAATGATGGGGCGAGATGCACCTGCACCAAAGCCGGAGGTGGATACCCCTAGTTCGTGCGACAGCGTATCCCCAAGTGAACTACCCAGTTTATTGCGTAAATCATCCCCAGAGAGAACCTTGGCCGGAGCCAAGATTTGCGCATCTGCAGCTCTTTGAAAGGGTGCTGCGGTTACGATGATCTCAGGAAGTTCTGCGGCTGGAACTTGTGCAAAGGCAGTAGATGAAATTGAAGAGAGGGTCGTCATAGTCGCAAGGGCGGACAAAACAGCGCTTGCTAACGTGGTGCGTTGGATATTCATTACAACTCCTAGATTGCTGAAATTTAAAACCCCAAACCCGCCGCCTCAATGGCAACGAGGTTGAACATAGGAAAAGAGGTGCGAAGAGTCGCACCTAAAAACTAGGGAATTAAACTAGCGGAGGTGCTCTGGAGGAAAAGTTACAAGAGAAAGCAGCAGACCAAGACGCGGACCGTAAGTACAAGGTAAATACGGGGGTGTGAGGGATTAAGGGGGCGACAAAAGCGGGTGTGCGAAGCGTAGTGGCTAAAGTGGCCCCATCTAAGGCAGCACACGAGTGAGCTCCATACGGGTTTTTATCAGAAGCGGCATTGGCGTGGTTCGTTGAAGAGGAAGAAGCCAAAGCCGAAGTCGAAGCATCCCCGTGGCCTTCCTGCCAGCCGGTATGGGCAATGGAGTGCGATAAACCTATCCATTGCGCCAGCAACAACGCCACCACCAACAACAAGGTTAAGGCGAATGGTGGTGCTTTAACAGATGAGTAAGGTGTGGTTGGCAAACCGAGAGAGCCTTGAAATTAAAACAGCTAAACGCACCATGGCGTAGAAACAAAATCAAACGCCAGCCTAATTTTCCAGAGCGTAGGTTACAGGTATAACGAGAGGGGTGTTAGGGGCCAAGCGATATTTGTCTATTTTTAAGGGGGTAACTGATTTTAACAGCGCTAAGGCATCCTGATCCAAAAAAGGACTGCCGGAGCTTTGTTTGATCTCAGCCTTAACGATTTGGCCCTGATCGTTGATGATGGCCTCGATAACCACTTTGCCTTCAACTCCCATTCTTCTGGCGACTAAGGGGTAACGTTTCCGCCCATTCATTAGACCCCACACGGTTTGATTTAACCACGCACCATCAGCAAACGGTTTTTCTGGAGGAGTGATGACTTGAGGCGGCGGAAGTGGGCTTAGCGGCGGTGTGGGAGCCGGCTCTGTGGGCGGAGTAGGGGAAGGGTTAGGAGTAGGAATGGGAGCGGGCGACCTAGTAGGCGCAGCGAGTTTCGGTTTTAACGGTACAACAGGAGCCAGTTTTAAAGCCGGGGCTGGTTCAGCCGCTTCGGGCGCGACCGCTACTTTTTCAGGCACCTGCTCGACGGCTGTTTGAAGCAGCGACACATCCCACTCGGTGATTTTCTTCGGTGTCGATGATGAAAGCGACCATTGCATTAAGACCAGCAAAGCCACGGCCGAGCCATGTATTAGGGCTGAGCCACACCAATGCTTGTAGTTAAGTTGCGACATGGCTTTGTTTTGCTTGGGTTTGCTCGGATTTACTTTGTATCGACGAATTAGTTACGTTCGACACGCAAGCTTATTTTCTCAAAACCAAGGCTCTTGAAGGCATCCACCACGGTGACAAACTGTTCCAAAACAATCTGCCGATCAGCAATAACAATCACCGGCAGTTTTCTAGAAACGTCCTTCACCGCGTTCGTTAAGGCAGAGAGGGGCATTTTTTGATCATTGAAATAAATGCTGCCATCGGCTTGCACCGTCACTTTCAGCGGCGTTTCCTGTGCTGCATCGGCACTCTTGGCTTTAGCGAGGCTCACCGGAATTTGGCCCATGGAAATAAAGCTGGCGGTCGTTAATACAATCACCAGCAAAACCAGCATCACATCCACGAGGGGAATGACATTGATTTCCTCAATATCACGCTCCACGCGACTCTCCAAACTCAGCCATTAACTCGCGCACGCGACGTCGCAACAGGTTATTCATCACCACACAGGGAATAGCCACCACTAAGCCCATCGCGGTGGATTTAAGGGACAGGCTTAGGCCCACCATAATCTCTTTTACATCTACTGTGCCGACAGAACCCATTGTATAAAATGTCAGCATGATGCCGAGCACTGTCCCAAGAAGGCCTATATACGGGGCATTGGCGGCAGTCGTGCCGATAATCAGCAGCCGCCGAGTGAGCGCAGTCTCTAAGGTGACCGCACTGGTAAAGCTACTCACTTGTACTCGTCGGTAGTACGAGAAGCGTTCAAACGCCACAGCCACCGACCATATACTCAAGAGGATCAATAACCCGATCACGCCGTAGTCAATTAGGGTTGTCATCCATGCCATTAATATTGCCCCACTGTTTTCTTGAAAATAGGGCGCCCCTTTCGCGTAATTTTCTTCAGCTTAAGGTAACGCCCTCTGTGTTGATTAAAGATCGAACTTCACACCGGCATAAACAAAGCGTCCACGATTGGGGCCCCAGATATGGGTTACATCAAAACCACCTGTTCCATCAATCCACAGATAGCTTTCTTTATCGGATTGCTTGAAATCAAAGACGTTGTCAGCACCAAGATACGCGCTCCATTGTTTGGTGATTTTGTATTCACCTCGTAAATCAGCGGTCCAAAAACTAGGGCTCTTGTCCATCTTCAGCGTGCCGTCGAGATTGTAGCGTGGATTATTTGCATAATCGTAGAAGCGCGCTAGATCCTGTTGCCCGGTCCAAGTGGCACGCGCGGTTAAGGTCCAAGGGTTGGCGTCAAAGTCGAGCTTTAAATAGACGCGTTCTTCAGGGCGAGCAAATGCCAAGAGTCCCGGCGCAAATGTGTATTTCGATTTTTCAAAGCCCACAGTTCCGTCTAAGGCGGGCGTTAATTTGTAGGTCATGGTTAGATCGCCACCGACAACCGTAACCGGTGTGGACGCAGAGCTAAACAAGGTAATTGGATTGCCTAGGGTGTCGACTTGGTTCGGATCAAGCATGGCCATGTTGCGAATTCGATTCCAGTTCAAACTTCCCGCCCAAGACAGGCGATCTGCTGCATACGAGAGTGTGTAGGACGCATTGTGGGAGATTTCTGGCTGGCTGATTTGCCGTTCAATTCTGATGGTGTCCAGTAAACCGTGGTCTTGTTCAAAAAACGAAGTGGGCACGCGATAGCCTTTGCCAACAGCAAACCGGCTGTTCAATTCATTGGTGTGATTCCACAATACGTTCAGCCTTGGGCTGGTGATATTGCCGAATACATTGTTCTTGTCAAAACGTATTGAGCCATTCACTTCTACCGCCCCATCAAATAGGGGTTGATAGGCTTGCAAGAACACACCCGGCGTTTTGTACTCATAGTTGTCGAGGCCATCAGTTTGGATGCCTAAGCCATTTACGCCGGTACTTTTCAGGTCTTCGTAGCGGTAGGTCACGCCTGCGGTCAAAAGCGCACTTCCGATAGGCTGTTGGGTGCTGGCCTCAAGGTAATACTGATTTTGGTCCGCTTTATAAGTGACTTTTTCGTAGAACGAGTCTTGCTCATGCTTGGCGAAGCCCACCGCCAACTTCATGGTTCCATTACCCAGCTTATGTGTTGCGCTGGTAATAAACTGGCTGCGGTCGGTAAAAATAATTTCAGACATGCCCGCACGGCCATCGTCATAAGGAATGACCAGCCCCGTCGATGGATCAATCCAGCCAGCGCTGCTCGGTGAGCCGTGCTGGCCTTTAGACCAGTCAAATGGATTACCACTACCATCTTGTTTAACGCCCTCGTAGTCCGTGCCCATGGCGCCACCCATGCGTTTCTCATGCACGAGATCGAGTCGCCCGCGTATTTTAAAACCGGCCAAATCGTCAATAAAATAGCCCAAGCCGCCGAGGTTACGACGATAGCCTGTGTATTCAGAGACACTATTACCATCACTATCAATAGTGTCATGACGGTTGTGATTGAGGTTGGCCGTTACTGCGCCACCCGGCAACGCTAAGGCACCGAAGGCCTCAGTTTGGACTTGTCCATCGCTACCAAGTTGCTGAATGAATTTAAATTCATTGGCAGTAGGGCGCCGTGTCACTAAGTTAACCGATCCAGCTAAGGCTTCAGGAGCAACGAGGCTCGCACCCGCACCACGTGCCACATCAATACGCTCAAGGCCGCCCAAGCTCACACTATCCAAACCATAGGCAGAAGAGACCGACGAATAAATAGGAATGCCATCGATGAGTAAGGTGGTAAAGCGTCCGGGCAAATTATTGAGAACCACGTTACGGACATTGCAAATCGAGCACTCGGTTTGAACCGCAATACCGGGCCGTTTATCCAGCACTTCGGTCAGCGTAGTCGCGCCACTTTTTTCAATATCACGCGCGCTGAACGTTTCCGTAGCGACAATTTCGTCACGCAAAATAGGCTTTTCGCCTGTACGCCCGCTAGTGATACGCACTTCAGGTAAAGCAGTGTCAGCGGCCTGTGCCACGCTGTAAAGCGGCAGGGTAAAGGCGGTAATGAGGGCCAGTGCAATGGGTTTTTTCTTTAGTTGTTGAGCAGAAAATGGGCGGTGTAGTGATTGCATAAAATCTCCGGGTATAAAAATTGAGTTTTGGGTTGGAAAATAGGGGTGTTCGGTCAAGAAAAAGTCAAGAAAAGGTCGAGATAAGGTTGAAATAAGGTCGAGATAAGGTCTATGGTTTACAGAGAGGCAAACCCGTTCGCCACTTGAGCGTCATCAGGTAGTCCTGCATTTCGATAGCGGTGCTGAAGTGATGTTTTGCAGCATCTCGTTGGGCGAGCCGCTCTGCGTAGGCTTGCTTCTCGGCCACACAGCTCGACGAATCGTGCGCTGGATTTTCTCGACGACAATTCGCCTCATTTTCCTTGAGCTTGTAAGCCTCTTGACTCGCCTCCAAGAAGGTTTGCGCCGCGGCGGATAAGTCAAACTGAGCATTCAGCTTGGTATACATTTCCGCAATGCTGCTCCGGTCGTTGAGCGTGGTACAACGCGGCTCTTCAGACAGCGCATTAGAGGTCAGCGTTAGGCAGCTACTTATGCCTACTATCGATAAGCACGCGCGCCTCAACCACACATTACCGCGCATTGATTTGGTCTCGTTTTACTGGGACGGTTGTACTTTTTGCTTTCGGTGAAGGATTAGCACCGGTATTAGCGTTTGATCGGACAATGGCCTGTATCAACGTGGTGCTGTTGTGTTCAAACATCTTCAGATAAGTGTCGGCTGCGCTACCCGGCGCAGAGAGCGCATCTGAATAGAGTGTTCCGCCCATCACGCCGCCTGCTTCACGAGAAATGCGTTGCATCAAGCGCGGGTCAGTAATGTTCTCCACAAAAAGCACGCGCGCACGTTGAGATTTGATCTGTTGAATGATGCCGGCCACCTGCTTCGCCGCCGCCTCACTGGTGGTAGACCAACCCTGCGGCGAGAAAAACTCAACGCCATAAGCATCACCGTAGTAGCCAAACGCATCATGAGAAATAATGACGCGCTTTTGGCTGGAGGGAATTTCAGCGAAACGTTTTTTGATATCTCGATCTAGTGCATCAATACGCATTAGATAATCGCCCGCTCGGGCGTTGATCAAAGCCGCGTGAGCGGGAAGAGACTTCGCTAAAGCGACCCGAATGTTCTCTATATAGTGACGGGCATTACCTAGACTTTGCCAAGCGTGTGGATCGGCCTGCCCGTTCAAGAATCGAGGTTGTACGCCAAGGGTGGCCACAATGACGGGTCCGCGATAGCCGGAGGCGCTAACTAACCGATCTAACCAGCCTTCAAACTTCAGACCATTCACAATAACCAGATCAGCTTCGGCCACACGTCTCGCGTCGGTGGGGGTAGGCTCAAACACATGGGCGTCAGCGTTTGGGCCGACTAAGACATTGACCTGAACCAGATCACCACCCACATTGCGAACCATGTCGCCGAGAGTTGAAAAGCTGGCCACCACGCGTAATGGGCGCTTTGGCTGTGGCTCTGCTGCGGTCACCGTCGCAATGTTGCCAAGGCTTAATACAAGGCTGAGAAAAATGCAGGCCACGGCCAGTACTAGATGACGAGACAAAAGTTTTTGTAAGCGGTAATGAAACATGGTCAGGCTTCTTTATGTGATCGGTTATTAAAAAACTGAGCGGCCAAGCTGTCACGTCGACCCACAATCAGCGAGCCAACATAGAAGGCCCCTGCGGTGAGTACGATGGCGGGACCGGAGGGCAAGTTAGCGTGGTAAGAAATCAGTAAGCCCACGAACCCTGAAACAATGGCCATGACAGAGGCGACAACGGAGAGGCTCCAAACTTCAGTGGCCCAAAACCGTGCGGCAGCCGCGGGCAGCATCATCAGGCCGACCGCCATCAACGTGCCCAGCGCTTCAAAGCCACTCACCAAGTTGATGACAACCAACACTAAAAAGAGCAAATGAAAAAAGGGTCCGTAGCCACCAATCGCCCGCATGAAACCGGGATCGAAACACTCCACAACGAGAGGCCGATAAATGACAGCGAGCGTGACTAGGGTGAAGGAGGAAACAGTGGCAATCAAAAATAAAGCATCGTTATCGACAGCGAGGATAGTGCCAAACAGAACGTGCATAAGATCCACGCTGCTACCGTGCGTGGAAATAATCATCACGCCCGCTGCGAGTGCGATCAAATAAAACGCGGCAAAACTGGCATCTTCTTTTTGTGAAGTGAAGTGGGTAACCAGGCCCGCAGCTAATGCCACCAACATGGCAGCGATAAAGCCACCAATACTCATGGCAAACAGGGAATATCCGGCGATCACAAATGCAATCGCCGCGCCGGGCAATAACGCATGGGCCATGGCGTCACCCACCAAGCTCATCCGGCGTAACACCAGCAATGTGCCCACTGGGCCACAGCTCATGCCTAACGCTAGGCATGCAACCAGCGCCCGCCGCATAAAACTGTAATCGGCAAACGGCTCAATAAGAAGGCTATACAACATTAGGCAGCTACTCCTTGCCGACAGGTGGCGGCGTCTTCATTCCAAGCTTCTGCCATTTGTCGAGCGCGAAATAGATTTTCCGCACTTAAGACAAGGGACGTTTCTCCCCAAGCCACTGGCTCGCGAGCCAGCAACAAAGTTTGTGGAAAGTGTTCACGAACTTGCTCGATATCATGGAGTACGGCAATCACCGTGCGCTTTTCGCTATGCCAACGTTTCACTACCTGGAGTAGATCAGCCGTGGTGCGTGCGTCAATGGCATTGAAAGGCTCATCCATCAAAATGAGTTGGGCATCTTGCAAAAGCACGCGTGCAAATAACACGCGCTGAAACTGACCTGCGGATAATTCGCCAACGAGTCGATTACCAAACTCACTCAAACCGACCGCTGCCAAAGCTTCTAGGGCATCGTTTCGCAATGCTGCATTCATCTTGCCAAAAGCGCCGACACGACGCCAATGCCCCAGCATAACCACATCTAATACGCGAATGGGAAAACCGCGATCGAGGTCGGCTTGTTGCGGCAGATAGGCAATTTGACGCTGCAAATTACCAGAGAATGAAAAAGATCCCTCTACGGGTTGCACTTGGCCCGAGATGGCCGCTAGTAGGCTCGTCTTACCCGCACCATTGGGACCCACAATGGCGGTTAATGATCCACGTATAAAAGCGCCCGTTAGATGGTGAACGGCGGGGTGACGACGATAGGCTACGGTGAGGTTATGGACTTGCAGTGCAAACGTCATGCGGCATGCTCCGTGATAGCCCAAAACACCGCCAACCAAATAAGGATGACTAAGAAAAGAGCGCATCCCAGCCGCAGGCTAATGCCCGAGGCCAGTATTGAAATGCCGTGGCGCTTAAATAAATTGGAACTGGTTGGAGGCATGTAAGTTAGATGCAAAGCAGGCTAAAGGCACAGGTTAGAAAAACAAAAATACAAACAAAAAAACAAAAATAAATCGAGGAAACTTAGGAAATCGAGGAAACCATTATTTTTTTGGTTCAACGTAAGGCGTGATGATGTCGGCTTTCATTTTGTATCCCGATGCGCCCCATGGCGAGGTGTCATGTCCCACCTCCAACGTACCGCTGACCCAAACCGTATCCATGCTCATCGCGTTTTTAATGGGCTTGCTGGCCACCACATGAATGATCTGATTAGCAGGCGGGGGCGGGGTATGAATACACGCACCGAAGTACGGCACTAACAAGAACTCAGTCACCGCATCACGTTTGTGTTCTAACGGAACCATGAAGCCCGCAATACGAATGCGTTGTCCTCGTAACGAGGCTTCTACAGGCGCGCTGTCCCAAACCTCTTTGAGCTTTTGCAGTGCTTCCATGGCTTGAGGGTCAGAGTCTTTAAGTTTGCCGAAATTGAGGTTTTTAAGTCCTGCCATCGGATCCCAGTCTTTTGGAACCAGCGCCTCCCAAGGCGTTTCAGCGTAAGTGTTTGGAATAGTGGCAGGAGGCTTTGTTTGTGACAGTCGATCTCCTACGCGATACCCCGCGGCTTTTTCTGCTTTTTCTTTTTTCCCCTGATCCGCCTCTTTTTTCTCGGCGGCAAAAGCTTCTTGGCTACGATTACCCATCAGGCCACCTATCACACTGCCGACGAAAGTGAGGATCAGCGTGGCAAGTAAAAAAAGGACTGCCGCACCAAACTTAAAGCGATGCGTGATGAAGATTTTTTTCAACATGAGAGATGTAAATAAAGATTAAACTTTCTTTTGAGTAAAATTTCTTTTGAGTAAAGTTTTTTGAGTAAAGTTATAAGCGTGGCGTTAAGCCATCCGCCAAAGAAAGTCGGTAAGCCCGGTAGCCGGGTATCAGACTAGCGAACAGTCCTAC
>Ga0209181_10008080_pt1 | contig 14220 bp, 11 predicted proteins | sample MAT05_FD_187208 | JGI IMG/M metagenome (GOLD analysis project Ga0209181, IMG submission 187208) | Freshwater microbial communities from Lake Fryxell liftoff mats and glacier meltwater in Antarctica - MAT-05 (SPAdes) (version 2) | ecosystem: Environmental > Aquatic > Freshwater > Ice > Liftoff... | reverse complement strand
GCAGCAGCTTGTAGTCCGTCTTGCCGGTGCCGAGCACCGGCAGCGACTCCACCCGCCGCACCTCGTCCAGCCGCATCACCCCGCGGAAACCCTCCTCCGACAGGATCGCGTTCGCCTCCCGCACCGTCAGCGGCTCCGTCGTGAACAGCACCACCTTCCGCCCGCCGTCGCCGTCCGTCCCCTCCACCGCCACCCGCGGGCCCGCGTCCGTCGGCGGGAACCGACGCCGCCGGGCGCTACGCCGGCGTCGATCCCGCCGGCGTAGCGCCCGGCGGCGTCGGCAAAATGGGAAATATGCTGCCAGGCTGCCAGTGGGCGGGGCGTTGCACATTATCATCGAGCATCTTGCGAATAGGTCTGAAGTGCGGACCTCCACCGCCCCGGTAGCCCGCCGTGCGGGGTCACGATGTCCCCGCCCCGCCGACCGGTTCTCTCCCGGAGTGAAAATGCCCGTCCCACCGCTGTTCGCCCTCGGGTTCGAGAGCGTCGTTTCTGTCCTCGGCCTGCTAGTCGGGGGCATCGCGGCGTACTTCCAGTACCTCCAACTGGCCCGGGAGAAGGACGAGCCGGGGCACGGCGGCGGGAGCCCGCGGCCGCCGGTCGGCCGGGGGGCCGTTCGCACCGGGCCGCCGGCGTGGGTCATCCCGACGGTGATCGTGGGCGGGGGAATCCTGTTCTGCGGGGGGTGCTTCGGGGCGCTCGTCCGCGTGGCCGCGTCGCCCGACCCGGGCCGCGGTGTCACGGTCGAGAAGCAGCAGAAGGACAAGGGTGCGGACGGCGGCTCCGCAGGCACGCCCGCCGCCCCCGCGGACCCGCTCACCCCCGTCCTCGTCGGGACGTTCGAAGGGGTACGGTACAAGCTCACGTCGTGCGAGGTGGAGGACGACCGGGTGCGCATCGGGGTCGCGGTGAGCAACCCCGGGGCTGACCGCACCCACAGCATCTCGGAGCGGTGCGTCCTGACCGGAGACATCGGCGGCGAGGTCGGCGGGTCGAGCCGCCGGTCGGGGCAGAACACGGCCGACTCGTTATACCCGCTCCACCTCAAGCTCATCCAGGGTGTGCCGCGGGACTTCCAGATCGAGTTCAAGGGGATCGACCGGCGGGCGACCCGGTTCGCGCTGGTCATGCCGGTCACCAGCACCGACGGTCGCGGCGAGCTGGTGTTCAAGAACATCACCGCGGACAAGCCCCGAGCCGAGGCGCCAGCCGGGCCGGAATCCGAGCCGAAGGGGGGAACGACCCCCACCCCCGCTACGAAGAAGTCGGTCACGCCGCCCGCGAAGGAGGAATACGGCCAGCTCACCTTGACCTCCGCGAGGGCGATCCTTAAGGGCGTCGAGGCGTGGGTCGAGGTGGACGGAAAGAGAGCGGCCGACTGGAAGGTCGGGACGACCCAGGTGACCGTCCGGGTGACGGCCGGGACGCACACCATACGGGTTCTGTCCTTGTACCAGAAGACGCAGCTGGTGATTTTCGACCAGCAGGTCGAGATCATGGCCGACGAACGGAAGACGCTCCCCATCCGCTGACCCGCCACCGACGGACTGTTGGGGCGACGCGGCCGCCCCGGACTTGGCGCGAGTCCATGCCCGGCCGGGACTTGCACCAACGGCGACCAATCACCCCGAACCGCTATCCGTCGGGCTGCCGGCCGCGCGAGACTGGGGATTCCGGGGCTGGCGAAGGGAGCGCCCATCGGAATCGCTTAACGCATCGCTGCCCGGCATGGGTTAACGATTTTTCCGATTTTCCGGATTGGCGCCGGTCCGAGCGGCGTTACTGTGGGTGAAGACCTTTCCGTTCGCACGTTGGCTCCGCAGTCGGACAGGACCGACCGCCCGGGTTCGCTCAACAGGAGTCGCCGCGATGGTCGCCCCCACCCTCGCTCGCCTGATCGCCAAGCTGTTCGCGCGTCCGCAGTCGCGGCGTGACCGTCGCCGCGCCGCCCGACTCGGGCTGGAAGCGTTGGAGGGCCGCGACGTGCCGGCGGTGACGTTCACCGTCGATGCCCTGTCGAACGCCGCCGAGGGTGGCGGCGCGGGCGAGTTCCGGGTGACGGCCAACGGCGACTCGTCCGACTTCACGAACGCCGTGTGCGCCATCGTGAGCTTGGGCGGCACCGCCACGTACACGACCGACTACTCGGCCAGTCAGGCGCACTACAGTTACATGACCTTCAACTCGCCCGGCGCGACGGCGACGTTGACGATCACCCCGGTGGACGACAGCAGCGTCGAGGGGACCGAGTCGGTCACGCTGACGGTGCAGCGGTTCCAGATGTTCCCGACCGGTCCGACGGCCTCGGACAGCATGACGCTGTCCGACAACGACTACTTGCCAGTCGTCTCGATCGTGGCGGTCGATCATGCCGTCGAAGGCGGCACGGTTGGTACATTCCGATTCAGCCGAACGGGTAGCACGAGTTCCAGTCTGACGATTACCTACACGGTGGAGACGACCGGTCCAGCGTATGCCACAGCGGGTACCGACTACACGGCATTGAGTGGGTCATTAACCATCCCATCCGGCTACTCAACAGCAGATGTCGATGTCACGGCGTCGGTGAACGCAGACGACTTGCCACTCGAGTTCGTTGCGCTGATCGTAGACACATCGACGGCGTACGATGTCGGAACTTCCAGTGTCTCCGAGATCGTGATCTGGGAAACCGACCCGGTGGCCGGCTCAAGTGTCATCTCCGGAATCACGTGGACGGACACCGACAGTGACGGCGAACGCGACTCGGGCGAGCCGGTGGTGGGTACGGTGGGAGTGTGGCTACTCCTCGACGGCGAGGTAATACTGACAACGACCTCCGACGAGGAGGGCGAGTACCAGTTCGAGAACTTGGCGGCCGGGGAGTACACGGTCCGGTTTGTCGTCGAGTCAGGGCAGGCTGTCACCGCTCCCGAGAGTGGTGAACTGCCCATCAGCCTCGACGAATCGGAAGAAGTGGACGACGCGGACGGCGGTATTGGTACGGCGAGCGGCACGAGTTCGATCGGCAATCTTGTGTGGCACGACGACGACGACGACGGCATTCAAGATGTCGGTGAGACGGGAGTGGAGGGGGCGGTCGCCGACCTCTACGTGGACGGTGATGTGGTGCCCACTGCGACTACAACGACCGATGTGGACGGATACTACCGGTTCGAGGATCTTGCGCCGGGTGACTACAGTGTGGTGATTACACCGCCCCTGGGCACACTCTTTGCCACCAGCAGCACGGGCCTCCACTCGATCGAACTTGAGGCCAACGAGGACGACAATAGTGCAGACGCGGCATGTCAGCCAGTCGTAACGCCGACTATCACCTTAAACCAGCCGACTGTGAACGGGCAGGTTATCAGCGGCGGCGGTTCGTTCGATCCCGGCGGCGCGTTCACCAGTATCACATTCTTCGCGGCCCAGTCGAACGGCTTGGCCGGGGGAGGTCTCGTGCGAAAGACGGAAATCCTTACCCAACCGGGGAACCGGATGTGGAGCAGCAGTACCGAATCGCTGCCGAAGGGCAAGTTCGTTGTCTGGGCCGTACTCGTCTCTACCATCGGTGGTCAGACCAGGTACACCATCTCGCGGTCCTACACTATTGATGTCACCACAGGTACGACCGCCCCTGAGACGGGTGGGATCACGTTCCTCCCTCTGGTGGGTGGAACCGGTCTGAGGTTTGTGGAAGCGCAGAGATTTCGAGCGAACGTCGAGCTGAATGCGACGTGGACAATCAGCACTCCGACCACTCCTACCGGCTACACGGTCCATGAGGCCGTCGCATGGCTTACTACTGGCACTGGCGGGGTAGCCTCATCACAGCCACTGGTCCAAGAGGAGGGCGTTGAGTGGCTGGCCCGCCGCAGACTGACGCACCTGACGGGCAGGCCGCCCATTGTTAGTCGCAGGCCGGGATGGGTAGTCCCGAACGACCCGGCGGTAACCGAGTACACGTTATCGGCCGTCGTCGTCTTCAAGAAGACCGGCAGTCCCGACCTGACCTATCTCAGCGGATTCCAGACGGTCACGGTCCCGAACAATTAGCGGTGTGACTTGAACGGGGGCGGCTTGGCGGTTGTTCGTCTCACGTCGAGCCAGGCTAGGCGACTGGGGCGGACACTACTCGATTGAAGTGAAGATGGCGAACAAGGCACGGACGCGTATTGCCATGCGAATCATCGTTGCCACTGCGGTGTGTTTTTCGGTTGGCGTTTGCGTGCTATTGGCGGCGCCACTCCCAGATTTCGCCCGCTCATTCACACTGCCGATGGCGATCGGCACGAAGTGGACCTATCAGGTGAAGGCGCGCGACGAGAGAATTACAACGGTTGTCACGGCCATCGACAGCGACAAAAAGTATGGGAAGCTGATGACCGTGTCCTACCAATCGACAAAGGGCGAAACTGGTATTTGGGAAGTTGTTTCGTTGGACAGCCGCCAACTCTTGATGCATCAAAAAGGGTCATTTGAGAGTGTTCCCCCGATTCCCTGGATACGCACGCCCTACGTTCAACATGATAAGTGGGACGTACAATATGCCCTGTCATCGGCTTCGAGTAGCTTTGACTACGCCGCTCAGTTCGTGCAAGGCCCTGTTGATCGAGTCGAAGTCCCAGCAGGTAAGTTCGAGGCGGTTCGCGTCCACGCAATCGGGGAGGGCTTCGGACGATGGGCACAAACCCGTTGGTACGCCAACGGAGTCGGTGTCGTGAAGCAAGTGGACAAGGGTGGAGACACGCTCGAATTGTTTTCATTCGAGCCTGGGCCGAAAACTCGGTAGTGTTGATCGCTCACCCCACCTGCGCCCGCAGCAGCTTGTAGTCCGTCTTGCCGGTGCCGAGCACCGGCAGCGACTCCACCCGCCGCACCTCGTCCAGCCGCATCACCCCGCGGAAACCCTCCTCCGACAGGATCGCGTTCGCCTCGCGCACCGTCAGCGGCTCCGTCGTGAACAGCACCACCTTCCGACCGCCGTCGCCGTCCGTCCCCTCCACCGCCACCCGCGGACCCGCGTCCGTCGGCGGGAACCGCCGCGCGAACGGCTCCTCCAGCGCCGGCAGCGAGATCATCTCGCCGCCCGCCTTCAGGAACCGCTTCAGCCGGCCGTGGAACACCACCGCGCCCGTCGAGTCCAACTCCGCCAGGTCGCCCGTCACGTACCACCGCTCGCCGCCGATGTCGCGGAACGGGTCCGGGGCGTTCTCCCCCAGGTAGCCGGGGAACACCGTCGGGCCGCTCACCAGCAGCATCCCCATCCGGCCCTGCGGCAGCACCTCGTCCGTCTCCAGGTCGGTCACACAGAGTTTGACCCCCGGGATCGGGTCGCCGATCGTTCCCGGCTTCACCTTCCCCGGCCGGTTCACCGACACCACCGGGGCGCACTCGGTGATGCCGTAGCCCTCCAGCACCTCTGCACGCGGGGCGAGCCGGGCGTAGGCCGCGAACAAGGACGGCGGCGCCTTCTCGGCGCCGGCCACCACCAACCGCAGGGCGTCGAAGTCGCCCGGCTTCGCCCGCTCGGCGATGAACCCCAGGAACGACGGCGTGCCGAACACCACCGTCGGCTTGTACCCGGCGCACTTGCGGACCAGCGCCCCCGAGTCGGTCGGGTCGGGGTGGTGGACGACGCGCAGCCCCAGCACCAGCGGCATCAGCCCGGTGATGGACAGGCCGAAGCTGTGGAACAGAGGCAGGAACCCGAGGATGGAGTCGGCGCGGGTGAAGTCCCCGACCGCGGCGATGCCGCGCTGCACGCTCAGGATGTTGTCGTGCGTCAGCGGTACGGCCTTCGGCGCCTTCTCGCTGCCGCTCGTGAACAGCACCACCGCCGGCTTATGCGGGTCGGCTGCGGCGTTCGACAGCAGCCGCTTCTTCACCGCGCCGCCGAAGTAGCGCACCCGCAGGAGGCGCGACAGGAGTTCGAACTTCCCCATCCTCGCCCGCAGGTGTTCGAGGAAGATGAACTCGGTGCCGGGCACCTGTACCTGCGTGCGGTCGATGAACGCCTTCGACGTGACGACGTGGGTCAGGCCCATCACCTTCGCGGCGTGGGCGAGGTTGGCGGGGCCGGTCGTCCAGTTCAGCACCGCGGGGAGCTTGCCGGCCAGCATGATCGCCAGCAGCGCCATGTCCCCGGCCACCGACGCGGGGAGCAGCAGGCCGACGTTCGCGGCCGGCAGCTCGGCGAACCGCCGGCTCATCGCCCAGGCGCCGACGACGAGCCGTTCGTAGGTGACGCCGCCGGCGAGGTCGTCGGCGAGGATCACGTCGCGGCGCTGCTTGAAGGCGCGCGTCAGGATCGCGGCGGGGATGGTGTCGCCTTCGACCGCGACAGGGTCGGCGCTCGACGCGGGGGCGAACCACGCGGCCGGCGGCGGCCGCGGCGGGGCGCGGTCGAGGAGGCCTTCGGCCAGTGCCCACAGCTGGCCGAGCGTGGTCGGCACGGTGTCGCCGGTGAAGCCGAACCGCTGCTCGATCTTCAGCGTGATTTCCATGCCGTCGAGCGAGTCGATGCCGAGCTGGGCGAACGTGGTGTCGGCGGCGTCCTCGGCGGGTTCGAGCGGCCGCTTCCGCTGCTCCTCGATGACGTGGGCGACGGCCTCCTTCGTCGCCGGCTTCACCTTCGACAGGTCGAGCCCGGCGGCGGTCTTCGGCGGCGGGTAGTCGAACGAGCGGGGGCCGAACAGGAAGTGGTACGGCACGTAGGTGGGGGTTTCGGGGGCGCCGGCGGTGTCGGCGTTGAACCAGTCTTCGAGCCAGCGGTTGACGGCCTCGCGGGTCGGCTCCGGGCGGCGCTCCTTCGGGAACGCCTCGACGGTGACGGTGCCGCGCCGCCGCGGGGTGAACAGGAGGAGGTTCGCCAGCAGGACGCCGGCGCCGCGGAACAGTTCGCGGACGAGGCTCGGCTTGCCGCCGCGCGCCCAACTGAGGCGGCTCCCCCACAGGCCGCGGGTGCGGACCAGGAGCACGGTGACGTTCGGGACGGCGGCGAGGATGTCGGACGCGCCGCGGGCGCCGCCCATGTCGGAGCGGCCGTCGTGGGTGAGGTGCCCGGTCGGCCACATGATGACGTTGTCGCCGGCCCGGAGGGCGTCGATGGCGGTGGTGACGGCGGCGGCGGCGCGGTCGCGGGCGTCGGCGCCGATCTGGCCGGTGTCGGGCACGCGGATGGCGCGGAGGAGCCACGCGAACGGGGCGAGGAACGGGTTCTGGAAGTTCGTTTCGAGGAGCATCGGCCGCGGGTTGAGGTGCCGCCAGATGTGCGCGAAGAGGTTCGGCGGTTCGCAGTAGCCGGGGTGGTTCGGCAGGACGAGGAACGGCCCCGGCCCGCGGGCGGCGTCGTCGAGGCCGCGGACGGTGAGGCGGTAGCGGAGGGCGAGGACGGCGCGGGCGAGGAGCCAGACCACCCACCGGACCGGACCGAGCATGGCGCACCCCGGGGTTCGACGGGTGCAGTGTATCGCGGGCGGTGGCGGCCCGGGAGGCGGGGGCGGTACAATGACGGTCATCAGCGGGGGGAGTGCGATGGTGAATCTGTACGTGGACGGGACGCTGATCGGCACGCTCGCCGACACCGAGCGCGTGCTGCCGGGGCTGCTGGTCGAGTTCCAGGACGAGTCCGGCGCGGCCGTGGGGACGCTCCTGCCGACGCCGCCGGCCGACGAACCGGTCGTGCCGTGGGACCCGACCGTCACCCGCGAGGAATTGGAGCGGCGGGCGACCGCCCCGGGCTACCCGATCGACGAGGTGGGGAAGCTGCTCGGGTGGGCGACATGACCTTCGCCGTGGCGGGGGTCGAGATACGCGCTGACACGTGTAGCGACGGAGAGTGCTGGCGCTCGGCCTCGGCACTCGTTCGGTGAGCTACGGTTACTGGAGGGACCGGGTGGCACCTGAGAGATTAGAATCGGAGCTGTTGCAGGGGGCACCGCTCCGGTACGCACCGAACAACGAGATGGGCGTCGTCTTCCTGTTCTCGCACCTCTGCCGACGGATGCAACTGCACATCGAGAGCATCCAGGCCGGATTCCCCGACTGCATCGCGCTCCAGCGGGTCGGGGGGAAAGAGCGGCGGATTCGGATCGAGTTCGAGTTCCGGTCGAGTAGTTTCCGGGCACACGGTCACCAGCCGGACGGTTGCGACTGGATCGTTTGCTGGGAACACGACTGGCCCGACGCACCAGAGCACTTGAAGATCGTGGAGTTGCGAGACTACTTCGACCACGGGTTCAACGTTTGGGTGGACGTGGGCCAGTCACAGAAGGAATGGCCGGCACGCGGCACGCATTCGTTTGGCAAGCGTGTCAGCAAGGGCGACCTCGTCTTCTTCTATGAGGGAGGGGAGAGCAAGTGGCTTCGTCAGGTCTACAGGGTCGGGGCTCCGGCGCCGCGCGAACAGCAGGGCCGGGAACCCGCTCCGAGTACACTCCGCACCAACTACGTGTTTTGCGGCGACGCGGTCTTCGGCACGCCGAGCTACCGGCACGTGCATCTGATGCGGCGGGTGTGTGTCCTCGACCCGCCCCTCCAAATGAAGTCGCTGACGAAGAAGAACTTGGCAGCAGTCAAAGACGCGACCTTTTCGCAGAAGCATAACCGGCGGGTCACCGAGCATTGGTGGCTGCTGTACGAGTTGCTTGGCCGACGGTATCCCGAGCTGGCATCGGCCTTCGAGCCGTATTCTCCATCGCGGGTATGAGTGACGCGCGGCGCTCTCGACAGCGAAGCCGGTAGGTCGGTTGACCGGTTTTCCGAACCCCGGTACGCTGGGATTGGATAATCACACCCCACATCGTTCAGGGATCGCACCCGTGCCGACCGATCCGACGCCTCCCACCGACCCGCCGGTCCCGGTCCCGGTCCCGCCCGATTTGCTCGCTTGGGCACGGCAGACCCTCGACATTGAGGAAGTCGAGGAGCAAATCCGGCAGATCGAGCAGACCGGCGGCAAGCGGCTGGAAGACTTCATCGACGAACTCGAGGCCGTGGTGCGCGGGTCATGAGTGACCCCGACGCCAGCCCCATCCCCTACGACGTCTCCTACTCGGAGGCAGCCCAAGATCGCCTGCGCGAACTGGCGGTTGCGGCGCGGACGCGGGGCGACGGTGAGGCGTTCCTCGCAGCCCTGCGCGAGTTCGACCGCCGGCTCCGCGTCTACCCGCAGTTCGGCGACCCACTCGCGGACCTGCGCCGTCATACGGGCCAGTTGCGGCTGGGTCTCGTCCCGCCGCTGGCGATGCGGTACGGCGTGCTGGAGGAGCACCGGCAGGTGTTCGTCGTCGCCATGCCGGTGCTGCTGGTGAAGCCGGCGAAGCCAGAGGCTTGAGCGCTGCGGCAATGTCGTCTCGTCGATCATGTCACGGCCGGTTGGCCTTGCCCGCCCCCGCAGACCGGCTATCCTCCGCGTCCGCCCGGGTCGGCCCGGGTTCCGCACGGAGGGGCGTCATGACCCGGTGGGCGATCGGCGGCACGATGCTGTTGGCGGGGCTGGCGGCGCTCGTCTGCGTTGGCATGACGCGGTCCGGGCCGGAGATCGTGGTGAACGCCGCGGTCACGCCGGAGCCCGCGCCACCCGTATCACCGCGACCCGTAGAGCCGGAGCTGCCGCGCGTCTTCGACGTGGCCGATATCGACCCACTCCTCGACCCGCCCCCGACCCCCGCCGCCGCCGGACCCGCTGCTGCAGTGCTCACGGCCGTCGGTTACGAGGAACCCGCCGCCCCCGCGCCGCCAGTCGGCGACGTGCCGCCCATCCCGCCGGCCGCGGGGGACGACGAACCCGCCGCGGCCGCGCCGGTGGGCACGGCGATCGCCCGCCTGACGCTCCGGCCCCCGGGCTTCGATGTCTTCGACGACACGCTGCGCGTCGTCCCCTTCCCCGCGGGCCTCGGCGAGTTGCCGGTGCGGACCGTCCGCGCCGGCTGGTACGGCGACGACCGGGGGCAGATCGACGGGAAGGTGCTGGACTTCTGGGCCGAGTGGGTGCCGTTACCGCCGGGGTTCGAGCACGCGGCCCCGTCCCTCAACTTCAGGCCGAGTGTCGGCTTCGGCTTGTTCTTCTGATACCGACGGCACCGCCGTCTGGGCCTACCGATACCGCGCCGGGGTGACGCCGTGCCGACCGCCCTCGCCGCCTACCTCCTCCTCGTCGCGGCCGCCAGCACCGCCGCCGTCGTCGCCTACGCGGTGGACAAGCGGCGGGCCGGCACCGACGCGCGGCGCATTCCCGAACGGACCCTCCACCTGCTCGCCCTCGCCGGCGGCTGGCCCGGCGCGCTGTACGCACAGCGGCGGTTCCGGCACAAGACGCAGAAGGTCCGCTTCCGGGTCGTGTTCTGGTGTACCGTCGTGCTCCACGCGGCCGCGGTCGGGGCGGTCGCGTACCTGATCCTCGCGGCGCCCGCGTTCCCCCGGTCCCCCACTTCCCCTTGAGCCGGCCCCCGCGGCGTGTTAAAAGCCATCGGCCGGCACCCGCCCCGGGAAGGAACCCGTGTACAAGCTCCTCCTCTGCTCCCGCTACCTCCGCACCCGCTACCTCGCGTTCGTCTGCATCGTCAGCGTCATGCTCGGCGTCGCCACGCTCATCGTCGTCAACGCCGTCATGAGCGGGTTCAGCACCAAGCTCCGCGACCGCCTCCACGGCAACATCTCCGACGTGGTCGTCGACACCGAGCGCGCCGACGGCTTCCCCGCCAGCCCGGCCGAGCTGCGGCAGGCCATCCTACTCAGCCCGGTCGGCGACAAGATCGCGGCGATCAGCCCGACGGTCGAGGTGTTCGCCATCCTCCAGTTCACGTACCCGAACGGCGCCCCGAGCATGAAGCCGGTCCGCCTCATGGGCGTGGACCCCGCCAGCCGGGCCGCGGTCGGCGGGTTCGCCGAGTACCTCGTCGGCCAGAAGGACAGCCCGAGCCCGTCGTTCGCGCTGACCCCCGACGCGGAGGCGCAGCTCAAGGCGAACCGCGAGCACGCCGCCCACCTCGACCGCGTCCGGGCCGAGCGCGACAAGGGGCTCGACGTGCCGCCGCCGCTCGTGCCGGACCCGATGGCGCTGCCGACGGTCAACCTGTTCCCCGACGCGGCGCGGCCGGAGCCGCCGGTGTACGGCACCGTCCTCGGGTACAGCATCGCCCACGTCCGCTTCACCGAGGGGGGCGTGATGAAGGAGGAGGCGATCCTCCGCCCCGGCGACGCGGTGACGATCATGACCGCCGGCGGCGCCGAGCTGAAGCCGGTGTGGGGGAGCTTCGTCGTCGCCGACTACGTGAAGACCGAGATGAGCGAGTACGACTCGAACTTCGTGTTCGTGCCGCTCGAGCAGCTGCAGCGCATCCGCGGCATGGGCGACCGCTGCACCGCGATGCAGATCAAGCTGAAGAACTACGACCGCGACAAGGCGGCGGTGACGGCCGAGCTGGAGCGACTGTTCCCGCCGCGCGACGGCAACCGCGTCGCCACCTGGGAGCAGAACCAGGGGCCGCTCCTGACCGCCATCGACGTGGAGCGCGGCATCCTGAACATCCTGCTGTTCATGATCGTCGGCGTGGCGGGGTTCAGCATCCTGGCCATCTTCACGATGATCGTGTCGGAGAAGTTCCGCGACATCGGCGTGCTGAAGTCGCTCGGCGCCAGCAGCGGCGGTGTGCTGTCGATCTTCCTCGGCTACGGCCTCCTGCTGGGCGGCGTCGGGGCCGGGCTGGGGACGGTGATGGGGCTGTGGTTCACCCGGAACATCAACGAGATCGAGGCCGGGCTGTCGGTGGTGACGGGCACGGCGGTGTTCCCGCGGGACATCTATTACTTCAAGGAAATCCCGACGAACGTGGACGCGGGCGTGGTGCTGCTGATCAACGCCGGGGCGGTGGTGACGGCGGTGGTGTTCAGCCTCCTGCCGGCGTGGCGCGCGGCGCGCCTCCACCCGGTCCGGGCGCTGCGGTTCGAGTAAAAGTCAGACCGGAGATTGGCCGCAAAAAGGCACAAAAGACACAAAAAGGAAGACAGGACAGAACCCGAATTCTGAATTCAGTTTTGGCTCGGGTGCCCTTTTTGTGTCTTTTGTGCCTTTTTGCGGCCAATCGGCTCTGTTCTTCCAACGCCGGGCGGAGTCCGACATGCTGCGGGCCGAGAACCTGTCGAAGACCTACCGCCGGCACGCCGTCGCCGTGCGGGTGCTCACCGGCCTCGACCTCGAGGTCCGGACCGGCGAGTTCCTCAGCATCGTCGGCGCGTCCGGCTCCGGCAAGAGCACGCTCCTCCACCTCCTCGGCACCCTCGACGCCCCCGACAGCGGCGCCGTCTACCTCGACGGCAGCCGGATCGACGACCTGCCGGCCCGCGACCGCGACGCCCTGCGGAACCGGACGTTCGGCTACGTGTTCCAGTTCTACCACCTGTTGCCGGAGCTCAACACGCTCGACAACGTGCTGATGCCGGCGTACATCCGGCACTCCGTGTGGGGCTGGTGGGGTGCCCGCCGCGAGTGGCGCCGGCGCGCCACCGAGCTGCTGGAAAAGGTCGGCCTCGGCCACCGGCTGAAGCACCGGCCGCGGGAGCTGTCGGGCGGCGAGATGCAGCGAGCCGCGGTCGCCCGGGCGCTGCTGACCCGGCCGCGGGTGTTGCTGGCGGACGAGCCGACGGGGAACCTCGACGCCGACACCGGCGGCGAGATCGTGAAGCTGCTGCGCGGGCTGAACCGGGACGAGGGTGTGACCATCGTGATGGTGACGCACAACCTGGAGATCGTGTCGGCGACCGACCGGGTGGTGCGGATGGCGGCCGGGCGGCTGACGGACGACACCCACTCGTTTCGGCCCGTAGCCCCGCGGCCGCACCTCGTCGCCGTGTGAGTCGAGGCCCGAAGCCCGGGGACGGCCGTCCCCGGGCTTTCGCCCGGTCAGTGCCCCAGCCCCCTCAGGTCCAGCAGCATCGACGCCACCGGGCGGCGGTCCGGGGGCGTGTCCACGTCGCCGGTCGGAGGCAGCGGCAGGGCGATCTCCAGCGCCACGCACTGCTTCCCGTCGGCGGTCGCCGGCTGGAGCGCCCACAGGCCGCCGTCCGCCGCCGCGACCGCCGCCTTGTCGCCCGCCGCGCGCACGACCGCCTGGGGCCGGAACCGCCCCTCCTCGCCGTCGAACACCACCCCCGCCCCCGACCCGGACGTCACCGCCGCCGACTGGTCGCCGGACCAGCTCGCGGCCGTCGGCTCGCCCGCGTCCGCCGGCCAGCGGAACACCGACCCCAGCTTCCCCGCCGACAGGTGCGCCACCGCCCGCTCCTTCTTCCCGTCGGCGTCCGTCTCGAAGGCGTACACCACCCGCCCCGACGGCGACGCCGCGAGCGCCAGCGACTTCCCCACGTCGCCGCCGAGTTCCGCGACCTCGCCCCCGCCCACGGCCCCGACCGCGTTCACGGAGTACACGGCCCCGCCGACCGCCACCACCACGCCCTGCCGGTTGGCCAGCGCCGCGGCGCCGCGGCCGGCGACCACCTTCCCGGCCGCGGCCCGCGGCGGCACGTACTCGCCGGCCTCCGCCTTCGTCGCCACGTCCCACACGTGGACCGCCCCCGCGGTCGTGACCGTGACCACCCGGTCCGGCGGCTCGGTCAGGTACACCGCCGCCAGCTTCGCCGCCTTGTGCTCCGGCTTGTCCTTGTACGGGTCGAAGGCGTCGAGCTTCTTCGCCTTCTTCCGCACGTCCCAGACGGTGACCTTGCCGGTGCCGCGGTGGCCGATGGCGAACGTGCCGCTGTCGGCCGACAGGTCGCAGGCGGCGTCGGGGAGGCCGTCGCCGTCGGCCTCGACCTTGCCGGTCTCGAACCCGCTGGTGGGGCTGAACACCGACAGGGTAATTTTCTCGCCGGCCCCCTGGAACCCGGCCGCGGACCGCCACGCCACGCCGATGTCGGCGCCGTTCTTTTCCGGCGGGAAGAGGCGGCGGACCATGTCGAACGGCACGGTCACCGGCACCGGGCTCGACGTCGGCTCGGTCCGCGTCTTCGGGTCGGCCGGCTTCGGCGGCAGCTCCAGCGCCTTCGCCTTCCCGAGCGAGTACATCGTCCCGCCGCCCTTGCTCCCCTTCGTGACCTTGTTGCCGCCGACGGTCGTGGTCCCCTTCGAGCCCTTGCCGGCGTCCTTCGCCTTGGTCGTGGACACGGGGTTGCCGGCCGGCGGCGCATCGGCCGGCGGCGCGTCGAGCTTCTTCTCGTCCTTCTTCTCGTCCTTCTTCA